>Ga0315285_10001675_pt1 | contig 23267 bp, 12 predicted proteins | sample YL17G09_36_MG_FD_203698 | JGI IMG/M metagenome (GOLD analysis project Ga0315285, IMG submission 203698) | Sediment microbial communities from Yellowstone Lake, YNP, Wyoming, USA - YL17G09_36 | ecosystem: Environmental > Aquatic > Freshwater > Lake > Sediment | place: USA: Wyoming | collected... | reverse complement strand
TACGTAATAATCTTTAATTAGAGTCCATAATCGGATAGAAGAGTGTTTTTTTAAGGAGTATATAGGAAGTAATGGCAATAAGAAAATTCTTTAAAAGATTAATTCAGCCTGATGAAAAACAAAGTATAGATAAAATCAAAAATAATATTAAAAAACAGGAATCTGTATCAGAGGTAATTAAACAAAAAAAGCAAGATATTGAATTTGAAAGATATATTGCTGAACTCGAAAGAAAAATAAAAACTGATACAAGTGCATTGAAAATTCAATCCCCTGACTACATTCCTTCTCTTCAAATTTCTCCTGAAAAAGAAAAGGAATTTCCACCAAAAGCAAACTCTATTGAAAAATCTCCTTCTTCTCTTTTATTACAAGAGGAAAAGCCTGCTACTAAAACTAAAGAAGAACCACTCACAGAACAAGCTTATCCCTCAGGAACAATTCTAAAACTGGATAATGGAACCCTTGGAATTTATAAGCAACCGATACCCAATAAAGAATATGACTTGATTTACATCTTAAACAAAAAGGGGAAAATTGAACCACGCGGGATGGTAATATTTGCTTATGAGTGTCAAGTACTTGGTAGGCTTTCAGAAGAAGTCCTCAATGAAATGCAAAAGACGATGAGGTGGACCCGAGATGAAATCATATTCCATCTTGATAAGTTCGAATACACAAAATTCATTCCCTCAAAATTCGAAAACGAACATAACAACAATAACAGTCAAAAAAAGACTGCTATCATAGACATCAATAAAATTGAGCCGAAACAAACTTATGCCCTTCAAAGAGGTCGAAAAATTGCTATAACTGTCGGTGATAAAGTATGGGAATCAATTTACTGGGGAGAAGATGATATAGGTACAATTGTAGCTCATCATACCAGTGGAGAATGGAACTTAATGCACATTGATTTAAAGCGATTTGGTGATTCTGTTCATTATAAGGAAGTCATTGATCTAGAAGAGATAAAAAAGATTGAAGATGTTATAAAAAAATCTGTTACTTAAACCCTCGTGTATTCAATGTAGATGAAAAGCATTGACCTCAAAAAGAAGTGTATCATCTCTTTTATATTTATAATTATTATTCTTATCTCACCTTTTATTTATTTCTCCAAACACCTTATCAAATCTGAAATCCCCTTTTTTATGGACACTTTGACTCAATTTTACCCGATAAGAATGTTAATCGCAGAAGAACTCCGTTCCCTTCATCTTCCCTTCTGGAATCCTTATACTTATTCGGGAGTTCCGCTTCTGGCAAATCCACAGTGGGCAACTTTTTATCCTTTGAATATTCTTTTTTATATTTTCCCAACACCATTTGTATTTACCTTATCACTCATTATTCACATTTCAATTGCAGGGCTTGGAACATTCCTCTATGTTAAATACATAACCAAATCAAATTCTGCTGGTCTTTTATCGGGTATCTCAATTATCTTTAGTTCTTATTTTGTCTCTCATATTGCCCTAATCCCACACTTATTTGCCTCATCATATATTCCTCTAATTTTGTTGTTTACAGAGATGCATATAAAAACTTGTAGGGGCGAGGTTTCCTCGCCCATTATGAAGGGCGTGGTGACCACGCCCCTACAAATAATTAATAGCAAGAATTTTTTTAAAATCTATAACCCAACTGCTACATTACTATTTTATCCTGGTCTAATGCTTGCCCTTCAATTCTTATCAGGTTCTCCGCAGATTTCTTATTATTCCTTTATACTCTTAGTTATGTATTACTTAATTCGCTCTTTACAGGAATATAAAGGATTAAAACTAACAGTCCCTAAATATACCTTTAAGCTCTTAACTTTCATCCTCTTAACTCTCATCATTATATTTGGTTTGTCAGCTATTCAACTCATACCAAGTATTGAATTCAACGCCCAATGCGAAAGGGCTGGTAAACTTCCTCTTGAAACTATTAAAGGATCAGCTCTTAACCTGCAGGGAATTTGTAAATCCTTTTTGGGCGGGACGGGTTTACCCGAAGATACGGACACCATCAATTATTTCGGATTTTGTAATTTGTTATTAATCATAATAGGAATTATTTTATTACCAAATCGTTACTTCCTAACATTCATAATTATTTCCCTCTTTGCTCTATTATATTCCTCAGATTTTCTCTCACCGCTCTTATATAAAATCTTTCCTCTCTATGGAAGATTTCATGCCCCCCGAAGAATCTTGGTATTTTTAACCTTCGCTGGTTCTATAATGGCTGGATTAGGTTTCCATAATATAAGAAAAATGCTGTTGAATACTCCTGAGATAAAAGATGCAATTAATTATTGGAAATTTGAGACTGGAAATTTTAAATTTAAAATTTCCTCATTGCAATGGCTTTCTATCCTTATAGTTGTAGTTAGTCTTCCTTTCATAATAAAATTATTCTTAAATCCTGAAATAAATATCATACTCCGAAGTGGTATTCCTTATAATTTTTTCCTATTAATTTCGTTTATATTCTTTTGCATTATTTTGTTCATTAGTATCCTGAACCGTGTGAGGAACGCATATATGCGTTCCCTACAACTAATGGTATTTATGATTATCATTATCTCAGCATCTGATTTAATAATCTTTTCATCAAGACTCGAGAAATCTTTCATCTCATCCGAAAAAATCTTTTGTGAAAATGAAACAACGAAAATACTGAAACAAGAGAAGGAACCATTCAGGTTTTTTAGCTTTGATTCAAAAAACAGTTACTCCTATGATTTCAGGAGAAAAAATTTCGGTTCTTATCTTTTCCCCAATCTCGGAGCTTTCTATCACCTGAGCGACACGCAGGGTTATGACCCTCTCATACCTAAAAGATATTCAGAATTTTTAGCTGTCTTAAACGATGGTTTTGTCGCACTATATCCCTCGCATTTTGGACTTATTCGAAATCCATCATCTCCTTTACTTGACCTTTTAAACGTCAAATATGCCATCGGGGATATCCAATGGTATCATCCCTTTTTCCTTCAATTTAAATTATCTAATAATTCAAATCGTGTCATCTTAGAAAAAGTAGGAAAGGCAACAAAGGTTGAATTCACCACAATCCTAAATAATGCAATGGACATCAAAGACAATGAGAACGTCTGTGACATAACAATAACATCAACAAATGGGAAAACAGCACAGTTTACACTTAAAGCAGGAACAGATACTGCTGATTGGAGAATTGATCATCCTTCTACATACTTAAAATATAAACACTCCAAAGCAAAATTTAAAGAGAAGTGGCTAATTAAGGAAAGTAATGTGTTTTTTCCCACCTATGATTTCTATACCGCTTTTGATTTACCTGAGGATTTTATCCCACACATTATAGAATTCAAAGGCGGATTAGAAAAGGCAGAGATTGCCTTTCTTGATATCCGATTTTTATTACAAGATAGATGTAATAAATTCTCAAGTGTTGATCAATCATCAGAAATTCCCATCTATAAAAACAATAATTTTCTTCCAAGAGTTTTTGCTATTAAGAAAATAATTCCCTCAAATAATAAGGAGGAGACATTAAGTATTTTAAAGGAAATAGAGATAAATTTCTCATCTTCTGCAATTGTAGAAGGATTGGATAAAGCTGTAGGGAACACATTCATCCGTTCCCTACAAGATTCTCCCCAAATTAAAATTAAAGAATCCAGCAATCAAAATATTGTCAATGTCCAGTCTCAATCAGAAAAGGAATGTTTTCTTGTGTTATCAATTCCCTACTTTAAAGGTTGGAAGGTAAAAATTGATGATAAGAAAACAAAAATTTATATTACAAATCAAATACTTCAAGGAGTCTTCGTCCCCGGTGGCAATCATCTAATAACATTTTCCTATTCACCCAATAGTTTTTATATAGGTTTAGTCATAACAACAATTAGTATTATTATAATTGGATATTGGGTGATGAAGGTATTTTCCATAAAAAAGTAAGGATTAGTAGGGGCGTATAGCTATACGCCCCTTTTATCTCATCAAATATTTTGAAACAAATCTTCTTATAAATATATCATTTAATTATGTAACGTTTTTTTAATCGGAACAAAAAGAGACCAAAACTTTTATCCTTGAAATGAATCAAATCAATATGATAAGTTCGATTCGTAAAAATTTTTAATTGGCAGATATATGTATAAGAATATTTTTATATTCATAATTTTTTTATTCGTACTATCCCACATCGTTGTTCCTGAGACTCTTATTTTAACTGATGGGACTCGCGTTCAGGGGACAGTTTTAGAAAAAAATGAAAAATTTGTCAGAATCCAGAGTGAAGATGGCACTATACTTAACTTCGGTAGAGAAAAGGTAAAAGACATCATAAGCGATTCAAAGGAAACTATCTATCTCAATAAAGCCTATAAAGAAAAATCAGTGGGAAATTACAAAGGTGCTATCGAGGCTTGCTTCTTGGTCTTAGAAGAAAACCCCAATTCTACTGAAGCAAGAAAAATCATTAATGAATCTTTTATTAACATTTTTAAAATCGCAAAAGATAAAAAGGATAAAAATCTGATTGATGAGGTTGTAACGGATTATGATTACCTGAGAAAAATCAGTCAGTTTTATTCCGCAGATGATAAAGAGGAAAAGAACGCCACAATTATTACTGACCTCTTAGATTGTTACGTAAAACTATCTGATAAATACCTTGTCCAATATAAAGATAATCCCGAAATAATTCTTAATACTTTAGACAAAGCCTTTGAAGTTATCTCCGAAACAAAACAATATTCTGCCATTAATCTCATCCTGCCAAAAGGAAAATTGTTCTTAAATAAAGGGCAAGCCCTTCAACTTATGAAAAAATATCCAGAAGCAAAAGAAGCTTACGAAAATGCCCTTAAATCTAATCTCGATAATAATGTTGATAAAATAATCGCTGAAAGAAGAATAAAAGAAATTGACCAGCTTATAATAGCTATAGCCACCCCAACACCAGAAACTGCAAAGGAAGAAAAACAACCAATTGAGCTACCTAAGCCAGTGACTACACCCGCTCCAATTTCAACTCCCTTGCTAACACCTGTTCCAGTTCCCACACAAACACCTCAACCGATTGTTCCCTCAATCACGAACACGGACATTTATGCCAGAACTTATCTTGCTGATAATAGACCTTTCTTAAAAAAGATAATCGAAGACATCAAAGAACCCAAAAAACTATTAGAACACTTTATGGGACTTGCTGTTTTGATAGGACAAGGTCAATATCTCGAATTTGTTATCGGCATCCCGGCGTTTTTACTCATATTTTATTTAATTCCCCTATGGCATCTGAAAAAGCTTAGAGAGTCAGGAGATTCGGTTGCGGAAGACCTGTTAATGAAATCAAAACTCTTGGGCTTAATCTTATATATCATTTATTGGATAAAAAGAAAAAAAGTGGGGAAACAAATTAAGACCCGTTGCCCTTATTGTGGCAAGCCTATTGACCAAATAGACTCCTATGCATCACTTAACTTCTATACCTGTCCTCATTGTAATGAAAACATAACGCCTATTTATAATATTGAAGAATATATTGAAAATCTCATACAGTCTCTTGAGAGAGAAGCCGCTCTCGCCGGTCAAAGAAAAAAGAAAGGAGGAAGTCAATTAGACTATCTCCTGGAAAAAGATGCAATGACTAAACTCATCCGTGCTATAGTAACCAATGCCAGCCGACGTCGAGCCAGTGATATTCATATAGAACCCGAGACAAGCAGTCAAAAAATCCGTTATAGAATAGACGGTCATCTGGTAGAAATGCATCAAATCCCTAAAGCTCTTACTTTACCTATGGTCTCATCTATCAAAGTTATGGCAAACCTCGACATTGCTGAAAGAAGAGTCCCTCAAGATGGTAGAATTAAAATGTGGGTAGATAATGCTGACCTCGACTTAAGAATTAATACAAGCCCTGTTTCATTTGGTGAAAAAGTATCAATGCGATTACTCAATATCCAATCAGTCCTTGTATCTCCTGAAAAATTAGGATTGGAAGATAAAAATTTAGACATTTTTGAACAAGCTATTCATAAATCTCATGGCATTATTATTGTTACAGGACCCACAGGTAGTGGGAAAACCTCAACTCTATATGTCGCTCTACAAGAACTCAATACAGGTCAAAGGAACATCGTAACTATAGAAGACCCTGTAGAATATCAGATAAAGGGAATTAATCAAATGCAGGTAAATGTAGCTCAAGGATTTACCTTTGCAAGCGGTCTCAGGTCAATTCTTAGACAAGACCCAGATGTTATTATGGTCGGTGAGATTCGAGACCCTGAAACCGCTGAAATCGCAGTCCATTCCGCCACAACAGGACACCTCGTAATGACCACATTACATACAATTGATGCGGCAACAGCATTTACACGATTATTAGACCTCGGAGTAAATTTAACAATTTTATCTTCAGCTGTAAATGCCATTATTGCCCAACGTCTTATAAGATTAAATTGCCCTGATTGTGTTAAGCCTTATAAGCCGAAACAAAGAGACCTTGAAATACTTGGAATTCAAGATGAAGATATTCAATTTATGAAAGGAACAGGTTGTAAGAATTGTTACAATATCGGATTTTTCGGTCGCACAGGAATTTTTGAAATACTTGTTCTTGAGGATAGATTACTCGAAATGCTTGAAAAAAAGGAAGTGAGTGTATTAACCATAAGAGAATTCACTCGGAGGTCAGGAGTTCCTTTACTCAGAGATGAGGGTCTTAAAAAAATCGTCGCAGGACTTACAACAGTTGAAGAAGTGATAGGTGCAATAGTTTAAAGTTTTGTAGGGAACGGTCGCGACCGTTCCTTACAGAGTTTAATGTAATATCGGAGATAATCCTTGTTAAAATTGAAGAATATTGGTTTTAAGTTTACCCCTGCTCGCATAGTTGCAATAAGTTTTCTTGCTACTATTATCGTTGGTGGAGTATTACTATCATTACCGTTTTCCCAAAATAGACCTATTCACATTATCGACTCATTTTTTACAGCAACTTCAGCAGTTTGTGTTACCGGTCTAACAGTCGTAGACATTGCAAAAGATTACTCGTTCATTGGACAATTAATAATTCTTATTCTCATCCAAGTCGGTGGTCTGGGAATAATGACCTTTTCTACTTTTTTTCTTGTAACCTTGGGGAAAAAATTAGGTGTGGAGGAACAAGACTTATTTGAATTAACACTCACCCCCTCGAAGTCCACAGACATTGTTAGACTCTTATTTTCTATATTTAAAATGACGATTATTATAGAATTGGTCGGCGTCATAACTCTATATATATTATGGCCTAAAAATCTTTATCCTAATGCTATCTGGCATTCTATCTTCCAAACTATCTCTGCCTTTTGTAATGCGGGTTTATCAACATTAAGTGGAAACTTGGGAGACATCCAAGGCTATACTTCTATCCATATTGTGATGAGTCTATTGATTATATTAGGAGGATTGGGATTCATTGTTCTCGATAACTTGAAAAGAAGCATTAAAAGAAAAGGGAATTTATGGGATAAATTTACTTTACAAACAAAATTAGTCCTGACAATGAGTGTAGCATTAATCCTTTCGGGAACACTAATCATTTTTTTAATTGAACATAATAACGCATTAAAAGAGTTTAAATTATTTGATCAGCTTTCTCATTCCTATTTTCAATCTGTAACTACAAGAACAGCAGGATTTAACACTGTTACTATTAATAAGTTCTCAACAGCTCCTTTATTCTATATGGTATTCTTAATGTTTATTGGAGGTAGTCCAGGATCAACCGCTGGTGGAATTAAAACAACTACTTTTGCCCTTATGATTATTGCTTTCTTAGCCTTAAGAAGAAATCGAAGAAAAATAGAGGTGTTCAAAAGAACCATTCCACAGGAAACAGTGAACAAGGCTCTAATAGTATTGACTCTCTGTGCATTCACAATATTATCCTTACTTTTTTTCTTAACAATTACAGAAAGATACAATCTGTTTCCTAATCAGCAACATGGTTATTTCTTCCCTTTACTTTTTGAATCTGTATCAGCATTTTGCACCGTGGGGCTATCACTGGGAATTACACCTTACCTCACAACTCTTGGGAAAATAATAATTATCTTATTAATGTACATTGGAAGAATAGGACCTCTCACATTCGCCTTAGCCATTACCACTAAAGAAGAGCAATTACGATACTCTTATCCTGAAGAAAGAATTATGGTTGGGTAATTTCCTAAAGTAGAGACGCAAAATTTTGCGTCTCTATAAATTACAAAATTCACATTAAAGAGAAAGAAATTAAATATTTCTTGTTTATATGGTTAGAATTTGGTAAAGAGCTTCATTATAAACTAACAATGTAAAGAAAATATTTAAACACAAAGAGCACGAAGAAATATAAAAACATATATTTAAAATTGTTTTTCTTTGTGTTCTTCGTGGTTTAAAAATTGTTTTTTATTGTCGCTTGTCAGTTTTAAATTTTCAATAAGAGGTTTCTCATTATGCCAAAATTTATAGTTATTGGTATGGGTGAATTTGGTTATAGTATTGCCAAGACTCTCATCGATTTGGGTCATAAGGTTTTAGCAATAGATACAGATGAAGAAAGAGTTCAAGAAATTATAAATAAAATTCCCAATGCTGTTACTGCTGATGCCACTGACCCGAAAAGCCTTAAGGCTCTGGGAGCAGATGGCTATGATGTTGCCGTTGTATCATTCGGAACTAATCTTGAAGATAGAATTATGGTCACTCTTGCCTTGAAAGAAATCGGTATAACCCATATCATTGTCAAAGCCTTGAATAAAAAACACGGTGAAGTATTAAAAAAGATTGGGGCTGATAGAATTGTCTTTCCCGAGATAGATATGGGAAAAGAGCTTGCTATTTCCCTAACAAGCCCTGATATATTCAAAACAATCACACTTTCAGATGAATATCAAATTGTCGAGATATCACCTCCTGAAGATATCATTTCTAAAACCATTAAAATTGCAAATATACGGGCAAAATATAAATTAAATATTGTTGGGATACGCAGAGGAGAAGGATTTATTATTAATCCACAATCTGATGAAGTCATTCGTGAAGGCGACTTATTAGTTATACTTGGGAAAAACGAAGACATCGAAAAATTTAGAAAAATGTAGACTGGACTCTTTTGTACACGATGTATTGCGACATCTACATCGCAGGATAATCACAAGTTGTAGGGAACGGTTTGAAACCGTTCCCTACATTTTAATCGGAAAAGGAGAAGTGAAATGAACTCTAAAATTCAAAGAGCTATATTTCTTATTCTGATATTGACTCTTCTAAATCTACTTTCATACTCCGATATTTTGATTGTAAATAACAGTGAGATTTGGGGAAAAATCACTTCGGAAGTGGATAATTCTCTCTTTTTCCTAACCAGTACAGGAGAGATAAAATTTGATAAAAATAAGATTAAAGAAATAATAAGAGAAGATGAGACAATGAATCTTTATAGATTGGGAGATGTTGAATTTGATAGAAAAAATTTTGAAAAGGCGATAGAATATTATCATCAAGCTCTAAAGAAGAACCCTGAGCTTGTTATGGCACAAAATAAAATTGAATTAGCTAACACCGCCCTGGACATATTGAAAAAAGAAGAAGAGAAAAAACGGCTTGAGGAAATAACACAGAGAATCCGCAATGCTGAAAAAATGATTGAGGAAGAAAAATTCGCTGATGCTCTCCTTGAATTTGACAAGCTTAAACAGCTGAATCCAACTCAATCACAATTAGAAGAAATCCATTCAGACTCGATTAAACTCCATTACAACTGGGCTATAGATTATCTCGACAAACTCCAAAAGGATTCTGCCATCGAACAATTAAAACAAGTTCTTAAATTAGACCCTCAAAATAAAGACACTCTAACAAAACTTAATGAAATTTACCAGTCTGATTCCAGATATTCAGATATGGCTCTTGAAAACCTATTAAAAGAACTGGAAAAAAATAAAGATGATAAATCTCTTAATGAAAAGGTTGCTGACATTTATTACTTGAGAATGGACTATATAAATGCTTTCCCTTACATTGAAAAAGTTTATCTCCTTTCTGAAAAACCAAAAGGAGGCCTTACTAATAAATTAAGAAAATGCCTTGATGTGGCAATAAACAAAGCCATCGATGAGAAACAATTTAATCAGGCTAAAGAATACCTTAATAAATTCTATCAATATTTTCCAGAAGAACCAAAAACAAAATATTATCTCACAGAATATTTTGCTAAAGCAAATACTATCGACCCTAATAATACTGAAGAAAGATTTCAGTTAGCTAAATTCTGTATTGAGCATAATCTCGATTCACAGGCATTAAAGGAGCTTCGACTTGTGCTCAACGCAGACCCTCAACATACAGGGGCTCGAAACGAATTAGAAAAATATGCCTTTAAAGAATATTTAAAAATTACAGAGCTCTATAACCTTAAGAAATACACAGAAACAATGCAGGCTGTCCAAGAATTCCTTAAAAATTTCCCGGATTCAAACATTGTTAGTAGGGCAAATGACCTTTATGCCAGCTCTGAAATTAAATTAACTGAAGAAGTGAGGAAGCGAAAAGAACAGGCTCAGAAACTTGCTGATACCGGCGATGAAGCCTATGCAAAAGGGGACCAACACTTAAATATGCTCGTAAATAAAGATATTAATTATATTAGCAGAAGAAGAGCCAGCGATATTAATGAAGCCGTCAAATGGTATCAGGTTGCACTAAATGCTTATGCTCAGGCACTTGAGTTAGACCAAAGCTTAGGCGATATTAACTCACGCAATCTGAAATTTAAAATGGCTGACATCCAAGAAAAAATATCAAGACTCATTAATCCACCAGAAAGACAAGTTCCACTCAGACCTCTTTATAGATAATAGAACGATTATTTTACAGGGATATATAGGATAAACAGGATTATTAATCTAAAACTGACAATTAACAACTGACAACCGACAATTTACAATGTCATTCCCAACTCGATTGGGAATCCAGAATCATAGTAAACTTCCTTTATTATCCTGTGTATCCTGTCAAATTATTCTCTGCTACTTCTTTAAGTCTCCTAATTTAACTGATAATAAATTATTACTAAAATCTGACTCATCTATATTCGCATCTTTATTTATATGAATATCAAAGTTCAATCCGGGATCAACATTAAACTTAAAACAAACTTCTTTTCTCTCATTCGGATTTATTCTCTCAATCTTTTCCTCTAACTTTTCATCAAGTTGAGTGACAAGAAGAAAAATGTTTTCCGCAGGCATTTCTCCCTTATTCTGAATCATTAAAGAAAAAGACCTCTCTCCTCTCTCCATATTGATTTCCCCTTCCGTAACTCTTAAATCGTCTTTAGTAATAACTAAATCCGCCTTTGATTTTACATACACATTTATCTCTTGCTTATTATTAGATTCATCAAGTTCATACATTCCTCTATCAACATTGACCTTAACAATAATTGTATTGCTCCCTCGATTATCAAATGGGTCCCAGCGGTATTTAATTTTCTTTCTCTCCTGAGGTTTCAATGAAATCATATTATACCTGTTAACTAAATACTCGCTATATATCATATTCTCAGGTCCATTCCCCTTCTTATAGAAACAGGATATGGAAATGTTATTTGCTGATATCTTTGATAGATTCTCTATTTCGAATTCAAAAAAGATAGTCCGTCCATCGATTAAATTATCTGTATTCTCAATCTTTAAGGAATCGGGGACTATCCGCAAATCTAATGGTTCGAAGGGAACTTCCAGAACAGTTGATAATATCTGCTTCTCCAAACTTCCTGTTGAAGGAATAGTAGGAGCAGGGCTTGTCCCTGCCTTATCATTCTGGGTAATCACAAGGGTTACCCCTACCATAGAGGCTATATCGACAGAAAGAGGGACATTTTTTTCTCCTTCCTCAAAGGGAAGAATTACATCAACAAAGACAAAATCCTTACTATTAATCACAGGAAGTTCCACACTCTTTATCAGTCTGGAATTTTGGGAAACAATCATTTTCAAATTAGAAATATCTTTATTGCATACATTATGAACTTTCAGTCGTATATTCTCCATCCATTTATCATTTTCTTTAAAAACACGAACAACCTCGATATCTTTATTTATTTCTACAAATCTTTCATTACTATTGTTAACCCTGACAATCTCATAACTTCTTTCTATGGAATTTGAATAACTATCCTCAGTTTTTACAGTTAATTTATTTAATCCTTCCTTCAGTTTATCTTCTATTTCAATATTACTAATCTCATCGCATCCTAACTTATCTGTATCTATCTTTCGCCAATCACTGCTATTCAGCTTGTAAACTAAAGGAATTCCTCTTAAATCAAACCCCTTATCATTAAAAATATTAATCATTATCTTGTCAGAAATATCATTACTTGAAACAGAAGGTTGATCTTGGCTACCTATCACTTGACAATTATCTGAAAATTCGAAAACAGGAAGAGCAAAGTTAACAAAAGCACTTCCTATACCATCCACTTTCGTCTCTTTATCATAATAATAAAGATTAACCTGCATAGACCCCTCATACAAATAAGCTGGAATTTCAATCTCTTTCACTAACTTACCACTTGAAATATCAAGGTTATTAATTTTGAAAACCAATTCCATTTTGTCATTCAGGAAGTATAGGGTCACTTGAGAATCTTTTGCATAACTTTTTAATTCCGCTTCTACTTTCATCCTCAATGTTTTCCTATAATCAAAACTCGATGGTGTTACACGAAGCTTCTCTTGATAAGTCGGAATATTAAGTAAGACAGCAGGGTCTCCAATTAAATTGAATTCATCAGGTAGAGAACGCATCGGTTCCTTCATCCTGTATTTAATCTCCCCATAATATACAGCCTCACCAGTTCGTCTTAATCCTTCCTTAAAAAAGGCATTATGAATAAAGTAGGAGACTTTAAGATGTTCTGAAGTGGAATCTTTACCTGAGGGAGAATAAAGCCCTATGGCTCCCCCATTCTTCTTCAATAATAATGCCTCAGATAATGTCAGATTAAATGGCGGAAGATTAAAATTGAAAATCCCTGTCAAACAAGACCAATTCGAAAAGAATGAGTATTTTCCTTTATTGGTAAGTTCTTCAACACTACTTCTACCTTTCTCAGCCGTTGCAAAAAATATATCCTCGTGTGCCCATACAGTTCCACCTCCATGCCCCACATATTGAACTATCAGATTTCCTTCTGATAACTTCTTAACAACATCCTTTTTTGTTTCATTGCTTCTTTTCCTCTTGATATTAGCGGCAAATAATCGGGAGTTGTCCTCAACAGCATAATCAGAGATGGATATCTGTCTCCGAACAAAGTTTTCTGGAACAAAACTACTTAATTCCTCACCATTAACTTCAAAGGTATTGTCACAAACAACAAGCGACCTTTCTTTCCATATCCCCCAATTTTCATCCGCTTCGTAGTCTTCAATTTTATCTAAATAATTGTCCGCATCCTCCTCAGTTTCTACTGAGACTCTACCTACTATCATATCAGGATAATCCGATTCTGTATTTTCTACTGAGACGAACCAATCATCATTAGCATTCTCTTGTTTTATAGGGCTCTTTGAAAAGGATGGAACATAAGTGAAAACTCCTGTATGGAGCATATCTTTCATATCCCAGCTTGCATCTCCTAATAGACAAACAAATGTGGGGGATGGTTTTTCCCATTCTTCATAAGCATATCTTAAAAAATCCCTTAAAGGATAGGGAGATTTAACTCCATAATTGAAAAGGTTATAGATAGTATCAATATAAACTATCTTAGTAGATAAGTTCTGCTTTTCTCTCAGCTTGATTAATCTTTCTGCTCCCTTTTGAAACTTACTATGAGTAACAACAAGATAATCTGTTTGAGTTTTATTGGGAATACAGGATGAAAAGTCCACAAGCTCCATAGATAAAGGATTCTGAAAAGCCTTTCTCGAAGAAATAAAACAATCCTTTCTATTTTTATCTAAAACAATCCCTTTATCTCCTGAGAAAGGAAATGTTAAAATACAATGACCCTCTTCAGAAAAGCTTTCTAAAGCCTCACCAACCTGAAGTCCTTTTTGCCCTATAAATATATGAACACTATTAGCTTTCCCCCTTATATCTTCCTTTACACCTAAAGTTCTTAGGGCATTAACCGCCGTCTCCGTTAATGTTTTCGAGCCCTCATCCAAAACAAGACCAATTACCACATATTCTGAACTTATTTTATCCACAAAATTAGATAATTTCTGAGAGGCATATACATCACCCCAAGTATCAAAAAACTCAAAATCTTTTACCTCACCATTTATTTTATCAATTACATATAAACAATATCCTCGAAGAGGAGTCTTCGTATATTTAAACAACACTTTTTTATTATTAATCAACAATTGGACATTTTTAAGGTTGCTGCCCGATCTACTTAATGCATAAATTTCATATTTTATTTCTTCATACCACTTTTTTCTCTCTGGTTGCGGATTGGAATCAGAAAAATTAAGCAACTCGTTATTATTAACATCATAACAAATAATAGGAGAATACGAAAATCCAGAAACTATGATATTCTCATCCAAATTATCTTTCAATTTGAATTGTATAAAATCATCCTTTGCAAATAGCTCGAAGTCACCCTCAATTTCAAGAGCTTCAAGATAAATTTTTTGTTCAACATCATTATTCTTCGGAGGATAATTGATGGAAAAAAAGTTTGCACCCTTATTGAAAGCCTTGCCCGGAATGTCAGATTCAAATACAAAATTATTAACATTATTTGATGAAAATATAAAGGGTTCTGTTACCGCATTTATAAAGACATCTAAAGAATTTATTTTATAAAATACAGAGGAATCTCTTTTATTAAATTTAAGCCTTACCCTGTATATATTTTCACCATTTACAATCTCAGGTATATCTAAAATTATTTGTTTCCCATTTTTACCGATTTCTTCCCAATAAAGAAAACCATAATCATAACTATATTTCTCCTCAAATGCAAATTTTAATGCTTTTTTTTCAATGGTAGGAGCTTCATTAAAAACCACATTATTAGTTTCTTGATTCTTCACTATCCGCAAGCCCTCTTTAACACCCCACGTTAACCAGTACACATTTTTATCAGCAAACTCTATATCTCTTGAAAACCTTGAACCTTCATCGGACAATGCTTTACCTAAGAAGGTAAGTTTGAATCTCTCTTCATTTTGCGAGTCACCATCTTCTACTAAGATAGGAACTTCTTTGTCACGATTAAAAAGCTGTATTGTATTAAGATTAATCTTCGATGTATCAACACCCAATTGTTCTAAATCCTTATTGCTAAGGGAATAAAAGGATGTCTTATTTACAGTTATCTTAACGAATGACTTCTTTGCATATTCTTCACCTAATATATCAGGAAAGATTTGAATGTCTTTCAAATCCTTATTCTGATAATCTTGAAAGCTCTCAACAACTATGTGATTATCAACACATTTCTCTAATATATTCTTGAAGATAACAGATTCCTTCACTCCTTCTTGGTTTTGCCATTTTTTACTATCATCAAAAAGTATTTTAAATTTAAGATATGTAATTGTCCTGAACTGATTATTGTTTTGTCGGTCATTATACCTCGAAGTAATAGTTAATCTATAAATATGTATTCTTCTGAAAATTCCTTGATTCTTTAAAACAATGATACTATTAATAGCAGTCTCATCAAAGGGTTGAGTATTATCCCTTTTTAATTCCTTATCATCCTTGTTAGACTCATTGTTGGGATTGATGGAATCTCCTTTGGGGGATTCAAGATATTCAACATACTCTTTTTGACCGTCAGACTTTTCGAGGTAGGATTTATAGCCCAATATCTTGATCTCATATTCAGAAGAGGGAAAGGAAAGTATTAAATAATCAGATGAATATTCATTCATAGGATTATTATATTCAATTTCTACTTGATTTTCATCAGAACTCAGAACTTTTAAAGATTCACTGCGTTCATATTTTTGTTCCAAAGAAAAGCCTTGTGGATGAGCTAAAGCAATATTCTGAATAAAAATTAAATTTATTATAATCCGAAATAATACAAATAGGATAACTAATTTCTTCATAATACTTCCTAATTAACAAGGATAGTTTCGTAGCCCTGACTCTTTGTCTACCTGTGCGTTGCACGCAGACAGGTCAGGGATTCCGAAACAAGTTCAGGATGACATTACTTGATTCAGCATCTGGAAAAAGATTACGGGTTGTTATCTATCTGATTTTTTGGAAATTTGAGCCTCGAATTAAATTCAGGGTTAATATTTCTAATTTCCAATCTACAATTTTAATCAATTTTGTAGAGATATTTATAAACTCCAAACTTTCTCTTTTTCATTCAATAGAATCCTATTTACAATCTCTACCCCTTGCATAACAGAATGGTCCATATTCCCCACTTCATATTTCCATGCTCCAAATCTTCCTCTTGAATAAATACTATTGTCTTCAAAAAACGGTTGAAGAATATTTAATACATCATCTCTATCTATAGAGGGAAGGGGATAGGCATATTCAGCATCAATTAAATATGTCGAAACAATTTTATCTCTATCTTCATCACGAAGAAGCCCTGTATTAATCAATCCCTGAATCGTTTCTTCAATAATCATTTCTTTATCAATTTTTTTATACTCCGAATAGGAGGTTTCACACATCAAAGAGTAATACTCTCCGCTTGGAACATTATTTGGGGAATAATTTGAAAAATAGGTAACACGATAAAAAGGTGAGTTATTCTCAGGGAAATACATCCAGCACTTTTTCGATGGGCACTTTTCCTTTATACCGACTCCTACAATATAAGCACCAACACGTTTTAGTCTCCTGCTCGCTTCCAACAATTTAGAATCTACATTCTTTATAGAGTTAATAAAAATATCTATCGGTGAAGTGTTTATTAAAATATCATAATTATCCTCTAATCCATTTTTGAACATCAGAAATTTCCTCTCAATATCGATTTTGCTCAATTCACACTCCAACTTCAAATTATTGTTAATGATAGGTTGAATGCGATTGAAAAGACCACCCGTTCCTCCATATAAAGGAAATTTGAATGTGCTATTTGGTCCCCAACTTACATCATCTTTATCAAGAATAACATTCTCTAATACATGCTTAAAATCCACCACACTGATTCTTTCTGCGATCCAATTCTTATCGAGCAATTCAAGAGGAGTAGCCCAGACCTTCTCGTTATAGGGAATCATAAAATATCTTGCTATTCCCTTTCCAAAGGTGCAAAAAATCCACTCTTTAAAATTCTCAGAAGATTTCTCGACCTTGGCAATATCGTACAACCCTATAAGACATTCAAGAATTTGGTCTTTATCAAGGTATTTAATATTATTTTGGAAAGGATAAGGAATCCATTTATCTTTTATCCTGATCCACGACTTCCGAACGTGTTCAAGATATTCCCCTTTAAGAAGTTTATCTATCAGTTTATCAAAATATTTATAATGAGAAAAAATGATATGACCACCAATATCCCAGGTAAACCCCTTATTATCCACAAAGGATGCTGAAAGACCACCAACATAATTATTTTTCTCATAAATCTTCCAGTTTTTATATCCTAACTCCACTAATCTATATGCAGTACCAAGTCCTGTGGGACCAGCACCTATGATAACAATCTTTTTTTTCATTCTATATTAAACTCTAAATTAAATATTAAATCCTAAACTCTAATTTTTTAAATTGTTTATTTTGATAATTTGAATTTATTTAGAGTTTAGGATTTCGTGTTTAGTGTTTATAATCAATTTTAGGTATATATTCTATGAAAAACGAAATGCCTGAGAGGATTAAAAAGGCAAGGAAACCCGCAATCAACGTCACAAGGGCTCTCTTAGGCGACTCTCTCCTATCCGGTTCTATCGCCCGACTCTGGACATATAAGAAATAACCACCTAATGAATCTTTATCTGCTAAGGCTTTTAAATTGGTGTATTCTATTTCAACACTCGACACAGATCCTTTTAAGGAATCATACTCTGTAAACTTATTTTCATAATTTAATATAGCTGTCTCGAGTTCCAATTTCTTATCAGATAAGATGTTTATTATCTCACCAATTTCCTTATGTAGATTCTCAATAATTTTTTCTAATTCTGCTCTTCTTGATAACAGCGATTTATAATATGCCTCCGAATCAAAAATTTGTTGTTTTAGACTTAAGTAAATTAAGTTATCCTTATCTACAACCTCACCTAAAACAGCATTTTTAATTTCTTCTCCCTTTTCCTTATTTGTCTTAAATGTAATTTCTTCCTCTAAGGATTTTTTATACTGATTCAAACTGGCCAAAACCGATTCGGTTTCACTTTTGATTTGGTCTAACTCAGAGGTTCTATCAATCAATCCTTGATTCTTCCCGGTAAACAAACTATCATAATATTTTATCTCATTAATAAGCCTCACTCTTTGTCCCCCTAAAGTTTTTATCTCTTCTTTCAACCTATCATTCTTATCTTTTAATACCTCATTTTGTTTTTCTATTTCTTTAAAATCACTATCAATTCGATAAGCCATTAACCGACTATATCGTTCAATAAAAGTATCAGCCCAGGTATTGGTAAAATCCATCGCCTCCTTTTTTGTCCAACCAATACCAGAAATCAGGATTAATGGCGCAACTCTTCTACTTACTGATGTATCCTCTTCTACTACAGTATCAATGTCTAATTGCTTAATTAAGCTTTCTATATTTAACTTTGGATATTTCTCTCTCCATTTCAATTTATTCACTACCTCATTAATCAAATCCGGACTCTTTAAAAGTTCTTGCAAGCTATCAATAGATAAATTGGGTGGAACAACAGATGTTTTGCCCCCGGCATATATATGAACCAATGCCGCAGAGGCTCTATACGTCTCCTGAACAAAAAATCTAACGATGGCATAAGTAAAAACCATAGTGAGAAATGTCCCAATAATTATTAATAGCCTATTTTTCCATAATAAACCGACCAAATCCAGAAAAGTTGTTTCTGCTTTAGTCGTTTTTTTATTTTCTTCCATTTTTACCTCGCAATAAATATGTAGGGGCGGGGTAACCCCGCCCTTTAGAATAGGCGAGGAAATCTCGCCCCTACCTTATCTTTAATTAAAACAATTGACTTTTCCCTTATTGTTTATAATTCTTTAATATATAAACTTTAATATATAAATTTTTATGGATAGTTGCTTAAATTTTTTAATCTGTCAATATTAAAATGAATGAAATCAATCTCTCATTTCCCTTTACTACCCTCTTCTTAATAGCTTTATTAGTCTCCTTCGTAAGCACGGCAATATTAATAAAGCTGGGCAAAGTTCTCCAGATTGTTGATGTTCCCGGCAAAAGAAAAATTCATACACAACCTGTTACACGCATTGGTGGATTATCATTTTATCTTTCATTTCTAATATCTTGCCTATTCATCCTGTTCTTTATGCCAAGGTTCTGGAACGATAAATTCCTATTTGTTTTTACAGGATTAACATTGACAGCAATATTGGGTTCTTTCGATGACATTAAAGGCATCTCGCCTTATCAAAAATTATTATCACAAGTCCTCATAGGATTATTAATGTATTATCTCGGATTCAAAATTGAAAGAATTACGAATCCCTTCTCAGGTCAAGTCATCAAACTCAATGAAATTCTTGGTGGCACTATCCCCCCGATGATAACTATTTTATGGTATGCTATAATTATCAATGCTATAAATATTGTTGATGGACTCGATGGGCTTGCCGCAGGAGTTACCTGTATTTCTTCACTCTCCCTTTTCTTCCTATCTATTTTTATGAAAAAAACAGACTATGTTGTTACTATGTCCACATTAATTATTATAGGGGCGACTCTTGGATTTTTGAAATTTAATTATTACCCGGCAAAGATTTTTATGGGAGATACGGGGAGTCTCCAACTCGGATTTTTACTCGCAACAATTGGATTAATTAGTGAAACAAAAGGACAAACAACCATTGCCTTACTTGCACCAATCATAATTCTCGGTGTTCCTATATTTGACACAGCCCTTGCTATTATAAGAAGAGTAATCAACAAAAAAAGAATCTTTGTCGCTGATAGAAAACATCTCCATCATCGTTTGCTTGATTTAGGATTATCCCAAAGACAAGTCGTCAACCTCATCTATTTTATTTGTATCTATCTCGGTATTATTTCCTTTGTCCTTGCCAACCTTCCCGCCAAATACATTTTACTAATGCTTATTATCCTCACAATGGGATTATTCTTAGGATTGGAATCGTTGAATTTTATTGAAAAGACGTTGTTGAAACGAGAAGAGGAAAATCCAAAAGAAAAGAACCGGAGAAATAAATATTAGTAGTCGCAATCTTTAGATTGCGTTTCCTTAACACAGGCTAAAGCCTGTGGCTACCTTAAAATAATTTGTGACTAATGAACTTTAGAAATATTTTGCTATTTCTTTTTTGTTCTTAATAACCCAATTAAATAATTTTTTAATCCCATCATCAACAGTAATTTTGGGAGACCAGTTGAAATCTTTTTTCGCTTTGGAGATATCACAGATAAAAACAGGTTGGTCGCCGGGTCGCCAATCACTATATTTCACAGGAATTTTCCGCCCTAATAATTTCTCAAGTTTGGGTGAAAATTCTTTCCATACAGAAATCACACTCTTTGGTCCACCACCAATATTGTATATCTGCCCACTCGTTTTCTTGATATTCTTCATCGCTAACATATAACAATTAACTAAGTCATCAATAAACAAGACATCTCTTACCTGCAATCCATCTCCATAAATGGTTATGGGTTTTTTCAAAACGGATGCGATAATAAACCAGGCAACCCAACCCTGATCCTCAACCCCAAATTGTCGATAACCATATATGCAAGATTGTCTTAAAACAATCGTCTTTATCCCATATATCCTTTGATAATCCCGAACATATTGGTCGCCCGCTCCTTTAGAACAACCGTAAGGTGAATGAAAATCTAAAATTCTATCTTCTGAAACTCCATTTGGAAAATCTTTATATATGTATCTTGTTTTTAATTTCTTAATTTTCACATCTTCCATTCCACCATATACTTTATTAGTTGATGCATAGAGGAACGCTGCACTGGGAATATATTTTCGAACAGCCTCGATGACCTTGAATGTTCCAAGAGCATTAATCTCAAAATCTTCTCTCGGATTTACTACAGAAGTAGTAACAGCGACTTGTGCCGCAAGATGGAAAACCGCTTCAATATCTTTATTTTTGTTACAAATATTTTCTAAGGTTTTGACATCCCTAATATCGCCTTTAACAAATTGGAATTTTCCAAATTGCTTTAACCATTTGAGATTTGATTCAGTTCCCTTTCTTGAAAGGTTGTCTAAAACAATTATATTGTGTCCTTTTCCCAATAAATATTTACAGAGATTACAACCTATGAATCCTGCCCCACCCGTGATGAAATATTTTGACATAACTAAATCCTTAGTTTAATATTATACATTAAGTGTTATATGATAAGTATAGTCATATCAATTAATAATAAACTAACAAATAAGTTTAAGTGGACAGGATGAATATCCTGTCTATCCTGGATAATAATAAATTTTCTTAAGCCAATCCTTTTTCTTTAAATTTATGTATAGCATCTGAGAATAAATCTTTTGCATCCTGTGATAAAGACCATTCAACCACTTCTTTCAAACCATCATCAAATCTTATCTGAGGTTCAAATCCCAAAATCGTTTTCAATTTTGTAATATCTGCAAAACAGTGACGGGTATCTCCCTTCCTAAATGAATTTTTTATCTCAAGAACAATTGGGCTTTTAAAAATCTTGATTAGTTTTTCAGCTATTTCTTTTATCGAAACAGGTATTCCCCAACCGACATTAAATGTATGATAATCCGCTTTATCATCATTCATCACTTTGACATTTAATTCTGCTACATCTTTCACTGAGATAAAATCTCGTGTCTGCAAACCGTCTTCAAAAATTATCGGTGGATTCCCATTTTTAATACGGCTAATAAAACCTGCTATGACACCATTATAAGGATTAGAAAGACTTTGACGTGGACCATAAACATTAAAATATCTCAATGACACAACAGGAATATTATATGTTTCACCAATATTCAAAGCTATTTCTTCCTGAATCTTTTTGGTGATGGCATAGATAGAAGTAGGAAACTGATAATCATCTTCTGTAATTCCGAGAGGTCGAAGAGTCTGCTTACATTCTGGACAGAATAGTTCCCATTCTTTTTTCTCCATTTGTTCCTCACTACGTAATGGAGGTCTCATTATGCCGCAACTCTGACATTGATACTTTCCTTCTCCATAACTACTCATTGATGATGCGATGATAATTTTCCGTACTTTATTTTTATTATTTACAATTATATCAAATAGGTTAGAGGTACCTGTCACATTTACATCCACATATCTTTTGATTTCATACATTGATTGTGTAACACCGACTGCTCCTGCTTTATGAAAAATGACATCAGTATTAAGAACAACTTTTTTAAGAGCATCGTAATCACGTATATCACCAAATATAAATTCCGCCTGTTTATTAAAATACTGAGGTAAATCCCTTTCCTGACCGTGAACTTGTGGTTCAAGATTATCGAATACTTTAACTTTATATCCCTCTTTTATTAGCTCATCAACAATGTAGGACCCGATAAAACCTGCTCCACCTGTAACTAATATAGTTTCTTTACTCATATTGATTCCTTATAAAATTCAATCAAACCGAACTGATTTTACTCATCAATATTTCCTTTAGAACCTTATCCCATTGATCCATTACATAGGATTTTGAGAAATTTTCCTGATAAGATTCAAAAGCATTCTTTTTCCATACATCTAAAATATCAGGATTATTGGCAATATTTAATAATTCATCAGCGATTTCATTTATATTATTATCTGTCAAAACAAGTCCAACCTTAAATTTGCGAATCCAATCAACGATTGCTGATCCCTCCGGACCAGCATACAAAACGGGTCTGCCAACAGCTAAAGACCCAAAAAACTTTGATGGGACAACTACACCTTCCCACCCGGGCATCATACTTAATAAATGAATATCTGCGGAACTAAGTCTTTCTTTAAGGTGCGATTCATCAGCAAAATCTGCGAATCGGATATTTTTATCGGAGGGATTCACAGCTTTTTTTAACTCATCAACTTTATTTCCTCTGCAAGCAAAATTAATCACAATCTTAGGTT
>Ga0315285_10001673_pt1 | contig 23287 bp, 20 predicted proteins | sample YL17G09_36_MG_FD_203698 | JGI IMG/M metagenome (GOLD analysis project Ga0315285, IMG submission 203698) | Sediment microbial communities from Yellowstone Lake, YNP, Wyoming, USA - YL17G09_36 | ecosystem: Environmental > Aquatic > Freshwater > Lake > Sediment | place: USA: Wyoming | collected... | reverse complement strand
GAGTCGTAATAGACGGCATCTCCAGGCTTGAGAAGGTCGACGCGATCCCCAACTTGCACTTTCATTTCGCCCTCCAGTACATAAATAAACTCCTGTCCGGCGTGGGTGGAGAACTCTTCTACGTCTGTTGGCACCAGCGTCACAATAAAAGGCTCCATCAATCGGTCAGCCTTTTCCGGGGCCAGGGATTCGTAAAAGTAACCGCACTCGATGCTCTTCGTCTCTCCGTAGCGAGATATTGGCCGCCGTTCGTGCTTGCGCACCACGGACATGAGCTTGTCAATTCCTGGCGAGATGAAGTAGCCCATCTTCATATCAAGCGCTCTGCCTAATCTAACTAACTGCCCTAATGCCGGGATTATTTCGCCTGATTCTATACGTTCCAAGACATCTATATCGATCCCTGTTCGGCTACTGAGATCCCTAATGGTAAGTCTCCGCATTTTTCGAACTCTTCGAATCCGATCGCCCAGAGATTCTTTTCCCCGATCCACCTCTTCCACACGGGCGATGTTAGCCGAATCGGTGAGAAAATCATCATGCCTCGCCGTCTTACCCTTAGCCGGGTTCAGTCTGACAGAAGTCTTGCGTTTTGCCTTCTCTTTTTTCATGGTGCCCTTCTTTCTAGATTGCCTTTCCTGACACGCCGATGTTACGAGCAATCACGATGCGTAGTATTTCTGACGTTCCCTCGCCGATTTCCAGAATTCTTTGATCCCGATATAATCTCTCTACTTCATAATCCTTCATCAGCCCGTACCCTCCGTGAAGTTGCACTGCGTGATGGACACAGCGGCGCATAACCTCGGAACAGAACAATTTTGCCATGGCTGCCTCTTTAGTAATGGGACGTCCGCTTTCTCGTAGCCAGCAGACCTTGTAGAGAAGATTCCTGGCCAGTTCAATCTCTAACGCCATATCGGCTAGCTTGAAAGCGTTGATTTGAAAGGAACCGATGGGCCGTCCAAATTGGATGCGCGAATTGGCGTATTGTAAAGCCAACTCGAAAGCCGCCTGAGACCCACCCAATCCCATGGCAGCGATGCTGAGGCGTCCGCCGTCCAGTGTTGCAAGCATTTGATGGAAGCCATCCCCCCTTTTTCCCAGAAGGTTTTCTTTCGGCACGACACAATCATCGAAAAAGAGTTCACCCGTGTTGGATGCTCGCCACATCATCTTGTCTTTCATTTCCTTAGCTGTCAAGCCAGGTGTGCCACTCGGAACGATAAGGCAACTAATCTCCGGCTTGCCATCCTCATGCTTACCAGTGACAGCCTGGACAATAATAACGCCGGTTAATGAGCAAGCCGAGTTGGTGATAAAAATCTTATGCCCGTTGATAGTCCAGTAATCCTTTTTGAGTTCGGCGGTGGTTCGAGAACTTCCAGCGTCGGAGCCTGCATCAGGTTCCGTCAGACCAAACGCAGCTAGACACTCTCCTGAACAGAGTCTGGGAAGCCATTCCTGCTTCTGCTTTTCATTACCGAAATAATAGATGGGGCCGATTCCTAGAGAGTTGCCGGCAGCAATAGTAGCGGCCTGGGAAGCATCCACCCTCGCCAGCTCTTCAACCGCAATTGCGTATGAGAGGTAGCCCATATTGGAGCCGCCATATTTCTCTGAAACAAAGCACCCCAGCAGCCCTAACTCCGCCATTTTGCGCGTTAGTTCGACAGAGAACTCCTCCTTTTCGTCTAGCTCTCGGGCGATGGGGGCAATCTGCTTTTCAGCGAAAGACCGAATCGCCTGGCGTGTTAGATTCTGCTCCTCGCTCAAATCAAAATCCATGGTTCATCTCCCCCAAGGGTACTCTCTGCGCAGTACACGCAAGAGGCGGTATCTAGGAACTCACCCCTTTTCTTGAAGTGTGTCTGAGCAATGTCGCTACTGAGTCCAGCTGCTCTCAATTTTTCGGCTCCTCTCGCTTCTTATAAGAGTAGATTAAGATTTGAGTACCCCTTCTCCAATAAGCTTCTCATAGTAATCCAGGCATTGGGGATTGCACAAGGCATTCCTGTTCAGGACGGGCCTGCCATGCATTATGTTTGTGACAGCGCTTTCGACCTTCTTCATGTTCGTGGTGTAAGGAATATCCGGTACCGCAATGATTCTCGCTGGGACGTGTCTTGGGGAAGCTTTCTCACGAAGATTTCTCTTGATTTTGTTCTCCAGGTCTTCCGTTAGATGATATCCTTCAGCCAATTTGACAAAAAGAAGGACACGCTGGTCTCCCTCCCATCTCTGCCCTATTGCTAGGCTATCAGCAATCTCCGGCAGCCCTTCCATCACGTTATATATTTCGGCCGTACCTATGCGAACACCGGACGGTTTCAGTACTGAGTCAGAGCGACCATAGAAAGTAGCTCCTCCGGTATCACTATGAAATACGATATAGTCCCCGTGACGCCACACACCAGGGTAAACACCAAAATAAGCGTCCCTGTACTTCTTACCGTCCAGATCATTCCAGAAATAAAGCGGCATAGGCGGGGCAGCGGCTTCACAGGCGAGTTCGCCCTGCTGGTCAAATACCGGATGCCCTTCTTCATCATACGCTTTCACCTTCATCCCCAAACCCGGCCCCTGTAACTCACCAGCGTATACAGGCTGAATCGGACTTCCGGTGAAAAAGCAGCCATTGATGTCTGTGCCACCTGAACTGGAATTAAAATGCAGGTCTTTCTTGACTTCCTGATACACGTACTCGAATCCTTCCGCTGATAGAACCGAACCAGTCTGCCATATTTCCTTTAATGACGACAGGTCATAATCATTAGCCGGCCTAATGTTTTCACTCCTGAGATAGTTAATGTAGCTGGAGCTGCAGCCAAACATAGTCACTTTTTCATCCTGTATCAGTTTCCACATAGCCCCTGGCCTAGGATAGGTGGGGTTGCCATCATACAGAATAATGGTGTTACCTGTGGCTAAGGAAGTCAGCATCCAGTTCCACATCATCCAGCTACAAGTCGTGATAAAGAAATGGACATCGTCTCGCTTCAAATCGGTGTGGATTATTAGCTCCTTCAGTTGATTAACCAGAATTCCGGCTGCTCCTTGAACCATGCACTTTGGCTTGCCAGTCGTCCCTGACGAAAACATGATGAACACAGGATGGTCTGCGGGCAATTGTTCGAATTGAATTTCCGGCTTCTCTCGTGATAGAAAATCATCATAATATACGGAGTTAGGAATATGGCTGATATCGGGTTTCTCTTCCCTGTAGCGGGCCACTATGACTTTCTCAATAGAGGGTACCCCCTTTACAATTTCAGCAGCGTTAGAGAGAGAATTGAAGGGTTTTCCTTTGTAGAAATAGCCATCAGCGGTAAACAGAACTTTTGGTTCGATTTGACCAAAGCGATCAATGGCTGCCCCAGAACCGATATCGGTGGCACACGAAGCCCAGACAGCGCCGATACTCGTGCTGGCAAGCATCGCCACAGCCGTCCCTATCATATTAGGCATGTAGGCAGCCACCCGGTCTCCAGGCTTGATTCCTACTTCTCGAAGAGATTCTGCCAGGCGTGCCACAGATTTATACAGTTCAGCGTAACTCATCCTCTCTGTCTTCTGAGTTTCTCCTTTGAAGATGAAGGCTGTCTTCTTATCCCTGTATCTCAGTAGATTTTCGGCGAAATTTAGCCTCGCGCCAGTAAACCATTTTGCACCCGGCATCTTAGTTACATCGTCAACCACTACCTTGTAGCCTTTGGAAACCTTCACCCCAACAAAATCCCACACAGCAGCCCAGAAATCCGGTATCTTATCTACGGACCAGTCATAAAGCTCTTTATAGGAACGAAAGCTCTGTTTATGTCGTTTGTTAACGAACTTCATGAAGCTGGTTATGTTCGCATTCTTCTTTCGCTCTTCCGTCGGCTCCCAAAGTAACTTGCCCATGCCATCTCTCCCCTGTTTTGTTAGTGTTTGTGCCAGTTAGTTCGCTGCCAATTACCTGTTCAAAATCGGGCGGCTTTATCATCGGCTAAAGGGATCCAGTACATGTCAAGAATTGTGTTAGTAGGGTCTTCGGTTCGAAAGCAAGCCTTAACTTTCATGCCTATTTCGGGTGTTCCGTATTGCAGATAGCCCTTGAATATAGTGCATACGCCAGGCAACTCAACGTCAACCTGGAAATAGGGGGTAGTGAGTTCTATGCCAGCACCGGCGTACTCCACACGCGCATAGGTGTGCACCGTGCCAATTACTGGCTGGGGCAGTTCTTCCCAGGTCATGGGCTGGTTGCAATCGGGGCAGTCAGCCCGCGGCGGAAGCCACAGCCTGTGTTCTACACATTCAGGATTGATGCATCTCGTAGCCAGCAGTTTGCCCTCTGTCAGACCTTTGAAGAACGGGGAAAGTTTTCCATAAGTATGCCTGTGGGCCAAACTCCTCGGCCACTCTATCACTATGGCTGGTTCGGATTGAAGCACCTTTGCTGGTTTGCCAGTATACTTTGTTATCTTGCTTTTTGATGCCACAGTTTCCCTCCTTTAGAAAGCCTTCCTGAGAATGCCTACTGTTACATGTGACCCGACACCAGCGTGAGATACCCAGGCTGCCTGTTTAGCGTTAGGTACTTGGAGACTCTTCCAATCTTTGGGCTTTTTCTTGCCAAAAGATTCCCAAATCTTGGGGTCGCCATGAAACTTATTATACTTGCCCTGTATTTGCCAGAGGCACTCGATTCCTTGAAAGATGCCAGTTGCTCCTACGGCATGCATGGTGCCTATCAACCCTCCCGACAGATTGGATGGACATTTACCACCAAAATAAGCATCTCCAGATTCAATGTAATCAGGTTCCTGTCCATAGGGACGGAGTCCAATGTCTCCATAAGTTTGAATGTCACTTATGGTAAATGCATCATGCAACTCCACCAGGTCAAGCTCTTCAAGCGGGTTAGTAACGCCAGCCATTCGGTAAGCAAAATAAGCGGCAAATCGTGCCGCAGCAAAGCTTTCAAATCCCGGCCACCTCTGCCCCTCTTTTTTGCGCAGGCCCTTATACATATCAGGAGTCTCATGTGGCAGTAACGGGATCTCCATGTCCCTACGGTCTGCTACCCTCAAGGTATGGCTCCCGCCGGCTATGTAAAGCTCGCAAGGTTTATCGGTTAACTTATAGGCAGTTTTTTCATCGCAAAGTAGCATGCAGGCAGCACCATCTGTCATGGCACAACATTCCAAGAAACGTAGCGGGTAGGTTGACATTGGGCTGTTAAGAACATCCTTAATTGTGTATTTGCCTGGTTGCTGAGAATATGGTGAGTAATAGGCATAGAGGTGATTCTTGACTGCCACCTTGGCTCTAGTCTCCTCGGAGAGGTTGTAAGCCCAGGCGAAACGGACAGCCATAGGAGCATAGTAAGCAGAATAAATGCGGGAAAGCCTGGTCTCAAAGTCTTTACAGGCTGCGTTGGCAATATAGTAGTTGCCGGTTCGCGTATCCACTTCAGACATGCGCTCCCAGCCTACGGCTAGCGCCACATCAGCGTATCCACTGGCTACCGCCATAGCGGCTGTTAACACTGTGGAGCCACCAGTAGCCCCACCAGTCTTGATACCTATATCATATATGGGATCAAGACCAAGGTAGTCTGTGACTTTGGCCTCACACAAGAGTTGATCCTGAAAGTGGTCGGAAAAATTACCACAGGCAAGAAAGTTGACTAATCCCTTGATTTCTACCGGAGAGAGCTTTAAATCATTACCCTCTAACATCTGCCGGAATGCCACCATCACCTGCTCTTCGAGCTTCATTTCCGGGCAGAACTTCTTATAATTTGTCAGACCCCCAGCAACTGCAAATACCTTTCTCTTCCATTTGGGAATGCGCAAATTTCCTTTCCTCAAAATAATCACTTGGACGACTCCTTTCTCTGTTTATTGGCAACACCAGTGTTATTATCTATCGTAATCGCCCTTAACATAGCATCGGTCTGTTTCTTTACATATGTTTTGAAAGTCCAGTGTTTTCTCAGATGCCAACGCCTGAGGGCCCAAGCATGCCCAAGAACGACTATATCATGAGCAATCAACCTGGGATCATCAATATTAAACTCACCCTCTTCCATACCTTTTATCAGCAACTTCTCAAATACAGTTAATATACGCGCTTCGGAGTCGAAAATACTTTCTTGGGCATTGCCTGGCAGGTTTTTCGTTTCCTGATATGCAAATAGAGTAATATCTTGATTATCGTCATGCCATTCATAAAATTTTCTCATAAGCTCTACAAGAGCTATTGTTGGGCTCGCTGTTGCCAACTCATTGGCATAATCTTCCGTGGAACCCGCCTGTTGTGACGTAGCACTATTGATAATCGAATAGAGGATCTCTTCTTTCGAACCAAAATAGTGATACAGCGTACCGGCACTCACCTCGCAAGCTTTAGCCAACTCACGCATATTGGTTCGGTCATATCCTTTCTTAGTAAATACTTTTGTAGAGCAGCGAACTATACGATTTCTGCGCTCTTTGACTAAAGCCTCGTCACTACTAAAGGTGCGTATTGTGAACTCTTTAGACAATTCTCACCCGGCTGATTGAACGAACATCCAATCTACAAATATGGCTCCACTATATCATCAGGTAGAGTTTTCGTCAACAACATGTCCTGGCTGACCACACAGGCTGCACTGGGCAGCATATTTTGGCAAGTTCCGTTTCAATATACTCTTACATGCTGCCTAGAATCATCGCTAGGCAGATGAGGGACCCTATGCCCATCATGCACACAAGAGTCAGAATGTAGGCCAACCTGGGGCTAGGGCGAGTAGCGAAGAGCCAAGCACACACCAAACTCACGGTGATAAAAGCCAAATCAAGGTATAGATAGATTGGGCTAAATTCACCTGTAAAGTACACAGCCAGGCTTAGGACACACGCTATAAGTAAGCAGAAAGCTGTGAACTGTGCAGTACGCCTTACTCCATAGCGCTTCGGCAGAGTCTGCACGCGAGTAACTTTATCCTGCGGGAAATCGCGGATGTCGGTCATCCCTCGCCCGCCAAACATGGCGAAAAATAACACACCTGCCAAAAGCCACAATCCGGGGCTCAGTCGGCCGCTCACGCTCCCCATAAGCACATAGAGGCCTTGCAGCAAGCCAAGAGTAAGTGCACGAGTTAGAGGACGCTCAAAAAAATGTAGTGCCAAGCCTACGATGATGGCTAGAATGATATTCCATGGCAACAGAGCCTCGGGAGCAACCAAAAGTGTCGTAGCGAAGCTAATGGCAATGAAAGTCATTGAGAAGGCGAGCCCTATCGATGGAGATAGGGAGCCATCCGTCAGAGGATTGTGGCGCATCTCTGCTCGAGGTCCCTCGGCATCCAGGTCACGATCAGCATAGAAGTCTAAAGAGAAGCCGCCCACAGCTAAACACCAACCTGCCAGGGTCATCCATAATGCGTTTGTCACACCGGCGTTAGCAGTGAAGGCTGCCGCACCAGTAATCATAGCCACCATCACGGTGCGATTAAGGCGCAGTAGCCAGAAGAATGCTAAAGGCTTAGAAAACCGTGCTTTGCGTTCAGTCACGTCGTTTCTTTCAATGCAATGCTCATGCACTACTAAGTATAACAGCCTCTTAAGTGAGTATAAACACGGATGGTTTTCAAGTGTTTCTTCAGCTTTCAGAGTATGGAATTGCACAAAACACTAAAATGTTACATGGCATCGGATAGCATATTGCCCAGGTTGGACGGCAAAACCTGGCATTAGCCAATACTTCCGTTAATAATCGGTACTTGCCTTCTGTCAGCAAATCCAGCATATTAAGGTAGAATTAACACAATTAGCGACATCGGCCGCCAAGGTGAATTAATGGGGTATTATCTATATGATGCGCGGGGTTATGTTGGTGACCTAGCTTCAATTCACAGATTGCAGCAAGATCGTCTATCTGGTAACTCAGGAAGTGAACGAGAAATACGGTAGAAGGGTAGTCAGGGAGTTCTGGTTAGCTAAAGATGCATTACTACCCATCAGGAGGGACAAATACAGCTAGGTCGAGGTCGACTCTCTGGGGTTATGCTCAGCAGGCTATACACAAAACTCTTGACACTATGCTTCTTTAGTTTCTCGTTTCCATGTCCGCCATAGTATCAGGCAACGCAACACGCAGATCCGTATTGTCATTCAGGTATCCAATTAATGCACACTTATCCCTTCTTATCTTAAAAATCGTCTCCGCCCTCGGTTATTCAGTTGTTTCGGACCCAACTGTACCGTAGTCGATAGCTCTAATAAGCCTGCCTATAAATTTGTAAAACTTCGTTTGGATCACTGACAGGGCGCCCATTGAAGATGACAGCCGTATCGGCAATCGCATGAAATGCGCATATTGCAAGGTTTTCTTCCGGAACGCCCACGTCGCGCAGTCTCATCGGATGGCCCACCTTTTTCATCAGGGATTCTACTGCGTCTGCTGCTGCCAGGGCGACATCATGCTCTTTCATGCCGGCGGTGTTGATGCCCAGAGCCTGTGCTACCAGAGCCAGCTTGTCAGCAACATGGTCAACATTGTAACGCATCACCTTAGGTAATACGATGCCGCAGGCTACCCCGTGTGGGACATGGTGCAGCGTCCCTATAGTATGTGCCATTCCATGCACCAGACCAACCTGGGCAATGGTGAATGCCCACCCTGCCATGGTGGCTGCTAGCTGCATACTGAGCCGTGCCTTTTCATTGCTACCATCGGCTACGACAAGTGGCAGGTTCTCGTTGATCAGGCGTATGGCATGTAACGCCAGACCGTCGCAAATCTGGTTCGCCAGGGTGCTCATCATAGCCTCAATGGCATGTGTCATGGCATCCATGGCAGTGGTGACTGTTAAATCCTTGGGCAGGGTCATGGTGAAACGCGGGTCCAGAATAGCCACATTCGGCATGATTCGTGTGTCTATTATGAAGAGTTTACGTCCGGCGCCCTTGCTTGTGAGTACGGCTATATTTGTTACTTCGCTGCCGGTCCCTGCTGTTGTTGGAATGGCGATGTGTGGGGTTTGTGGCTCAGTAAGCACCAGGAAGTTTAGGTAATCGTTTACCTTGCCGCCGTTCTTTAAGGTTACACAGACCCCTTTGGCAGTATCGATGACGCTGCCGCCGCCGACGCTGACGATGCAGTCCGCCTTCAGTTCGCGGGCCACGGCAGTGGCCACGTCCACTGTTTCCAGATCGGGATCCGGTGAGATATTGTCATAGATGCCCACACAGAAATCCACTAGGGCATCCTTCACCAATTGGGCAAGCCCTGCTTTATTGACGCCTGAGTCGGTAAAAATCAGAGCCCTGCGGCAGCCAAGATCGGCGACTGCCTTGTAGATTGAGCTCAGAGCCCCATGGCCAGCGATTACAGCAGTCGGACAATTGTAGCTAAAGCCTTCTACCTTCTTATAGTCCGACATAATTTGGAAGGTCATATTCGACTTATGGTCGGCAATTGCGGATACATGTATTCTCTTGATTTGGGTATATTCACGCAGGCTTTCTAGACCGAATTCGCGGCCGACGCCAGATTGCTTGTAGCCGCCGAAGGGGCAATAATCGGAAAAAATGTGGTAATTGTTAATCCACATTGTTCCAGTACGAACCCCACGAGCTACACGTTCAGCCCTGGCGATGTTAGTGGAAAATACACCACCTGCCAGGCCGTACACGGAATCATTAGCAATGGCAATCGCTTCTTCATCACTATCGTATTTTATGATGCAAAGAACAGGGCCAAATATCTCCTCCTGCGCGATACGCATCTTGTTGTTCACATTCGCAAAGATGGTGGGGGCATAGTAGAACCCACCTTTGATCCCTTTAACCTCGACGCGTTTGCCGCCGGTGATCAATTCCGCCCCCTCTTCCTTACCCAGTTTGACATAGCGTTCAACTGTAGCCAATTGCTGTTTGCTGACAAGGGGCCCCATGTGAGAAGTCTGGTCCATCTGGTATCCGATACGAATAGATTCAGCCCGCTTTATCATCTTATCGAGGAATTCATCATGAATCTTTGATGAGACTAATACACGACTACCCGAGGAACAAACCTGTCCTTGGTGGAAGAAGTTGCTGAAGAGGGCGCCCTCCACGGCAAGCTCCATATCTGCGTCGTCGAGTATGATATTGGCTGACTTGCCGCCCAGCTCGAGCGTCACCTTTTTTATTGTACCGGCAGCCATCCGCATGATTTCACGACCGACTTCCGTGCTGCCTGTAAAGGCTATCTTATCTACATCCGGGTGGGTGCAGAGAATTTCGCCCAACTCCCTTCCTGGGCCAGCGATGACGTTGAATACTCCATCCGGGATGCCAGCTGCTTTTGCTGCTTCTGCTACTATGAGTGCGGTAAGAGGGGTATACGAAGCCGGTTTCAAAACCATAGTGTTCCCCATTAGGAGAGCGGGAGCGATCTTCCAGCAGGCTATATACATAGGGTAGTTCCAAGGAGAAATTCCTACACATACCCCAACCGGTTCCCTGCGGATGAATTCACGGCCCGGCGCAAAAGCGTTTCCTGAGACTGGTATTTCCTCCTCCCAAGGAAATTTTGTGACTGCCGCCAGGCTTAAATTGCGTAATAAAGTGACACTGATTAAAGGCATGAACCTGGCCAGTGATATGACCTGGCCGGAGTTCATCGATTCAGTGAAAGCCAGGCGCAGACCCTGCCGTGTTATCTGGTCGGCAAAATCCTGGACTTTGGCGGCACGGGCTGCCGGGGTAAGACCGCTCCAATCCCCTCTGTCGAAAGCCTTACGTGCCGCCGCTATGGCCTCTTCTGCGTCAGCCTTTCCTGCTTGGGCTACTGTGGCTATGGGTGCCTCAGTGCCGGGGTCAATCGTCTCGAACGTTTTTCCACTGTCAGCATCTACGAACTCGCCATTGATAAACAGTTTATATTGTTCCATCAGCTCCCTCCTTTAATATATTTCAAAATGACAGCGTAATATCATACGCTTACAAATATATGGTCACATACTGTAAAATCCGCACATTTATACGTAAAGGTTGGCCTGAATTTTGATGTCGCTGACACCGAAACCATCCCACTCGCCTACAGGTTTGCTTGATGTGAGCACAAATCCTTTCCTCCCCATTTCATCCACATAGGAGATGGTTACTTCACCCACAACTTGATAAATCTCGGGATTAATAACGAATGTCAGGCCATCTAATTCCAAGGTCAAATCGGTCTCAAAGATAGTGTCCACGCATAGGTATAGTGACGAATCACAGCATCCGCTAAAATAGAGATCAATGCGAATAGGCTGCTGGATACCTTTATCAGCTAGAAATGATCTGATGGCCTGGCTTACACCTGGCTCCAACTTGACTATGGGATTGATTTTCCACCTCCTTCTCACCCACTTAATTTGATGGAAATTTTAGTGAAGAGAGGTTGTCACACTATTGACTCTTTATGTCGTTATATGAACTCCGCTGCATTCCTTTGCAATCGTGCCTTGGGTCCGATTATATATTTTAGCCATTATCAACGCCTACGTCAATAATCACCGTACGTCTTGGGACAGGGCAACACGGGCTATCGCACAAAGCATTTATCAGGATTCGGTCATTAGCTATCTATGATGACGAGGCCACCTAGCATTAAATCCAATGCGTAAACAAAACGTTAAAATGTGCAGGCCGGACTTGTATTTGATAGAGATTCCCAGCTAAAATCAAACTGAATTTACAGTGGTGTCTGGTTTGGTACAATGAGAGCGAAGTGAACCAATGACAGGTAATGTGTCCTTTGCGCTTTTGTTGGCCTTATTGGCAGGGCTATCTACTGGGATAGGGAGTGTAATTGCCTATTTTATACGTAAGCCCAAAGACTGGCAATTATCGCTAATTCTGGGGTTTTCCGCTGGCGTGATGGTGTACATCTCATTTGCTGAATTGCTTCACGCCGCTATTGATAATGTTGGCTTTGTCACCGCCAATTTGGGATTCTTCGTCGGCATCGCCTTCATTGCGATAGTCGATATTTTGGTTCCCCATGAGTACAAGCATGAACATGTTGGGAACTCACGCTCTTCATCTGGTGGACGAAACAAAACGGGACAAGGAAGCGATGTACAACCAACCGCCTCACTTACCGTTGAACAACGGTCGAACCTTAGGCGGGCTGGTATGCTGATTGCTTTAGGCATCGCCATACATAATTTCCCCGAGGGACTCGCTGTCTTTAGTAGCGCGGTCACAGGAGACCGGACTTTCGGCCTCCTAGTAGCTATCGCTATTGCTCTCCACAATATCCCTGAAGGAATCAGCGTGTCAGTGCCTATTTCAGAAGCTACCGGCAATCGTCGGAGGGCTTTCGTTTACTCATTCTTATCCGGACTAACCGAACCAGTAGGTGCAATCATCGGCTATGCCATTCTCTTCCCTTTTCTGACACCAACCTTGGTGTACACCCTCCTAGCGTTTTCCGCCGGCATCATGGTTTATATAAGTCTGGATGAAATCTTGCCAACTGCGCATCTATATGGCAAGCAGCACTTCGTGATTCTGGGTGTTTTGGCAGGTATGCTTGTCATGGCAATCAGCATATTCTTAATTCGTTAGGCTAGTTTGTTTGACCTGGAGTTACCCTTGAAAGCGGGCAAGTCAGGATTTAGCGCATTAGCCTAAAAAATACTAACTGTGACATTCACTCGGCCGGATAGGAGATAACCATTAAAATGCCAAGAAGGCAACAATTAGATATTTTGTTGGATAGCTTTCTCCTATCTTGTTACCTCGCTTTCTTCTGACAAATCTAGCGATGTTAAGGTACAATTAACCCAATCGCGGCACTGTTCAGTAAGGTGAAGCAATGGGATATTATCTGTATGACGTACGCGGCTATGTTGGTGACGTAGCTTCAAATCACGGATTGACGCTCATGTCTGGCTATGCAAGAAAGGTTTCTGATGAACCACAGGTTAAGAAGTTTCTTGAAGAAGGTCTTGCACCCATTACAAAGGAACTTATTGCTGGCTTCAAAGCAATTCACAGCACAGACAAAGACATAGCGGATACAATTGATAATTTGGTGGATTTGCTCGCCAAGTGTGATACGGTTGCCATTATTTCCGATGGAACGGGAATCGAAGCTCCAGAACTGACTATTCATCGCGGCACCCACGAAATCGGGGGGAGCTGTATCGAACTATGCTCCAGTTCCGGGAATACCCGCTTAATTATGGACCTCGGATTACCTTTGGTGAACTCCGATAGGTCTCCATTCGATTGGGGGATTCACCGTCAATTCACTCTGCAGCAATTGCTGAGTCAAAAAATCCTGCCGTCAATTGACGGTCTATATGAAAATGACAAACCGACGGTTTCCGCAGTGTTACTATCTCATGCACATCTTGACCATTACGGACTTCTCCGTTTCGTTCATTCCAACGTTCCCATCTACATGAGCATGGGCACGAAGAGTCTGACTGAGGTATCCAACGTTTTTCTTAATACCAGCGTCAAGCTTGATAGGGTTAAGACCTTCAAGATGTGGCAAACATTCCGGATTGGAGAGTTTGCTATCACCCCATATCTGATGGATCACTCTGCTTCTGATGCAGCCGCCTTTCTCATTGAAGGCGATGGACAGCGAATTTTCTATACCGGAGATTTTCGTGGTCATGGTCGCAAGGGTATAGTGCTGGATAGACTAACCAAAGACGCTCCACCCGATATTAACTACCTCATAATGGAAGGATCGATGCTTGGTAGAGATGAGGGTTTGTATCCCGATGAGAGCTCGGTTGAACAGGCATTAAGAGAGCTTATCCTTTCTCAGAAAGGGCTCACTTATGTCTTTACATCTTCGCAGAACCTCGACCGACTTGTGTCCATCTATCGCGCGGTAAGGCGTAGCGGCAAGACGCTGATTATTGACCTCTACACCGCATTCGTTCTGGATAAACTCAGTGTCATATCCCCAAGCATTCCTCAATTCGATTGGGAAGGCATCCGAGTATTGTATTCTTACTACCATGCGCAAAAACTGGCGGTTTTGGACAGGGCTCTCCTATATAAATACAAAAGTGCCAAAATCGATTTTGAAGATATCAAAGACAACCCTGACGACAAGGTGCTTCTTGCCAAAGACAGCAGCTACTTCCGTAATATAATCACTAAACTGAAAGATACTGGTAAGTCGATAGCTATTTATTCGATGTGGCATGGCTATCTTGAGAGAAGCAATCTGGGAGAATTTCTTGAGTCGCACGGTGTTCCAATTACAGAGATACATACCAGCGGGCATGCCTACGTCAATCAACTGAAGATGCTAGCTGATGCTTTGAAGCCACGGTGGATTATACCTATTCATACTTTCTGTCCTGAGAAATTTAAGGAGATGTTTACGAATGTAATCCAATTAAACGACGATGAAACAATTAGTCTTTGTTAAAGGAAGGGCAACGCGATGTCAAATAATGGCAAAACGATTACCACACAAGAGCGGATAAACGACGTTGAAACTAAAAAGGGGAAAGCGGGTGGATGGCCTAACTATTTTGATTATTTTATAAATGGCGACTCCGTCACGATTTCCGTAGATAACAAAGTCCTCGATAAAAAGGCAACCCGGCGCTTGGACCCTTGGGGTTTAGCATTTCTTATCGAAGCTAAAGATCGATGTGGGAAAGAATTCAACACCATTAATTTCGCAATATCTGGGAAGATTGAAGAAATTAAACCTAATAGAAGGATTGCCCCTGACCTTGAGGCCTTCCGCCGGAGGGTATCGTTTCTGAGTATCAACAACCAGAACCTTCGTTTTAAGATTAATATCAATGGAGAACCTTTAGAACTTGATGATGCCCGGATGTTATTTAATCGCCCGGATAACGAGAAAATTAACGGAGACTTCAGCCATAAAACTCAAGATAATCACCCCGGCCGCTTGGAGAAAGATTTTCAGACATGGCTGTTAGCAAATGACGTGAAAAGGGATGAGAATCCGGATGCTAAGACTAATGAACGGTTAGCGGTATTGGGAGAAGACTTTTTTAAGTTAAATAATAGGGGATTGGGGATTATCAGGGAGTGTCACACGGGTGCCTTCCACGATAAGATTTCCAACAATAACCGGATTCTCCCGACCGAATTTGTCGATATTGTTTCACTCAATAAGTACGGTCAACTGGCGGTGATCGAGCTCAAATTAAATGATTCACAACTAGAAGTAATAGCCCAACTGGTGGACTATTCGTTGTTCTTCAGGTGTTATCGAGATAAACTCTGGCCTCTTATAGTGGAGAAACTACGGAATACCCCGAAAAGCAAGGATATTATCTGTTATATTGTAAACAATCATTTTCATAATAGATTCGATGACGTCATGAAGTTCTATAGCCCAAAGAATGAATCATATGGTTTTAGAATTAAAAAAGTCGTTCTTGGTCATTATAAAGAGATTTGAGCAAACAACCATGGGGCAACCTGTATTACGTACTCACGTGTCAAGAGTCACAAACTGAGTTTTTGTGCAACCAACTGGGCTTCTGTTGTTCTCTTTATTTTATCCCCTCAGGGGCATCTTAATTCCCTGCTCTTTTGGAGGCTTAACAATGTCCACCCATCATCCACCCGTCACCAAGCTCAGCACGTCATTGAAGCACTTCTGCCCGCATCCGAACATTCTTAAGCTTATAATCTTCCGTTACCACTTCACCTTAGGAACAAAGAGCATAATATGAAACGGCAATGTTAGGTTTTTTAATCATGATTTAGCTCTTAAAGACAGGCTTGCGCTTATCTACGAAAGCCTGTATCCCTTCTTTTCCGTCTGGGTGTTCCGCACAACTGCAAAGTCCTAGGCGCTCTCGCTCGATGTGTGCTTCAAAGGCAGTATTGAATGAATCCGTAAGTAGTTGCTTCGACCAGCCGAAGGAATTGAGCGAGCCTTCGCTCAATTTGTGAGCCATATTCACTGCTTCCTCCAGATCATGTCCATCATCTACAACTCTGGTCACCAGTCCCCAAGTCAATGCCTTCTTAGAGGAAATATGAGCATCAAATCCAGCTATTTCCAAAGCACGTGCCAAGCCCACAATCCTCGGAAGCATGAAGGTGCCTCCACCATCGATGCAAAGCCCATTTGATGTATAAGCTTGCCTCAGAGTAGCAGACCGAGCCATGATGCGAAAATCACAAGCTAGCGCCAATGAAAATCCACCACCAGCTGCAATCCCGTTAATGGCTGCTATAACCGGTTTAGGCATCCGACGAATCTCTAGTATTGCTTGATGAAAAGTCGCCGCCAACTTGTGAAAGGCAACAGAAGGACCAAGTGGGAACTCGGATACCCATTTAATGTCACCGCCGCCACAAAATCCTTTGCCCTCCCCCGAGATCACCACGCCTCGTACATTGTCATCGACGGCAAGCATAACAACGTGGCGTGCAAAATGCTCGATCATATCATGATCGAAAGCATTGAACACTGCCGGACGGTTTAGAATTAGCTTGGCTATCCCGTTATCCTGTGTCATTATTATCGGGTCTGACATACTCTTAATCTCCTTTTTCACATCTCTATTTTGCTGTCACCACTTGATTTTAAAGATAATCTCACAGGTCCCGTTGCAGTTACTGGTATCTTTCTCGTTTATCACCTCTCCATCAAGTCCCATAGCCTGGCGCCAGGAATCGAACCTCAGCTTTGCTGCACACTGATGAATGTTTGTGGTTCCCGTCTTACTCACCATCTTATGGACATAGCATTCCAGCACATGCCCCACAAACGTGTTATTGTCCACTACCTTAAACTCATACTTGTGTTCTTCGGGGAAATAGAGAAGAGAGGCAATCTCCATCAATGCTTGTAGGTCCTTTACATTCCTGACCTCACCAAAGTCGGTCTCGGCTAGCAGTTGTTTTATTTCCGTTCTGGCTATGGACTTAACTACGGCGAGATTCAATTTAGTGGCAGTATCGAAGCCAAATTGCTCCACTGATTTTAGAAACCATCTACCGTCGTGCAACAACCATATATTGCGCAACAGCTTTTCTTTTTGCCTTGGTGCCAGCTTAATTTCCGTTGAACTCATATCTCAGCCACCTTCCCAAATAGTTGACCCCAAGTCATTTATTTATCGAAATTAAACGTGAAATCTCTGAAGCATTTCCCATCGGTGTGCATCATGCAGCCTGCCATGGGGGGAGAAACGCTGTATTTTATTCCGAGTCCATCGAACCACCCACAAATTCGCTCCATGATGCCGCATTGGTATCTGTCAAGGACACCAAGCTGCTTCACCCCATTGTAGGCGAAGCAATTTTTCCACTCGCCATGTAGAGCATTTCCTGAAGGAAAACTGTAGGTGAAATCCATAAAATCGCCTGTAAGCACGTTAAACGCTGCATTTACAATCATCTTAAGGTCTTCAAATGTTTTCACCTTATCTATGCCTACGGCTTTTTGAATCCGCTTTATTTCTATTGCTGCCATAGACCTGATGGCAGCTTTATTGATTTTGTTCGTCTTCTCAATGCCACATTCCTGCAAACAGTGATAGAACCACATGGCGTCATGGGTCATCCAGTTCTTAATTAAGATTTCCTTCAACTCATTTTTCTTAAGTGCCTTCATGTTCGGCGTTTCTCCCGTCTACACTAGCCAAACATCTACAACTTACTCTCTCTTGCGTTCTTCCACCCGCAATTCCATGACGATATGCCCCCAGCCGCCGCAGTTGACGCCAACATCAACACAGCCTATCCGTTTAAACCGCATCTCATTAGGGCCCACACCGGCATAAAATAGCTCTTGTGCCGCATAAATTAATGTCGGCATGGAATGCAATGCACCAAAACAGATTCTTTTGGGACAGAGCTTGGTCAAAATATTGCCGGCGCCATCAAAATAAAACTTATCACCAACCTTATGCTGACTATTACAGCCGTGTGAGTCGACAACTTCTAACACAATCGTCTTGTTTAGCAATGCTGGCGCCTTGGAAATAATGTCCTCGTTTCTGGGATTTTCTCTGAACTTCTTCATTTCCTTATCACTGTAACCCAGGTGCTGCTGATAGAATTTCCAGACATCTTCGCTGACTTTCATTTCGTTTCCTCCTTTAATAACATTTCGTTATTAACAGCATAACAAGGCATAGTAGGCTTGTCAATAGGATTTATAACAAAGTGTTATACACCACAAAATTTTCTTTACTGAATATTACAAAATGTGATAAAATCCGGGCGTGGTCTCTCCCAGCATCGGCATGAGAATTCAGCAGGCCAGAGAGGAACTTGGCATCACCCAGCAGGAACTGGCAGCTAGGTTAGGCTGCACGCAGGCAGCCTTATCCAACTACGAGCTGGGCAAGAGACGACTTTATCTCGCCAATCTGGAACGAATCGCCAGCGCCTTGGGAAAACCTCTGAGCTATTTTACGGAACCAGCCGCCGATGAAGACGATACCCGAGACTGGGCCCGCTATCCTCACCGCTAAAACTCAATGCGTTAAACATTCTGAGTGATTGTGCAACCAACTGAGCTTCTGCTGTTCTCTGTATTTTATCCCCACGGGGACATCTTAACTCCCTGCTAACTGGGCAGTTCTCTTCTTGCGCAAAATCACCCTGGCTGCTACCAAAGCTAGTACGCCCGAAATTAGAAGAGCCTTTCTGCCATCGGGCATGGCAGTCCAAAATTGTTGCCGCCAGGAGTCCACTAACTTGCCTAGACTAATCTCAGGAATCTGGAATCGCCTCTCACCTGTTTCGGGGTCGTATTGGTAAAACTCGACTTGAGCATTCTCATTTGAGGTCTCCTGTTTACCCTCATAGTCCACCCAGATATGTATGGGAGATGAATGAACTTGATAGGAAATATTTTTCGCTTCCAAAACAGAAGCTAAGACCAGAGCTCGAGCTTTGCAATCTCCCCCTCCTCTCTCCAGCACTTCCTCAATGGTGGGACAATACCAGGGCATGCTATAAAGCTCCCAATCATAGCGATAGGGCATTCTAACCAAGACTGCTTTCTCTATAGCTACAGGGTCAGAAGGAAGGTCACTCAGCATAAATTCAACAGCGTTTGGATCGACATCCAAGTTAAGAACTCTTTGGACACTGATGATTAAGTTTAAAGGATTGGGATATAACACAAAAAGAATCCACAGTATAAATATCAGGGGAAAATATTTCCGAAAAACTCTTCTAAACATTATCGGAACCTTCAAAACCATCTGGTATAACTGTAGTTGCCTGATTCATCAGGCACAACTGCCCAATAAATTGGGCAACTACTTTTTCTTGCGTTTCTCACCTTCTATCTTCCGCAAAGTCTCTTCGTCGAGGCCGAAGTGGTGAGCTATTTCGTGGCGCACTACTTCCTCTATTTTTGCTTCAATTTCATCGCCAAAGCGGCATTGTGCCTCTATGGGCTTTTGAAAGATGCTTATCTTATCAGGCAAAACCAATCCGTATCCCCGGCCTCGCTTAGTTTGAGGCACACCCTGATAAAGGCCAAGCAATTGGGTGGGATGAATATGTTTAGCCTGTCTCAGTTGCCCTGGTGTGGGCCAATCTTCCACCACAATATCAACATTTTCCAGTTTGCGCTGAAACTCCGGTGGCAGATTCTCGATTGCCCTCGCTACAAGAACTTCAAATTTCTCCCTCTCCATATCTAAGAATCACAGATATTGACAACAAGTGAAAAATATCTATTGTCATCTTACCACCTGAGGCTGCTACTAGACAAACGAATAATAATTAATGATATCATTAAAACCTAGCCCTTTACATTGGTTGAGCTGGGCATAGCACAAAACACTTTTTGCTCACGAGACGTAATGATGGCCATTTATCCCGCTATCAAACCGAGCTTTCTTGACGAAGGATGAGAATTAGGGTAGGCTATTAGTTTAAATCTGAAAAGGAGAGATGGTAAATTGCAGTGCCGTGGCATCAGAGGGGCTATCTCGGTTTCAGCAAATAATAAAAAAAACATCCTGGCTGCAACCAAGAAATTGCTTACAGAAATGACGAAGGCTAACAAAATTGAAATTAAGGATATCGCTGCTATCTTTTTCACCACCACGCCAGACCTAGATGCTGAGTTCCCTGCAGCAGCGACACGAGAACTAGGATGGCCATCCAACCTGGCTTTGCTTTGTGGACATGAAATGAGTGTCCCTAATGCTCTACCCCGCTGCCTGAGAGTTCTAATGCTTGTAAACACCAAAAAGGGACCTGAGGAAATCATACATGTTTACTTAGGAGAAGCAAAGAAGTTAAAGGACAAACCATCACTACCAATCGGAGGCGACACATGATTGTAGTCATGAAAACCGGCTCCAGCCATAATGAAATCAGCAAGGTTACAAAGCGAATTGAAAACGCTGGTCTAAAGGCACACATATCAGAAGGTGTTGACCATACCGTTATTGGCGTGCTGGGGAAAGTTTTCCCGGAACTTCGCGATTCCTTGGAATTGCTCCCCGGGGTAGAACAGGTCATACCTGTGACCAAACCTTACAAACTTTCCAGCCGGGAGTTCCACCCCCAAGACACCATAGTGAAAGTAAAAGGTGTGACTATCGGTGGCAATGAAATAGTCGTCATGGCTGGACCCTGCGCCATAGAAAGCGAGGAGCAACTTTTGGCCACTGCTCAGGCAGTCAAGGCAGCCGGGGCCACTGTGCTGCGCGGGGGCGCCTTCAAACCGCGCACTTCGCCTTACGACTTTCGAGGGTTAGGGGAAATTGGGCTGAAAATACTGGCGGCAGTAGGAAAGGAAACCAAAATGCCCGTGATTACCGAGGTTATGTCGCCAGACCAGGTTGATTTAGTAGCCAAATACACTGATATACTCCAGATTGGAGCGAGAAACATGCAGAACTTTATCTTGCTCGACGAGGTGGGGAAAACAAAGAAGCCAGTGTTGCTCAAACGCGGTTTGTCATCTACTATTCAAGAGTGGCTACTGGCCGCTGAATATATTCTGGCTCAAGAAAATGAGCAGGTTATTCTTTGCGAACGGGGTATCAGAACTTTCGAGACCCATACCCGTAACACCATGGACATTAGCTCTATACCAATTATCGAAAAAGTCAGCCATTTGCCCGTTATCGCCGACCCCAGCCATGCCACAGGTAAATGGTATCTAGTACCTCCCCTGGCATTAGCAGCAGTAGCTGCCGGAGCAGACGGACTTCTCATAGAAGTACATCCTAATCCAGACATGGCACTTGCCGATGGTCCTCAATCACTCAACTTTGATAGCTTTCGTCTCCTTATGTCTCAATTGTTGCCCATAGCCAAAGCTAGCAATAGAAAGCTAGCTACTCTAAGCACAAAGAGCAACCCCTGAGACCATGGAAATCGAGCAAGAGCTAGCCAGTATAACTCCCCAAGGGGAAACGCTGCTTACCATAGGTGTGTTTGACGGTGTTCATGCCGGGCATCGCTACCTCCTGGAAAAATTGCAGCAGCGAGCAGCGGAGAAAAACTTGCTTAGCGGAGTAGTTACTTTTAACCCCCATCCCCAATCGGTATTACATCCGCATAATCAACTACCCTGGCTTAGCAACCTGGAGGATAGGGTCAGGGCTTTTCAAGAGCTAGGCGTAAACATAGTCGCAGTGCTGACTTTCACTCCCAAGGCAGCCCAGCTAAGTGCCCGGGACTTTATGTCCTTGCTTAAAAAGCATCTTAAAATGCTGGGCATTATGGTGGGGCCTGACTTCGTTTTAGGACGAGGAGGGGAAGGCAATATCGACCTGCTCCGCGCCCTGGGACATGAAATGAAGTTCAACGTGGAAGTTATCCCCCCCTATACAATCAATGGCGAAGTAGTTAGCAGCACTCTCATCCGCCAAGCATTAATTCAAGGCGATATGAGAAGGATAGAAAGGCTAATGGGGCGCTATTTCTACCTGAGAGGCAAGGTCATCACTTCCGACAGACGTGGACGAGTTTTGGGATTTCCCACCGCTAACCTGGATACAAAGCCACAACAAGCATTACCAAACAACGGCATCTATGTTACTATCACTCAGGTAGATGGCAAGCGATTCCCCTCAGCAACTAATATTGGCATCCGCCCTACCTTTGGGGAGGGGGAAAAAATAGTGGAAACCCACCTGCTAAACTATAAAGGTGATTTATATGGCAAAGAGATAAGGGTAGAATTTGTGCAAAAATTAAGGGATGAGCAACGCTTTCCCTCTTCTGAAGAGCTAAAGATACAAATCGAAAGAGATGTTCGAAAAGTAGAAGCACTTTTAGCTAAAGATTTAAAATGACTGATACAAGGTTTGCTACCCTGTTAAAACGAGGTGTAGCTGAAATTATAACAGAGACAGAGCTACTAAGGCTGCTGAAATCGGGGAGAATTTTAACCCTGAAGCAAGGCTTCGACCCCAGTGCTTCTGACATCCATCTGGGACATGTGGTGGGCCTGAGAAAGCTGCGTCAATTCCAAGAGCTAGGACATAAAGTCACTCTGATAGTCGGCGACTGGACAGCCAGGATTGGCGACCCCAGCGGCCAGTCAGCTACTCGCCCTATGCTTTCCCCCAGCGAAATAGAGAGAAATGCTCAAACTTACATGGAACAATTCTTCAAGGTGGTAGATAAGGATAAAACAGAGCTAAGATGGCAAAGTGAATGGTTTTCCCAATTCACCTTGGATGAAGTAATTAAACTTACCAGCAAATTTACCATCGCCCAACTTCTAGCCAGAGAGGATTTTAACAAGCGGTACGGTTCTGGCAACCCCATATCTCTGGCTGAAATGCTTTACCCTTTGCTTCAAGGTTATGATTCAGTAGCCATCAAAGCCGATGTTGAATTCGGTGGCATTGATCAGAAATTCAATTGCCTTGTGGGCAGAGAGCTCCAGCAAAGCACGGGGCAGCCTCCCCAGCAAGTTTTTCTTGTTCCCCTCCTGATTGGCACTGATGGTCATCATAAGATGAGCAAGAGCTTAAATAACCACATAGGCGTTGCTGAGCCTCCCCAAGAAATATACGGCAAGGTGATGTCCATCCCCGACTCCCTTATCCTGGATTATTTTGAGCTGGTGACCGACGTTCCCGAAGAAGAAATCGCTGAGTTCAAGAAGCAACTGAAAACTCACTCAGTTAACCCCATGAACCTTAAAAAACGATTGGCTCATGAAATTGTAAGGCAGTTTCACGGTAAACAGGCAGCGGATGAAGCAGAAAAACATTTTACCCAGGTATTCCAGAAAAGGGAGATGCCTAACGAAATACATACAACAGTCGAACTACGTGGTACCGGTACCCTCAGGGCTAATGCTGAGGTTT
>Ga0315285_10001671_pt1 | contig 23291 bp, 23 predicted proteins | sample YL17G09_36_MG_FD_203698 | JGI IMG/M metagenome (GOLD analysis project Ga0315285, IMG submission 203698) | Sediment microbial communities from Yellowstone Lake, YNP, Wyoming, USA - YL17G09_36 | ecosystem: Environmental > Aquatic > Freshwater > Lake > Sediment | place: USA: Wyoming | collected... | reverse complement strand
ATACCCGCCACCTTGGCAAGAATGGACAAGCGTATAGACTGCTCAGCACGTTGATCGAAACAAGGGCCTCCGCGATACTGTGTTTCGAGAAGGACTACACCGCATGCCACCGCCAGATTCTGGCCAAGAGACTGGAGATGGACGGTTTCCACATTATGCACCTATGACACTGGAGAAGATCGGAGACAGGTTCTTTCATCCCTCCTGAGTAGAGAAGGACCTTCATTTCTTCATGGGGACCCATAGTCTGTACCCGACTTGGATCATTATCGGGCTGTATTATCCGCCAAGGAGACCGGACAAGGCATTGTGAAGTCCTGCTGATTCCTCGTCTTGGCGCTGCTGCATCAGGGATTCATTATGAGTGAATATTACGTTGGCAGGACAGATGATGTCACTACCTTTCTCATCCCCTGAAATCGACTCAGGAAAAAGGTTGTCTTAAGCAGGCAGCGACGGTCTACCGCCTCAAGGAGCAACTGCCCCGCTGCCTGTGAGGTCTTATGATTTTCCCATTGTCGAATATCGTATAAATATCCTTCGTCCGGACTCAGCCCCGCGTGGCGCAGGCTCCTATGGACTTGACGCGCTGACTCTGGTGCATGCAGTGGATCCGCCGGGGCGTGGCGGGGGATGGATGATGTCGCACCGAGAATGACGCAAGACCCCCGACAGCGATCGACCCACCCGCGGACAGGCTCGCGGCGGGATAATCATATTCGCATTATCATTATCCTCTCTTATCACTACTCGATTAGCAATTCCCCGCCGTACGCCTTGCGCAGGAACTCCGTCGAGAGGCGATACCGTCGTCCACGCTTCTCGCCTTTGGCGTCCAAGACCGTCGCACGCACGAGCTCGGCGAGAGAGCTGGTCACCGCCGGCTGGCTGTAGTCCTTGGGATTGGGGAAGTCGGAACGGCTGAACCACCCGCCTCCTCCCGACAAGCACCATTCGAGGAGAGAGCGTGTGCTCGCGCGCGAGAACCTGTCGAGGAGCGGACGCAGGTCTGCGCGGCCCGCCGCCAGCTCGTACGCCCGCAGGAGCTGCTCGGAGTAATAGCGGCACCAGACGTGGTAGTTCTTGCCGGCGTTCGTCGTCCGGAGGGCCTCGTAGTACCGATTCCGCGTGCGGAAGAATCGTCCGTCGACCGGGACGAGGCAGATGTTCCGGTACCCCAGCCGGCGGAGCAGCACCAGGTTCAGGAAGCGGCCCACGCGCCCGTTCCCGTCCCCGAACGGGTGGATAGCTTGGAACTCCGCGAAAAACAACGATGCGGCGACCGCGGGGGGCAGCATCCGGGCCTCGTCGTCCATCCAGTCGATCAGGGCCTCCAGTTCCGCCGCCGTGCGCTCAGGCGGGGTCGCCTCGAAGACCATCCTCCCCTCTGTCATGTTGTAGACTCCGTTCGGTTTGTCCTTGAAGCGGCCCACCGGCCCCGCGTCCAGCCCGAGTCCGTCCGGGAAGAACCGCGCATGGAGCCTGCGTACGTAATCGGTCGACAGTTCCGGAGGCTGCCGGAGGGAATGCAGCTCTCCGTAGGCCCTGCTGATGAGCAGGATCTCCTTCTCCTCCTGAGTACTGGGCTTGCCCGTGTCGAGCACTACGCGCGCTGCGGCAAGGTCGACGACACGCCCTTCGATCTTGAGGGTGCTGACAACGTTCCTCAGACGCGCCATCGCAAGAATCAGCTGATGGATGGACGGACTGAGGATCGCCGAATCGAGCCTTCCGTCGAGCCGGAGCGCCTCCACGCCATGGTGGAACACATCCGATGCCAAGGTCACCGATGGCCGGAAGCCTCTGCTTGTGTCGGGTTTGGAGAGCATCGATTGATTATGAATATGTTATTAATAAAACTTTACCCACGGGGTGAGCTGGCGGGAAGCCGCCACGGTGCCGGCGACCATCCTCCCGCCCTTCGACGGTCCGGAGGCAGTCTCCTCCATATGGCAGATGTATTCATTACAGTCATAATGTCCCTATTCTTGGGATGTTATGACATGAACGTATCCAAGCCCTGCGTTCCTGCTCCTCGGCCTTCTCTCATCCGTCCAGATTCAACTTCGGAATTGGGCTTCAAGCGGAACTCCGGCTTCTTGGACGCGTGCATCGGGGTCGCGGGGAAGGGCAGCAGGACGGCGAAGAACTTCCAGCGGCTCCGGAGCAGGATCAGTATGCCGGGGGACAAGGTCGACGGGACCGGGCTGGTCGAGCCGGTCCCGGAGCCGGTGAAGTAGACATAACTACCGCTCTCCCCGATGGCCCCGAAGAGGGACCGTCTCGATTTTCATCACCCATCCTGGCGACGGACTATGTATTCCAGGTGAATGTCTGCACATCTGTGCCGTCCATAGCCCATATCAGGTGAAACTTCCAGATGTGGGCGCTCGGCATGCCGTAGACGAAGAACATGTCCCCCGCGGTGAGCTTCCCGTCCATGTTCGCGTCGCTGAGTATCAGGCTGACGGTCCCACCTAGTGAAATCACCGCGCCAGCCGACAAGACCACGGCAGGTCCGACGGGGACTGCATCCATTTCAATTTGCACCTCGAACAGTGAGAATACGCAGGAGCCAGAGCTGGCGGCAACGGCCCACCTCATAGTGAGATTCGTCCCGGATCCGCCCTGTATCGGGCTCGAGAACGACACCATTGGCTTTGTCGGACCTGTGGTCCAATTGGCCCAGGCAAGGATGGTGCTGTCATGCCACCATAACAAGGCGAGACTCCATGCGTGGGGTTCGAGCATCCCGTAGACCAGGAAGGAGTCTCCCACGGTGAGCACGCCGTCTCCTCCGAGATCGCCGAATAGCACCCTCACGATTGCCCCGTACGCCATCGCATAGCCCGCTGTCAGGTTCAACGGATAGGCTGTGAGAGTATTGCCGTCCTCCGCCACGGTCACCCCGTATGAATTGAGCGTATAGGCGGGGCCGGAGACCTCCGCGACCGTCCAATTCGCGGTGTTGTTGAACGGCGGGGTGCCGTCCTTGGTGACCGTACTGAACTTGACGACCGGCCGTGGCATCTGCGCAGTCGTCCAATCGATCCACTCCAGGTCAACGGAGTCCTGAAACCAGAATAGGGTGAAGTTCCACGAATGGCCCGAAGGCAATTGATAGACGGAGAACCTGTCACCGACGGTCAGGTTCCCATCCGCCGTCAGATCGCTCACTATCAATTTCACATCGTAATCGAAGGCCCCGAAGATCAAGACTGCGTTGCCGGAAAGCGTCTTCGGGCTGAGAACCAGCGAGACTCCATCCTTTTTGATCTTAGCCTTGTAGTGCGAGAACGAGTAAGTCCGCTGCACCGTGCTGACCACGTTCCAGTTCACGGTCGCGTTGACCCCTGGAGTGCCGCCGTAGGTCGGCTGCGAGAAGGCAATCGTCGGCAGCGCTGACTTCGTGTCCCAGTTGGCGGCTCCCAGGCCCTCGGGATGATCGGCAGACCCAACATAAAACTTCCAGTAATAGTGATCCTCCATTCCGTAGACCAGAAAGATGTCGCCCACCGACAGCTTTCCGTTTCCATCGGCGTCAGTAATTATCGTCCGGGCTATCTGGTCCAGCATCACGATTGTGCCGAAGACCAGAGGCTGAGGCGACGACCACGACGCGTCGATGGATCTGTGGATTCGCACCTCGTACGAGGTTGCCGATGCGAGTCGCCGACTGACGCATGTGACGTCCCAGGAGGCGCTGTTGTTGAATGGCGGAATCCCGGCCTTTGTCACGGAGCTGAAATCAATCGGCATGGTCTCCGAGCGGTCGCAAGGGAGTTCGGAGGGCGACTGTGGCGGCAGCGTCAGAATGACAGCAGCAACTGCCGCACAAATGATTGCGACTGCCGCAAAGGAAGCCGCGATCTTCTTGCCCTTTCCCCGTCCGGGAGACGACTCACGCACCGCTGGACTGTCAGCTGTCTCTCCATCCGACATGGCCGCCATCCTCCCACGTTCGTAGGTCCATCAAGGCTAATAACATTTATGGCACTTCGGGGCGCGCAAGGAAGCAGCCGACGCGGTGACTCGGATCCAAGTCGAAAGGTTTCGAAGGAGGATCGACAAGAGTCGACGGGGAGACCGTGCACCGTCGTCAACCGCATGGCATGATCGCGTCCTGCCTGGCACCTGAGAAGAGGTGAAAGCCCGAAATATCCAAGACCGCACCAACACAGTTAAATAAGCCGCAGACCAAGTAATGATGGGGCTCGAGCGCTTGGGCGAAGGCGGGGGAATCGAAGAATTGCTACACAGCATTCAGGAGAGCCTGCGTTCTCGCTCCGTCCTCACATCATCGACAACCGCCCAAGACTCTGCCCTTCCGATTACTGGAGGAGTTGATTGGGAATGCAGATGATGAGGAATGTCGCAGTATTCGTTGTATTGGCTTTCGTGATGACCGGCGCCATGGGCCAGATCGGGGACGTCACGCGGCCGCAGAACGGGACCGTGCCCGAGCCGATGGACTACTACCTGAGGGTGATGGCCAACAGGACCTCCTGCGACGAGCCGTGCACGGTGCACTTCTGGGTCGAGTGGAACGACCCGAATCTTTTCCTGTTCCGCTGGGACCTGAACGGCGACGGCGAGTGGGACTACCCGCCACAGTACGGCGGGGGCTCGTTGGGCATATGGACCACCGACTGGTTCTTGGACCATATCTTCTACGACGACTACGAGGGCAAGGTCTGCGTCGAGGCCTGGGACGGGATTTCCACGAAGACTGTGACCTACAACGGGACCGCCCTCGATGGGAGCACCGCGGTGGACGGATTATACTACTATCCAGACACCGGCTGGAAGTTCACGCCGAAGGTCAGCATGACCGTGACCGGCCTCGGATTCTGGCGGTGGAACTACACGTATCCGGATCTATCCATCAGGCTGTACAGCGCCAGCACGGGGATCTTGCTCGCGTCGTGCACACCGGGCGGGAGCGGCGGCAACTACTGGGACTGGTGCAATCTCGTCAGCCCCGTGGCCCTGTCGGCAAGCTTGAAGTACATTCTCGCGTGCCACAAGTCGAGCTACAACCAGCCGCCCTGGACCTGGATGTATCCGTCGAGGGTCTCCTGGGATTACGTCACCTACGAGGGCACCTACTACCAGCAAGGGAGCTCGTGGCTGTTCGTCTCGAACAGCTCCGTGCCGAAGTGCGACCTGAACTTCAAGGTGACCAAGACAGAGGCGGACGCGAGCAACAGCTGCTTGGAGTGCAACGTCTCCAACGTCGCGCCGAGGGTGTCCCTCAGTTCACCGGCCGCCACCGCAACCGCCACGCTGAGGATCGCGGGGGAGAAGTGGCACGACGTCTCGGCGTACCTGGTCGAGGGCGGCAACGAGACGCTCGTGGCGACGCTGCTCCGTCAGCCGGGGAAGCCGCAGGAGGCGTCGTTCCCGGTCACCGTCGACCCGGCTAAGGAGAGATCCCTCAGCGTGCGGTACACGCCGGACGATGACCAGCTGAACGGCCAGTGGAACGGGGCGACGCCCGCGAGCCTCACCCTCGCGATGGACACTGGGGAGAATCGGACCTTCAAACACACCTTCAACGCGCGACACCGGGACACATGGGAGTGGACGGTGGGCCTGGGCCAGGCGATGGCGGGAAGGAACATCACGATCGCCGCCACAGCGACTGACGCGGGTGCGGACGACCTCACGTTCACGTGGGACTGGGGAGGCGGTTCTCCCGCCGTCGTCTCGTTCTATCCTGGTGGCGGGGCCTGCCCGTTCACTGCGACGGATACGCAGACCCATGAGTATGCGGTGGCGGGGACCTACAGCCTGAAGGTGACGGTGAATGATGACGATGGCGCCGAGGCGGAGGTCGTCATCATCTTGAACATCCGTTGAGATGAGGTGCGCGCGAGCGTCAAGCTTTGAACGAGTGAGGAGCACCTCTCCCCTCCAGCTTCTCACTCCTGGTGCAGTAGATGCGCTGACTCGGATGCATGCGGGGGAGGTGTAGGAGGGGATCAATGGGTGTTGATGGGCGGGAAAGGACGGCGATGGCGGTGAGCCGGGAATCATCATCACCCTGTTCGGTCAATCAGAGAACACAGCACACCCCGGGCCCGTGTTGAGCCCCGACGACATTCGCCGATCCAGCCGCCGCAAGGAAATCATTATATCCACATTTGGTCATAACTGACCAAACATGAAATCATATATTCCAGAAGACGACACCAGCCACGCCAAAGTGGAGGAAGCCGTCTCCTCATTCCTCAAGGACAGAGGCTTCGCAGTGGCCCGCCAGATCCGCGTGCGCACGTGGCGACCGGACTTCGTGGCGGTGAAGGGCGACACTGTCATCATTGCAGAGGCCGTCGGCGCCCGCGGCGATATCAGGAGGGCACTGGCGCACGTAGCACTGTATGCGACAGATGCCACGTCCGCCTATCTCGCCGTCCCCGCCACGCGGGTTGATGCGAAGCTGAAAGGTGCGGCGAAGGCGCTCGAAGTCGGACTTATGGCGGTCGGCGAGCATACTGAGGTGATTGTCGAACCGTCGATCGGCCCTCCGCGACCGGCATTCTTGCGGCGAATGAAGAAAGCCCTGAAAATCCGTGAAAACAGGACGCATGCTGTCGAGAGACGTCGACCACCTCCGCTGCACAGGGTGTTGAGGAACCGGGGCGTGCTGGACGCCCTGCTGTCCGACAGGGAGCGCAAGCATACGATCAGGGAGCTCTCGATCGAGGGGTGCACGCCGTACTCGACGACCCGTCGTGCCGTCTTGGACCTCGTCTCCCTCGGCGTCATAGTGTCCGAGAGAGTCGGACCGAGTGAATATCTCTCCTTGAACACCGGTTCACCGCTCCTGGACGAGCTGGCGAAGCTCCGCCATGTGAACCTTTCGCCCCACCGCGCGGCTGCCAGAGAGTTCTCGAGGATCGTCGCCGCCATCCCTGAGGTGAGGAGGGTCGTCCTCTTCGGGAGCGTAGCAAAGGGCGAAGAAACAACCGGCAGCGACATTGACATAGCCGTCTTCCTCTCAACGAGGAGGAAAGATACCGTGCAGCGCATCCTCGACGCCGCCTCGGAGGTCCAAGAGCGCACCCGCCTGAGCATCGCGCCCCTCGTGACGACCACGAAGGCCAAGCTCAGGGGTCAGCTCGCGCGGGCGATCCAGGACGGCGAGGTACTCTACGAGGGACATTGAGGAGGCGGAGTGCTGGCTCGACGCCGCCAGATTCACCCTGGACAACGACCTCCGCGGCCGCGAGCGATTCACCGTGGCGATTGCGCAGGCGATCCACGGCCTCATCAAGGCCAATGACGGGCTGACCGCGAGATTCCTCAGGCGGCGTTCGACCCGCCACGAGGACGCCTCGCTGCTGTTCCGGGACATGATACTTCAGCACAAGATCGACCAGAAGCATGCACCCCTCCGGAAGCTGCTCACGGAATCGACCTCCCGGAAGTCTGAATTCGACTATGGCGGCGCCGAAACAGGACGCAACGAAGCGGAACGGTGGCTCACGGATGTTGAGAAATTCGTGAAGACCGCCAGGGAGATCCTCGGCGTAGAGTCGTCCTCCCAATACCGATGATGACAAGGATGATCCCTGTTCCCCGTCAGCTTCTCGCTCTTGGTGCGGTAGATGCGCTGTCTCGGGCAGGACGAACAGACGCCGAAAGAACCTCGAGGAAGTCCGAGCTAGCTTGGGTCGCCAGCCAGCAGCCCCTCGAAAAGCTGTTCAATGCCAATGAGGGAGTCCGCAACGCCGTTCCATTGGCACAAGGATTCGCGGTTCTTCTGCTCAAAAGCGAGAAGCGCTTCTTTCGCTCCGCGAATGTATGCCTCGCTGGTCTTGCCGGTGGCGATGAGAGCCCATCCGCACAGGTGCCCGCTTATCAGGCGGAGGCGCAGATTGGCCATTTCCATCTCCTCAAGCGTGCCGGCACCTTCTCCAAATGCGTCTCTGGCGAATGATTGCACGACGGTGAACATCCCCGCCAGGATGTCCCTGTCCTTGGTGAGCACGGGATTCCGTGAAACGTGAGAGATCAGCCGACCGTCCTTGGCAAGAAGGAATATCTCCTCGACACTCGTCCTCAAAAGAGAAGTGAAGCCGAGCTCTTTCTCGATGCGCTTGGCGGCGTAGGCCATCATGAACTTCAGGAGACCCATGTTCGTGGCCGGATCGACGATCGCGATGAAGCTTGCCCTGCCACCGCCCAGATCGCAGATCACGACCTTTGCGTCCTCTCCGTCCAGCGTCATGCTTCTCAGTCCCTTCAACCCGATGTAGCCGAAGACCTTCCGTGCGGATTCGAGGGCCAGTGCGCTCGTTCCAGTTATGGCGGCTGGGTCAAGAGAGCCCATGAATCCGTTCACGATAGGCAAGCCCTCACGATCGGCCACAGCCGAGCTGCGGACTCCTTCGACTTCGTGCTCGAAGGTCTTCAGGATTTCGACCAGCTTGCTTTCCAAGCTAGGCATGATTGTTGACATGGTGCCTCTAGATGTGGATGTCATAGAGCGCTTTGTCGATTGCCTCGGCCGCTGCGGTCAGGCCGTGCAGCAGCAGGCCCAGGTTGGTGTTCTTCCGGTACAGGGCGACAATGATCGCTTCTCGACCTGCACCCATCGCAACTATCTTGCCGTCGGAACACTCGATCATGATTCTCTCTGCTACCCCTTGGCCAAGCTCCTTGGCCGCGAATGCCGCCGTGCCGAAGATGGCCGCCGCCATGGCTGAAGCGAGGCGCGGGTCATGACCTTGTCCTGCGCGATGCGCTATGACCAGCCCATCATGGCGTGCGACGACCGTGGAGCGGCATCCGCTGACTCTGTGTGCTTCTTCCATCGCTTCGTCGAGCCGCTTCTTGATGATATCCGGCTCTGAGGTGGACGAGCCTTTTCCATTTGCGTCCAGTGCAATCACCTCTATTGGAACATCCTGTGGACACGGAACGTGCATACGGCATCCCCCTTTCCTTGGCATGAAGTCTCGTCGCAGACAAGATCCTCTGCATTCACGAGCCGGGTTACCAAGCCGCAGACAAGCCCGCGAAGGAAGTGACAGATCCCCGCCTCGGACTTGCCGTCATGGGCGTCGAGCTCGAAGCTGTCACGAACCTGTGCCGTGGCTTCAAATGACTCCTTCTTGAGTGTGAACTCTCCCAGGGTACAGATGCTTGCGGACATGAGATTCTCACGCAAAGCAGTCAGGAACTCATCCTCGTTCCTGGGACGCCAGTTCTCATGGATGAAGTCAAACACGCTCAGTCCGGCATCGGTTCCAGCTCGATAGAGAATCGAGGAGGAACCGGATCCCATGACTCCATGCAGAGACCTCCAAATCTGTCTGCTCTGATGCCTCCGAAGGCTATCGGCGCGCTCGTGGCGCGTCCGCTCGACAGCGTAGCGCATCGCTCTCACCAGCAGCTTCCCGTCAATCTGACCTTTGACCAGGTAGTCCTGAGCGCCGCTCTGGACCGCCTTCATCGCCGTGACCTCGTCGTCAAGCCCCGTCAGAACGACTATGGTTGTCCCCGGATACTCCTTCCGAGTGCGCACGACAGTCTCCAGTCCCTGACTGTCTGGCAAACCCAGGTCCAGAAGAACTGCGTCATATCGGTCTGCACGGAGGTGCTCAAACGCTTGTTCAAGAGTGCGCGCGTGAGTGAGTTCAAGGCGCACCGTGGCCTGCTTGACGGCCTCGTCGACCAGCCGGGCATCTCCCGGATTGTCTTCGACCAGCAATATCCTGAGTCCTTCCTTTGACACTTTCTCACCTCGGGGGGGGCAACTTCGCGACTGAGAGCCAGAAGCTCTCCACCGATCGAATGACATTTATGAACTGTTCGAAGCTGCCCGGCTTGACCACATACGCATTCGCATGGAGCTCGTAGCTCCCAACTACGTCCCGCTCGGCATCTGACGATGTAACTATCACAACCGGGATGAGTTTCAAGCGCGGGTCTCGCTTGATCTCCGCCAACGCCTCGTAGCCGTCCTTCTTCGGCAAGTTCAGGTCAAGAAGAATGAGATTGGGCTTTGGCGCGTCGGTGTACGCTCCAATCTGTCTCAGAAACGCCATCGCCTCCACGCCATCTCTGGCTACACTCAGGTTGTTCGCCACCTTGGCTTCCTTGAGCGACTCGACCATCAGGCGCACATCTCCCGGGTTGTCCTCGACCAGCAGTATCTCAATGGGTTTTTCATTCGAATGATTCGTCATGCTAGCTCCTCCTTTCAGTGGGGATTGTGAAATGGAAAGTGGAATCTTCGCCCAGCTTGGACTCCACCCATATCCGCCCGCCGTGTCTCTCGACGATCTTCTTGCTCAAGGCCAGGCCTATGCCGGTTCCAGGATAGTCGCTCCTGCCATGGAGTCGTTGGAACATGACGAAAAGGCGGTCGAAATACTTGGAGTCGATGCCGATGCCGTTGTCGTGAACTGAGAAGACCCATTCGGTCCCAGTTTTCTCTGCCGATACATGAACGCGGGGAGGATCCTCGCGCCGGAACTTGATGGCGTTGCCGATCAGGTTTTGAAACACTTGCACAAGCTGAGAGCCATCCACCAGCACCGTGGGCAGAGAAGTGTGGGTAATCACTGCCCCGCTCTCTTTAATCGCATTCTCAAGGTTCCCGATGGCATCGTCGAGGACTGTCTGGACGCTCGTCGGTTCAAAGGGCTTGCCGCGTGTCCCGATACGTGAGTAGGCAAGAATGTCATTGATCAAAGCTCGCATGCGGTTGGATCCGTCCACGGCAAATGCGATGTACTCATCCGCCTCCTTGTCAAGCTTGCCCGCGTACCGTTTGGCAAGCAGCTGAGTGTAACTTGTGACCATGCGCAACGGCTCTTGTAGATCATGTGACGCTATGTAGGCGAAGCGTTCGAGTTCGGCGTTTGATTGAGCTAGCTCATCGGCCTTCCGCTTGACTTCCTGCTCAATCTCTTTGATCCTCGTTATGTCTCGCGAAATCCTCGAAGTCCCAATGACCCTCCCGCCTGCATCCCTGATCGGGGATGCTGCCAGCCAGACATCGATGCGCTTTCCCCCTTGGGTCATTCTCGCGGTCTCATAGGGCGGAACCCGTTCACCCGTTCTGATTCTTCCTAACATGTCAGATTCTTCGTTGGAGCGGTCGGGAGGAATGAGCATCGAGATAGCCCCGCCAATTGCCTCCTTGGAGGTGTATCCATACATGCGCTCCGCTCCTGGGTTCCAGGTGATGATCTTCCCATCAAGCGTCTCTCCGACGATCGAGGCATCTGACGTCTCAACTATCGCGGCCAACATGGCGCGCGTTTCATCGGCCTTCCGCTGTTCCGTGATATCCCGTGCCACGCCAACGATCAGTTGTTCGTCAAGCGACAGATGGGAGTTCCACGAAATCCACCTGTATGAGCCATCTTTGCAGGCGTATCGGTTCTCGAAGGTGATCGCACCCGCGCCAGGTGACGGACCTTCCCCTGGTTTGGGAGTCAATGTGTCCACAGTCGACCTAAGGTCCTCTGGGTGGATGAAGTCCGTACAAGGTTTGGACATTAGTTCTTCGACCGTCCATCCAAGAGTCCGTTGCCAAGCGGGGTTCAGTTGCTTGAAGTAGCCGTCAAAGCCGGCGATACACAACATGTCTGTGGAGAGATTGAACAGGAGGTCGCGCTCTTTCTTCACCCTATCTCGCTCGGTGACATCGCGGATGACTACGACTCCGCCCATCAAGTCGCCAGCGCCGTTCTTCAAAGGCCTGCCCGTGATTCTTATCGAGATGCCACTGGGCACTCTGCTGTTGCGCACAAACATCTCCAAATCATTGCTCTCTTCACCTCGAATGGCTCGCGATAGAGGCATTTCGTGCACTGGGAATGGAGTGACCCTGTCTGCCAGGAATGTGCCATATTTCTCTGCCCAGGCCTCAGGGGGACCCTCTGTAATGCCGATGCCGAGAATCCGCTCGGCAGCTGGATTGAAATGCAGGAACCTGCCATCGTTGTCGGCGACAACTATCCCGTCACCCGTGCTGGAGATTATGGATTGCAGAAGTGCGGCCTGATTCACCAAGTCGCGCTTGGAACGATCCAGTTCATGTGCACGGAGTGCCAGCGCATCGTGACCCCGTATGCGCCCGGCATCGATCCGATTGAACAAGATGGCAAGACGATATATGTAGCCCCCCGTAATTGTGATGGTTGAAACAACCAACACGGCAGTGCCGAATTCCGGGCCATACCATCCTGAACGCACGCAAGCCAACACCGACCATCCCGTTGATATGGGGATGATTAATGTCACGAGTAGCAGTCGGCGGGCCAGTCGGCCCCCGACGCCATCACTAAGCATAGTTAATGCTGGATCCGATTCCGGATTCAGAAACACAACCCCTATGGCAAGGGCTACGAACAACATTCCGGACAGCGCAGACATGTTCGAGTATGCCCCAACGCCGTGGAAAGCGTCCACACCATAGAGGTAGCCGATGAGACAAAAAGAGCCGATAAGGCCCGCAACGATTGCCAACGATTGCGAAAACCACGCCTTGTGGCGGATTCCTGAGGACGCGAGAAGGATGGCGGAGCCGAGCAGGATGAGGCTGATCGCAGAGGTGGGTGCCATGCGACCGCGTAATGGCATTTGCGTGGTTCCGAAGGGCTCAGGGAAAAGTATCTCGTCGATTCCCAGATTCCAGCCAAAGGAATACTCGACCAGAGTCATTGCCCCAATCATGATGGGCAGGAACGCGCACAATGCGGCAGCCACTCTTTTGAAGCGCTCAAGAGGTCCGCCGAGCCTAACATACGTCAGCCAAAGGGCCATGCCCAAGAAGACCACGGCCAAGGCGGTGTTGGACTTCATAGGCACCGTATTGAAAATAACGCTTTCTGGAGAGGTGCCATTGACTTTCCAACTGATGATGACTGCGCATCCTATGAATATTCCAGCTACCCCAGCAAGCGCTGGTATGCGCCTGCACCACGATACTAGTCGAGTATCTACTGAGGCAGTCCTGGAGTCCACAAGTGTACGACTGCTTGCGTGCCTTAAGAATGACTGTCCCGTTATCGCTTGTGATTTCCTAGGCAGTGGTAACGACATGGCCCGCGCGTGGCGCAATCGACCGGGTGCAGGCTTCAGGAAGCGCCGTGCCTTTGTGAACATCACCAGCATCGGACCCTGGCTTGGTGACTGGACCTCCTTCCCTTCGGCTTCTCGCTCTTGGTGCAGAACACGCGCTGACCCGGGTGCATGCGAGTGAAATACAGACGGGGAGGGGCTTGATGGATGTTGACAGTCGGACCGCACTGAACGGAAATCGAGAGCCCCCGCGATTCCTGATTGTTTAAATAGACCGGTGGAATCGGTCGCGGGAATACCATGAAGATTCCCATCTTGAGAACTGTCCTGGCGGGGCTGGCTGGTGGCCTGGCACTGAATCTCGCAATGATCCTCACATTCCTATTGCTGGGATTCGGCATGAATAAGGACGGAATACTCCTCGACCCTTCCCTCCAGAGTGCAAAGGTGATCTCGGTATGGACGGTGCTTGAACCGATACCCTTGGTCGTGGCAAGCCCGGCACCGATAGTCATCGGGCTCATCCTGCTCGGGATCGGTCATGCCTTGATCTACGGCTGGCTCGCTCCAAACTGGCCGAAAGGGATCATTCCAAGGGCATTGCGCATGGGAGTTCTGGTGTTCTTCTTCTCCTTTCTCTTCTGGGAGTTCTTCACGCCTTTCAACATGTTCGGAGAGCCTGGTCCGTTGTTGGGTCTGGAGCTGATCTTCTGGGCGATCATTGCATTTGCTGACGCATTTGCCATTGCGGCTGTGTTCGAATTCAGACCGGCTCCTAAGAAGCAGGTTGAATCATGAAATACTATTCAGAGGAGGAGACAAAGGAGCTGAGAATGGCCCTCGAGGACAAGGTCCTTTCCTGGCCGCACATCAGCACAAGGAAGATGTACGGCTGTCCCTGCTACAAAGCACAGGGGAAGCTCTTCGCCTTCCTGGTCACGAAAGGTCTGGTGATCACATGCCTGACCGAGAATGATAGAGAGAAGATATCTCGTCAATATCAGACGTCTCCTTTCCAGGCCGGCAAGATAACAATCCCAGGTTGGGTCAGGATTCCGATCGAGGATTCGCGGGAAGCGGACAAGATCATGCCCTTTGTCAGGAAGAGCTACAAGGCCGCGCTTGAGAAGAGCAAGGACTAGAGCGGTCAATATTATCGATGTGGCTCTGTCTCGCAGGTTCCCTGACCTTCCGCGCATGCAAGCAACTCCGTCCTGCAATCGGGGTCTACGAAGGAGGACAACTCGAAAAGCTCTAGTATGTTTCCTCTCCTCCGGCACCCGAGGAGCACGAAACGGCATGCATGACCGGAGTGGACCGACAGGCGGTGGAGCCGTCCCGAAATGGTATGAGAAGGCTGTCATCTACAAGGTTTCCGCCCTCCTCATGATCGCGGCGGGGGCCGTGCTGGCGTGGCTCGGGAACAATTGGGTGTACCTGACTTTCATCCCGTTCCTGGTCGCATGGATACTGTGTTTTTTCCTTGGCCTCGCGTTGAGCAAGATGGTGCGGGACCGCACCTGGATGAGCCAGAAGATGGCGGCAGCGACATTCCTTGTGACCGTCACCGTCTCCTACCTGCCCCTCGCGGTCTACATGGAGGATGTCGCGAACACCCTAGTCTTCCCCGCGATGGCGGCGCTGCAGGGAATCGGCACGGCCATCGGCTTTCACATGCCGTGGCTGTATGGCGGGAAGGCGAGTCACGCCGACGTAGAGGGGATCGACGATCTGATGGCCGCCCTGAGCAAACGTGAGAAGTAGCTCGTCGTCCCGTCGATGACGCATGATTCGATGCGAGTTGAATCACCGATGTGACGGCAACCCGGCAGAGGCCGGACGCCTGTCACAGCCGGGAGCATGGGGATCCCGCTTGGACCGCGTCCTTTGACCCATGGTCAAGTATTCGGCACACCTTGGAAGAGACCGGCCACAAGCTCAGAAGTCGTCTGTCGGATAATGCGCGAAGCGATCCTTCTTCACGCCAAACAGGGCGGGAATATCGCGCGCCGTGACGCGCCTCCCCAACGGCACCGCCATAGTCGTGTCGCCTATCGGACCGTCGAGGTCGTAGCCGAGCTTGAGGAAGCGTCTCTTGTCCTTGCCTGAAGTGATCCAATGGACTGAAGCGATCTTCCCGCGCATGGAGTGTTCCATGAGAGCGACAGCAGAATGGAAATCCTGGAATTCCGGCGCGATCAGTTCCTCGAGGTTAATATTCCAGTGTGGGCGGGTTCGGAAGTATCCCACCGTTTCCCGGTCCCGGACCAAGATACGATAGTAGCCCGGGAGCTTCGGAGTGAGAGACACCGCCGTCGGGAGGACCTCCGGTAAGCGCCTTGTCCAGCCGTAGTCGTCTTTTGTATACTCCTCGAACAGGCGCTGGATGTCCGGGAGATCACTCCTCTTCGCTTTCCGGAGGCGAACCTCACTCGGGCGGGCACGGTCCTTCGGCACCCTCCTCAGACCGCGGAGGAAGGGGCCGAGATCCCTGTACCCCAACGACTGATAGACATGGTACCCGCGGATATTGCGGCTGGTGGTCAGCGTGGATATATCCAGATCGAGGGAACGGAAGATGTCGTGAGTGTGCTGCATTAGCCGCCGCGCGTAACCCTTGCCCCAGACAGAAGGATGAGAGCAGACCGCCTGCAGCCCGCCGACCTCTGTGACTCCAGTCGTGAGGTGCACGGGCATCTTCATCGGGACGACCTGGGCGAGCGGCCTCCCTTTCTCGACCGCATAGACCGCGTAGAAGTCGAGGTACCTCGGGTCCTTGCGGAGGACCATGCGGACTTCCTTCTCCGTCATCGCTTGGCCGAAGGACGTCATGCAGAGGCGGTAGACGTCGTAAGGGTCGACCTCGTCATACGTGAGTGTCTTCATTGGCGCGTGGCGGGAGGGAGGGCCATGACTTCAACCTGAGGGTTCCAGGGGCATGTCGAGTTTGCCAGCCTTCATCCGCCCTTGGTTCGATGACAGCCGGAGGGGGATGCATGCCTCACAGGTGCGGATTCCGATGTGGCTCTGCCTTGCCTCGCTCCGTCATCTTGTGGGCCGTGTAACCGCCTAGGGCGCCGTTGACCAGCAACCATGGAAGCGTGAGATAGATCCCGTTCAGGTAGTGCGCAAGTCCGGGAGCTGGATCCTTGTACAGGAAGGCGAGCGAGAGCAACATCAAAACGAAGTATCCGAGGTCCGCGAACATCCCCGTGAGCGCAGAACGCAACTCCGCGCGGATCGACTTCGGGAGGTTGCGGTATGCCATGTCTGCCATGAGACCCGCCAACGGCCCCGTCAGGCTCGACAGGATTGCCGCCCACGGCGCGATCAGCGTGGGCTCCATCACCACCTCGAACATGTACACGGCCGGCAAACCGATGATAGCATAAGGGAGGAACACGGCCACCCCGGTCCACCGCCATCCGACCTGCCGTATCGCGGCCACCACCACGAGGGCCATGAAATAGCTGATCACATAGACGAAGCAGACACCCCTGGTGACGGTCATCTCGAAAACCGTGCCGAACGTGAATACGAGAAAGAGGAGCATTCCGTAGGCCAGGAGCTTCAGGGCGGTGGCCTTGCGCTTGCCGCCATCTTCAGAGCTCAAGCGAGAGACGGAACCGAACATGCCTACTAAATGATTTTGACAATCGTACGTCTCGCGTCATCAAACCGAGGATGCCATCCATAGGAAACACTGCCGTCACGGGCCATCAGACCATGAACACTGTGAGGATGCCCACGATGACCATCGCCCCCGCCGCGACCTGCCGCACGATGCTCGTGTGACCGCGCTCCCACTTCGTGACCTGGCGGGCGAGCCTGCGGTTGGAGACGACGACAAGGATGATGACCAGCGGGAGGATGAACGCGATGTTGTACAGGTAGAGATACCCGAGGCCCTCCCAATATGTTGTCTTCGCAGCGAGCAAGGAGAGCACCGCAACATAGATGCCCCCGGAGCAGGGGAACGTGCACAGCCCGACAAGGAAGCCCGCGACCCCCGCCGCGGAGTCCGTCCCCCGGTACATCCACTTCTGCACCCTCGCCCACATGAACTTAGGCATGTGGAACGGGTTCGGGACCTTCGGCAAGAACGGCTGGATGATCACGAAGATGCCCATGGCGGCGACCAGGACACCCGCCACTCGCGCGAGCAGATGCGGGTCTCCTGAGATCATGATTGCACGAAGCAGACCGAGACCGATGAGGAAGTAAGCGAGGAACACCGCGTAGATGTACAGAGAGCCCATCCTGCCCACCTCTGCACGGGGGCGGCGGGTGACATACAGGAGGGAGACGAAGAATAGCAGGACAGCGAACGCGCAGGGGTTCAGCCCGTCAATGAAGCCCGTGCCCACCACGAGCGGGAGAAGGGCGACATCCGAATGCGGGGCGGTCGGTTGCGTTGAAGTGAACCACGACACATACACTGAAAGCGGGGTGTCGATCGAGTACTGCTGCGCCTCGCCCAGGAAAGCCCACGCGCGGTAGTCCGTGACGGTGCCCATGGAGTCTTGATAGACCAGGATGCGGCCGGTCTCATTCGATGCGGCGATTGTCTGCAGCATCAGATCGCCGGGGATGTGTCCTTCGAGCACCGTCAGATTCGTACCCTTCACGAAGGTGACGAGGTGGCTCTGGAGGTTGAACGGGATGGCCAGGGCGTCGTTGAGGACTCGGAGTTCCTGGCGGTACTGCGGTTCGTTGATGTAATCCTTCACGACGACGGGGGATATTCCCGCCGCCTCCAGGGTTGGCCGCAATTCTCCCGCCAGGTAGGTCGCGCAGTCCGAGCACGCCTCGTTGTAGTAGATCGTCGCGCCCTGAGGGAGGACGACGTTCGGCGGCGGCGTGATCCTCGATTGTGCGATTGCGGACGCGGCGAATAGCACGGTGGATATCACGATCATGCCGACGAGGAACTGCCGCCAACTCCCGCGCGACTTGAAGGGCTGATCGGGTTCAGGAGATCGGGAGGAATCGTCCCCTGAGGGTTCTGGGACATTGGCGTCAACACTGTGGCAGGGTGGCGTGTCGACTTTGGCTTCAGGAACCACCTCGACCTCCGCCCCATCCTCGCCGTGACAGTCGGGCATCTCAGGCCTCATGGACCTGGATCACGAACTCAGCCTCGGGATTCCCGGGGTCGTCCGTCTTCAGAAAGATGGAGCGCTCCCCGACGTACATGTCAGGCATTTCCGTCGCGTCGTAGTATACCGAGAGCTTGGCGGTTGCGCCCGGAGCTAGTCTGCCGGTCCAAGCGGGATTGTTGTGCATGCCGAACTGCGGGCTCTGGCCCCCGCCGATCTCGACGCGGGCGGTAGTGCAGCCGCAAGAGGTCCATGCACCAACGATCAATAGCGGACCCTCCCCGACATTCTGGAAAGTGAAGTCATGCTCAGAGACGGCCTGCGGGACTTGACCGAAGTCGTAGTATGCGTGGTCCGCGTAGACCCTGCCCTGCCCCCCTTTTGCCCCGCCGGTGACTGCGAAGTATATCCCAGCGACGAGGACGGCCGCAATTAGCACCGCCACCAGGGGCCCCCATGGCTTCGCCTTCCGATGCACGGCAGGCGCTTTGGGCAAGTACAGGTCGGCATATATCCGTCGTGGAATGCTCGGATGGACCCGCCCTAGATGCTTTACGAGATTCTCCTCCTTCACCAGTTGTCCGCACTCAGGGCACTTCTTGCGCATCTTTTCCACCTCACCGACTCTAATGCCTTCCCGCCAAATCCGAGCGGATCGCCAGGTACTCGTCGCGGCTCAACTCCCCGCGCGCATAGCGCTGGTTGAGGACCTCCATGGGGTTCGCGGGTTCAGCGGGGTAATCCGTCAAGCCTCTGAGAGCCGCCATGAGGACGATCATCAAGATGGCGATAGGCACCGCCATCATCGCTATGCCCCATCCCCAGGATCCAGTCCCCATCATGCCGTAGTAGCCGCCGTTCGCGGTCACGCTCAGGACGCCGAAGACCGCCATCAGCACGATGGCCACTCCGAGCGCAATCCCCAACCAACCTAGCGGGCTAACCTTCCGTAGCGACATATTGCTGCCTCCCTTGCCGAGGCGTTTACATAATCAGATGGAAGAGCCTTTGAAAGGTGCGCTCTCTGGACGACAAGCAATTGCAGGACCCTGCAAGAAGCCTGAAAGACTAGGCCTGGTCCAATGTGAGGCGGACGCGGTTCGACATGCCCTGCCTCTCCCGCCTCACCAGGCCGCGTTCCTCGAGACGGTCCAGGAGCCGGCTCACCTTCGCTTCGGAGAATGCCGTGATCCGGACGAGGTCACGCTGCAAGATGCTCCCCTTGGCCTCCACGATGACTTTCATCATTCGCCGCTCGTCGCCGTCGAGCAGGCGGATTGCCAGATCCTGGTAGGCCAGGTCTGCTTGGCCCTCCGCGCGCCCCTGATCCGGAGGTGCGGCTTGTAACGGAGCGATTCCAGGATTGGGCTGCTCCACCGGCGCGCGTGTCAGGAACAGGTACGCGAGGGCGATTCCCGCGATCAGGGCGGAAATCAGGATGAAGATGCTCACGAACACGATGATCGGCTCAGGGAGGCTCTCGTGAGGAACGACGAGGGGGATGGCGATGAGGAGCACGAGCAGCGCGAGTGTGCCGACAAGGACGGTGAGTGCGAGGGTCCTCGTGCGGTGGGCAGGGTCTCCTGACTCTACCATCAAGCCCCTCCAAGCCGCAGAACCTCTTAAAAGCCTTCGGATATGCGCCGCCATCACCGCGACCAGAGCCGTGTAGCTCCGTTGTTTAGATGCGGTCGCTTATCGTGGATACGACAAATAGATGCGCTCTGGGAGGCTGGAAAGCCATGAGCGGAATCAAATGCCCCGCTAGGTTCGCGGATAGAACCCGAAGAATTCATTGATCTGCATGTCCTCGGGGATTCTCTCCCCGTGCGTCCCCTTTCCAGTGACCCGGTCAATATGGGCCCCGTGATCGGTCATCCACATCAGGGCGACATCCTTGTCACCCCAGACCTCTTTCATCTCTGTGGCCAAGCGATCGAAGTCGCGCACGTGATTTCGCAACGCTCGCAGCGACCGCGGGCTCTCCGGCACGGTCTTGTGCATCACGTCATCGTACCCCTGGTTGTATGCAACGATGAAGTCGTGGGAACCGGATGCGAGGAGTCCCATCGCCGTCTCGATCACTTCGTCATCATGCGGCTCGATGAAGTAGTCGATCTTCCTGCCACGGAAAATGATCGACACGCTGCAATCCTCCACTGCCACGATCGCGACCTTCTTCCCGCCACGTGCCAATGCGTCGAATAGTGTGTCGCATGTCAAGACCGGCCTCTCGTACTTCCTGATGCCATGGGCTTTGGGCTGGGCGCCGGTGAAGATCGACGCAAAGCAGACAGGCGTCTTTGGCGGGAAGACGGAACTCAGTTGGACTCGGACGGGCGCGTTGCGCGTCACCTGCGAGAAAGATGAATTGTGGCGGTTGAATAGGGAGCTCCCGATCGCGTCTGCAGCGTAGATCAGGCACTTCTCGACAGTCCTGGATACGAACGCGCGCTTGGCGGCCCTCATCACATCATCAAGTGGCGGACCATTTGCGAGCGCTGGCGGTTCGATCCCCATCAATGCTGAAATCGTCGGCGAGATGGAGGTTATGCTCCTCATCTTCGGTTGCCTTCTGTGGAGCGCCTCTAGGCTTTTCTGCATTTATACATGTGCGCTCAAGCTGAGCCCGACTTTGACTCTCTGAGAACACTGTCCGCATCCTCGCCGGCGAGGTTATTAATAGAAACTCGACGCTGTAAAGTACCATAGAGCCCGCCATTGGAGGATGTCAATTGTCCGACTCGTTCAGGAGCCTTGTGCCAGCCGCGAGAGAGCCAGTCACTCCGGTCGATTTGTTGGAGAGCAGGGAACTTTCCCCGGAGATGATGGCCTATCTCTGGCTCGCCGTCGATAACAAGATGTCTATCGTGTTCTGCGGTTCGAGGAATCTGGACAAGTCGCGATACCTGGACGCTTTGTCCTTCTTCATTCCCGGAGAGGCGAGCGTGGCGAGCATCTCGGTGGGGCACGAATGGGCTGTCCCTCACGGCAATTGGCAGGACGTGAGACTGAGCAGCGCGGAGGAGATGCCCCCGCACATCTGGGGCTCACAGGCCAAGAAGTCGGACTATCTCGTGATAGAGAGGCTCGAGAGAATCGGACTCGCGATGGCTCCATTCCCGATGGCCGCAGGCAAGTCCGTCTGCTCCGCAGTCGATTTCGAAGACCTCGACGACTTTGTCAAGTCCGCGACAGGCACGACCCCGCTCATGCACAAGGTGCAGCTGACGTCTTTGAATATGATCGCGACTGTCAAGGGTACGCCGGACACCGACTCGACCGGGAACAGCGAAGGGACATCGCACCCCTCGAACCAGAAAGTGGCGATCATCACGGAAATGGTCGGCTACAACCAAACCACCGACAAGATCGTCGTGAACGAGCCATACTGGTGGGAGAAGAAGGGGAAGCAATCCGCTCCACACCAGTTCGACTGGTTCTTCTTCTCCGGACATAGCTTCCTCTACGAGATGATGATGGACCAGAAGAAGTGGAGCGCGCCAGAGATGGAGGCGGAGATAATCCGGAGAACCGACTTCCTGAGATGGCTGTTCCACCAGAAGAAGAGCGAGCCGGCGGAAATCCTCTCGGAAATCGCCGCGTACGCACGAGATCCGATTGCCGTCAGCCGCAGATGCTCCGAGAGCCTGCAAGGTGTCGTGCTGCCCATCGACGGAGCGATGCAGAACGGGACTCCGTTGCCCAGAACGAGGGCGAGGCTCAGGGAGATTTAAACAGAATCCACCGCGAGCTAGGCGGTTCACGCGTTCTCGTGCCCGCAGTTCTCTTCCTCTATCTGTATCGTCGTGTGCTCGATTCCGTGCTCCTTCTTGAGATGCTCGGTGATCATCCGCAGCACGCTCGCGCTCTTGGGCCTCGCTTCCTCGTCAAGGACTATGTGCGCGCTCATCGCGTGGCAGTTCGAGCAGATGCTCCACACGTGCATGTCGTGCACCTCCTTCACCCCGCCGATCTCGCGTATCTCCTGGGCCAGGTGCTCGGGTGCCATGTGGCGCGGCACTTTTTCCAGCAGGATCTCAACAGATTCCACGAGTATCCTGAGCGAGCCGACAGCGATGAGTGCGGCAATCATGAAGCTGAGCACCGGGTCGATCCAGTAGACCTGCCCCAGCTCTATCGCGATACCGCCAACCACCACGGCCACTGAGCTGAACGCGTCGCCAAGCACGTGGAGATACGCGCTCCTGACGTTCAGGTTCGTGAATCCCCTGATCCGCCACGCGACGAATAGATTCGCGAAGAGGCCGATGACGGCCACGGAAAGCATGACGACTCCTTGGATTTGCGGTGGGCTTTGGAGTCTCCCGTAGGCGAAGTAGAAAATCAGCGCAGCGATGACTATCAGGCTGAGCCCGTTGGCCAAAGAGGCTAGCACCTCCGCCCTGTGCAGGCCGAATGTCGCCTCCTCAGTGGCGGGCCTCATCGCCAAGCGCACGGCGTAATAGCTCAGCGCGAGCGCGAAGACGTCGAGGAAGACATGACCGGAGTCTGAGAGGAGGGCGAGGCTGTTGGAGATGACTCCGCCCGCCACCTCGACAGCGAAAGTCGCTACTGATAGGATGATTGCCAGACGAAGGCCTTTGGATATCGTTTGCTCATCTTCGGTCGAGTGATGCGCCATCAGTACAGTCACCAAGAGCGGCCACAGGTTTATGGAGTTTTTGTGATTGGACTCCGGCGCGATTCTCACGGGAGATAGCGATTTCACCTGAGCAAGATTTATTTTTAGTTATTTATATTAGTTGAAGGATGCTTCGCGCGGGAATGAATTCAAATACTTGGAATGTTATATATGTAAATTGGAGGCAAGACACCAATTGCCTAAGAAGATACCGAAGAAGAAAGCAAAGAAAAGCCACAAGTGACATTAGTCCTTGCGGACGATGACTGCGACAGATTTTGATTTGACTCCTGTCGCGAAATGAACTTTCTTAGGTATCATTTTTTCTCTTTCTCTTTTCAGTTGCCATGACATGAGCCAGTCTGATTGGCTCTGGCACTCGGGAAAGGCACACCGCTCTCGTCAGCCTCAGGGCGGTCTTCGGGGTGATCATGTTCCCGGGTGAGATGAAGATTGGGTGCTTCGATTCTGAGGAGCGAAATGCGTAACCCATTATCCTC
>Ga0315285_10001670_pt1 | contig 23298 bp, 7 predicted proteins | sample YL17G09_36_MG_FD_203698 | JGI IMG/M metagenome (GOLD analysis project Ga0315285, IMG submission 203698) | Sediment microbial communities from Yellowstone Lake, YNP, Wyoming, USA - YL17G09_36 | ecosystem: Environmental > Aquatic > Freshwater > Lake > Sediment | place: USA: Wyoming | collected... | reverse complement strand
AATCAAGTAAGATTTAGGTCTATGTCAACGTGTCGGTACGAAAATGGTCGAGAAGATCGTGGGAAGACCGTTTTGTGACATGTTAGGTTGACAAAACGGACATTATCAATTAGTCTCTGTTGTTTCAAACAGTGCGCAGGGTTTGGAGGCGAATGAGTTCATCTCTCCAAGTGTCGAATATGTGGCTTGCGTAGAGGATGTTTGAGCGCGCGCTGCAGGAAGAATTAAAGAATTCGCATCGACCGAAACGCGCCCGAACAACTAGGCGACAGGACGAAAGATGGGTTTCGTGGAAAAAATCTCCGTTTGTCCCGGTTTCATGTGCTAGCGTCTCCGCCACAACAATCAGGGCCCTACTCTGAGTTCATAATGTGTCTGTAACATGGTTTTTGGCGTGATTTCAGCCAAAACACCCCTACCCCCTAGGGCCTAGTCAACTATCAGATTGAACCTTTGCCGAGAACATCGGAAGACTTCAGTTTGTTGGTTTCTTGGGAAATGACTCGCGTTAGCTGAGAACCCTACTTTGTTTGAATGTAGCCTAGCCATCCCATGTGAGGAGGTTCAACATCCATCTGCCAGAGCAGAGCGATCAGCTCACCAAAGTGGTGAATGTTCTCGAGTGCCGTGTGAATGAGAATGTCCTCAACTCGAACCAGCATGGGTTGCGTGTTTGGCCTCGAAAATTCCACCTTCTTCTCAAGCTCGGCGGGAGTCAGTTTTGCCAGATAATCTCTTGTTTTTGCTTCAGTCTCTTCTGCACTCTTTCTGATAGAATCCATGTTAAGAAATTCTTCAGGATTCCGTGGAACCCACTCTTTGATTCGGCCAGCAATCGTGTAGTTGACCAGTTTGTCTTCCGCGTCGACGGTATGGAGCATAATGTTTCGAAGAGAATCAAAACTGGCTCCCCGGCTTTTCGAAATTTGCTCCCACGGAAGTGTGGCAAACTGTTCCAAGTATCTATTCCGAACTGATTGGCTATACTCAACTAGGGTTTTTGAATCCATGCAACTCACGTTTTAATTCTGATTTGCTGGAAGAGTAAATAACGGTTTAGGCTAGGAAGATGACATTCTATGACGGTAAATTGTATGATTCAATCTTGAAAGAGCTGTCAGATTGTATTGATTGAGAAATCGACGAACAGTGGCGACCACGATGTTGGTTCTCAGGTGAAGTCTTATGCATGAGAGTGAAGCATTTGTTTTGCATTTGATGCGACAAATCATTGCTCATGTAGCACATGCGTGAGAAATAGAACAATAATCCCAAAGATATATAAGTTATGTTCAGAGATATTCTGTTCAGCGCGCGCGCTCGGGGAGAAAGACGCGCAGGAGAGACCGGAGAGTTCATGCTTCATTACGAGATGTTGGCGAACAAATCTCTTAGAAAGACTTGCCTCTGCAGCTTGTTGGCTTTCATGTTGGTATTGGAGCTTCTACCCCTCATAGTCACGGCCCAGACAGCTCTAATAGCAGTTGAACCTGCCAACTATGTAGCTGCTTTGAACGAGTCCTTTCAGGTCAACATCACGATTACTGATGTGAAAAACCTCACGAGCTGGCAGTTTGGACTTTACTTCCGCAATAACGTGTTAAACTGCATTGGAGTTACTGAGGGGCCGTTCCTGAGTTCTGTCGGGCCGACCAGTTTCTTCGTAATACAGACGAACAACGCGTATAATTCTACTCATGGTCGTGTAGTAGCGGCTTGCGTCTTTCTAGGATCGGTCGATCAAGTCAGCGGTAGCGGTCTTTTGGCTCAAGTTTCATTTCAGGCAGTTGGTTTGGGCAGCACGATCATTCCTTTTACCCTCACACAGTTATTAGATGAAAAGATTCCTCCTCAACCGATATCGCACACTCAGTCGGATGGGGCTGTTCAGGTCAAGGTTCCTCCGTTGGTTTTTGTGTCTCCAGCCAATCTTAGTGGCCTTCCTAACTGGATTCCTATCAACGGGACGTTTACGATCAACGTGACGATTGCCATGGTCACTGATCTGAACTATTGGCAGGCAGGAATGTCTTTCAACCCAGCGGTCCTTGAATGCATCAACTATACGGAAGGGCCGTTTCTAAAGAGTGCCGGGAGCACGGTTTGGCAGCCCGGAAGCATAGATAATAACATCGGACAAATAACTCCGTATGGAGGAAGTCTGGGTAGCGGCGTGGGTAAATCCGAAAACGGTACTCTGGCTTACATTGTCTTCAGAGTCAAGGGCACTGGTTCTTCATCACTGGTTCTGCAAAACGTCTTGCTCCTCGATACTAGCTATTCTGAGATAGTGCCCGCCTCTATCAAACAGGGTTACTTTGATTTGCCTCCTGAGGTTCCTCAGCCACCGACCGCGTTTTTCACGTTTTCGCCGATCTCCCCGTATGCGAGTGATACAGTGACATTTGATGCGTCCGCCTCATCTCCGAGCGGCGGCGTGATCGTGAGCTATGAATGGGACTTTGGAGACACGACACAAGCGCAGGGGATTATTGCAAATCACACTTATCCGACTGCTGGCGGATACAACGTCTCTTTAGTAGTGGTCGATGATAAGAACATGACTGGCTCGTTCTTCCAACTTGTAACGGTTGTTGCATTGCCTGTGGGAGCATCCGTTGATGTCTATACTCAGAGAGGAGGGAGAGGATTGAATCAGCCCAGTGACACCTTCGCTCCAGACGAGTTGGTTATCATGACAGCATATTTAACGTATAACCTGGCTCCAGTACCTGACATACTTGTGACCTTCTACGTTTACTTCCCGAACGGAACCCTGATGTTTAGAAGTGTGAGCACGACACATGCCCAAGGTCTTGCGTTCATCACTTATCGCTTAATCAGCCCCGTGTTTGGGATCTACAAGCTTAACGCAACCGCGAGCATCGCAGACCAAACCGTGTCAGATTCTGCTGATTGCAGAATAGATTGGCTTGCGCAGGTGATGTCAACGGTTCCTTGCGACAGGCACGGTGTGCCTAAGAATGAATTCGACAAAGGCGAACCGCTGTATCTGATTGTCACCCTCAAGAACAATCGTTTCAATTCTACGTCTGTTACAGTGGGTACGTACGTGGAAGACTCCGAGCACGCATATTTGTTGTTTGGTTCAGGCGTATACTACATCGCGCCGAACCTGACAGTGATCATCCTGAGCGTGGGTGAATTGCCTAAGTATGCTTTGATAGGAGTTGCTGCGGCTCACACCTCTCTCGCCCAATGGCTCTATGGTCGGCCGCTCTGCCCAGAAGTCTCGTCTTCATTCTGGATATCGTGGCCCCTTCCTGACGTTGCCGTGCTCGATGTGAACGCATCTCCAATGAACACTCGCATTGGGGATTCGGTGGAGATCACGATTACTCTGTTCAATGAGTATTACGATGGTCAGGACTGCAGCGTGAACGTCTACTGCAACAGTACTTTGATTGAAAAGATAGACGTGCTCGCACTTTCTCCCTATCTGGAAACGAACTTCATTTGTTTGTGGGATACCTACACGTACGGTGAAGGTAACTACGTGATAAGAGCTGTCGTGCCTGCCGTACCGCGCGAGTTGGACTTAACCGATAATACGTTCACGCTCGACGGAACAGTGCATATTGGGCCTCATGTTCCAGTCGACGATATTAGTGTTACAGGGCTCGCAAGCAGTAAGTGCGTGGTTGGAAAGGGATGTACGACCAACGTCACGGTTACAGTGCAAAACCAAGGTGATTACAGCGAAACTTTCAACGTAACGGTCTTTGTCAATGAAATTCCTATAGTTTCGTTTCAAGGAATCGTGCTCTCAAACGGGAGCTCGACCACTTTTGTTTACACTTGGGATACAAGTTGGTCGGGCTATGGGAACTGTTTCCTCAAAGCCAACGCTACCATAGTGCCGAACGAAAGCGACACGGCCGATAACACCAGACTTGGTGGAATTGTCAGGGTCAGTGTGCCAGGAGATGTGTCTGGCCCCGTTATGGGTGTGCCAGACGGTGTTGTTAACATGCGGGACATAAACTACATGATCCTGCTGTTTAATAGCAGACCAAGTTCGCCAAATTGGAATCCGAATGCAGACGTCAACAGTGACGGCACAGTTAACATGCGAGACATTCAAATCGCCATACTCAACTTTAACAAGCACGTGTAAGGTTTTCAACCGACTCGGTTACAAACTTTTTTCTGTGAATTGCAGTAGCGCGAGTCTGAATCCTGGTACGAAAAAGAAGCCTATGTTGCCTCATCTAGAGCGAGTCTTGCCGTGCGCTCGGTTACCCTTTCCCCTTTCCTGTAGAAAATACTGTGAGTGGACGATATAAGTGTTTTTGAGAAGCGTTCAAGAAATGCAAACGTGAGGCTATATGGTTCATAATGAGTATTGTGTCCCATATCTATGTTGCATTTGAAAGAAATGTATGCAGAACTCTAATAATGTTGTACACATCTTACAATCAGTAATTGATCATCTTGTTCGCTTATTGAGTCGATTGCAACGTTCGGTCGCGGTTCGGAAGAACGTTTATATGCTGCTTTAATGCCGTTAAAACAGTGAGATGGGCCGTGCGCTCGTTGTTCCTTTCCCCTTTAATTTGCATGGAATGATTTTCGCACGGTTCATCTCAATTATTATTCATGAAACCTGTAAGTATTTGCAGCGTGATTTTGAGGGCTCTGCAAAAATAACCTGCTATTGTAGCCATTTCTGATAGAAGTCTGTTCCTGAAGTCTTATATTCTCTTTTGCGCAAGTTATACTGCAAACCGAAGGGGAAGGGACGCATAGATGATGTTTCATAAGTCAGATTCTATTTTGCACAAGTTCATGACGACAATCTTAGTAATGGCGTTTCTGACATCAGCAATCGTTCCCGTTCTTCTTGTTTCTCCGGTCAAAGCCGTGTTTGGTACTAGTTTTGACAAGTACGCGGGTAATCCTTTGACGACTATTCCGACATATGGCGCAAGTGGTGTCGTTCATCCAGACGTTATCTATTTTTCTGGAGGAATGGACGGATACAAATACTGGATGACATACACTCCATATCCGCCTCAATCGATGGAGAACCCAAGCGTCGTAAGAAGTAACGACGGAATCACTTGGACAGACGCTGGAATAACCAATCCTGTGATCCCCGAAGGGACACCTGGAGCTTGGAACGACTTAGAAAATCCCGATCCAGACTTTATCTACGTGTCAGACTACAGCAAGTGGTTCTTGATCTGGAACGGAGGTGACGCCGCCACTGACAGCAGAAAAATAGCCCTTGCGTACTCATCAGACGGCAAGACCTGGACCGAGTATGACGGTGCAGCTGTCAACGGAAATCCCAACCCCATAATTCTAGCAGGAGACGATAATGCAGGACAATCTTGGGAAAGATCAGGATCGATTTCAAAAACGAGCTGTCCAACACTACTCTACGAGAATGGAGTATTCACGCTGTATTATGTTGAAGAAGCCAGCGGCAACAACAACGGACAAATAGGATTTGCCACGTTTACATGGAACGACACAACGCACAGCGTCGAAAACCTCACACGTTACAGTGGTAATCCCACGATCACCGTAGGATGCGGTCATATAGACCTGTCCAAAAAGGACAATGTCTACTATCTCTACGCAGTTAAGTCGTCATTGATACTGCTTACATCTACAGACAAAATCCATTGGACGAATCAGGGAACAGTCTTAGAAGGCGGACAAGGCTGGGACGGAAGCATTTATCGTTCAAGCGCTACAACCGATCCTTCAGGTCAAATAGCCCTTTTCAACGGCAAGATGAAGCTCTACTACAGCGCCTTTGGCAATCCCCAAATAGGTCTAGCAACAAGTGCAACCCCTTTGTCACGTACATGGTACGACTCCTCATGGGCCAGGAGAAAACAGATAACGGTAGTCAACTCCAATCCTGTGAGTTTGGCCGGCTACCAGGTTAGGGTTGATGTAAACTACGATTCTGACATGAAATCTGATTTTTCCGACTTGAGATTCATAGACGAGGACGGCGTAACTTCTATCCCCTACTGGATCGAAAGTTACGTGCCTTCAACGTCTGCGACGATATGGGTCCGCGTGCCATATGTGGCGAGCACAGGTTCAGGCACGGTATACATGTATTACGGAAATCCCACTGCAACAAGCTTGAGCGATGGACGTGCAACCTTCGAACTGTTTGATAATTTTGAGAGAGGATACGGGACAGGATGGACAGTGAAAGCAACGATGCCAAGCCCACCAAAGGCGGACGGATCAGCTGCTGTCTACAATGGAAAACTGTATGTCTTCGGTGGCTATGACCAGACCGCAGGCGATCCTCGAGCTGAAACGTATGAATATGACCCGCTAGCAAACACATGGACGCAGAAATTAAGCATGCCTACAGCTCGATGGGGTCCTATCGCAGTCGAGTTCAACGGAAAAATCTATGTCTTCAGCGGCACAGTGGCAGGCGTGAATGAAGTCTACGATCCATTATCGGATACATGGCAAACAAAAGGGTCTGTGCCTTCAGGTTTCAATCAGGGTCTCATGGGCGTGAGATACGGCGACAAGATCCATCTCTTCTATCATACACTTCACTATGAATATGATCCTGCCACAGACACGTACGCGGCAAAAACTCCTATGCTTACGCCAAGAAGATGGTCGACTGTAGCAGTTGTTGGCGACAAGATCTATGTCATAGGCGGTTATCACAACTCGTATGGTGCGGTAAACCAAAACGAAGTCTATGATCCAGCAACCGATACCTGGACTACTGAGACTCCAATGCCTGTCAGTAAATATGGGATAACTAGGGAAAACCCCGTTATCAACGGGAAAATATATGTGACGCATGGACTGAACGGAGGTTTTCACACCGACAACTACGTATACGATCCGTCTACAGACTCGTGGGAACAAAAATCGTCAGCGAATTATCCTAGAGACGGCACCGAATGCGGAGTTATCAACAACAAACTCTACGTGGTAGGAGGAAGGGCAGACTCTGCGGGTCCGTACGGAGTGTACTACAACGAAGAGTACGATCCCTCAAGCGACAGTGAAGTCTTGTGGACTTTTTCGAATCCTGAGAAAGTCCGGAGAGACACTTCAGCAAAATTAGAGGGCAACTATGGATTAATGATTTACGATGACACTACTCAAAGCGAATACGCTGAACATACGCACACTCTTCCATCCCTAGCGGTCGATTTCGATTGGAACATGACCAACGATTTAGGAGAGGCTAGTGAGCAACCGCAAGGACATATATCGCTGGTAGATCCGTCATTGAGCAACTATGGAACCCTGTGGTATTACCGAGACACTGATGGAACTGCCAAATTCAAATGGTACACAGGTTCCTTTATCACGCTGCAGAATGGAAGCTGGAACACATGGTACCACATCACACTGATCTGGAACGGAGCAGACAGCAAAGTCATAATAGATGGCGTGGAACACGCTGTCGCAGCCACATCTGCGACGTCTGACAGAATACGGTTCGAGTCAAGCACGGTCGAAAGTTCCAAAATGTATTTTGACGCAGTCCGTGTTCGCAAATACGTCTCCAACGAACCTATTGTGACTATCGGGTTGGAAGAAGCTCTACCGCCACCTCCCGATGCCGATTTCACTTGGTCTCCTTCTGAGCCAAAAGTCGGCGACATCGTAACGTTCAACGCATCCTCCTCGACGGGCGGCACAATAGCAGCGTATGAATGGGATTTTGGCGACGGTCGAACTGCGAATGGCGAAATAGTAAACTACATCTATTCTGAGGACGGTACGTACCTCGTCTCCTTGAAAGTTACTGACAGTCTAGGGCTGTCAGATACAGAACAAAAACAGATACAGATCGAGCCACTACCAGCGACCCCTGCACCCTGGTTCAATGCGTCATGGACAAAGAGAAAACAAATAGCCATCATCAACAGTCTGAATCCAGACACACTTACTGATTTTCAAGTGAGGCTGGCAATAGACTACGAACCCTATATGAAAACCGACTTCTCTGACCTGAGGTTCACAGACAGCAACGGCCAATCCTTGGTCCCATATTGGATCGAAAAATACGTACTTTCAGTTTCTGCCACTATTTGGGTGAAAGTTCCAAGCATACCTACCTCAGGCACAGCCAGAGTCTACATGTATTATGGAAATCCTGCCGCGATCAGCCTCGGCAACGGATCAGCAACATTCGAATTCTTCGACGATTTCGCAGGAACGGTTCTCGACACAGAAAAATGGACGCAAAACGCTGTCAACAGCATAACTGACACAGTGAACAACTATTTCAGGTTCGAGGATGCAACCAAAAGCGGCGCATCCTATTGGATATATGGCGACTCTCGCGGAAGAATAGGGAGCCAGCACCAAGCAAACTGGACACCGCTGACTCAGTTCGTAGTAGAGTTCAAATCGACCCTTAGTGACACAGACATCACTCATATGGGAGAGGGCTTCGTAGGCGTGGTATCAAGCACAAACACAGTGATCGGTGTTGCAGGATATCAAGATTGGATGGGAGGAAGCTACGACTCGCAGAGGGCAGTTATCACAGAAAACCAGGCATCCTCGCTGGGAACAGGAGTTTCAAAACGCAGTGACTCCCCGTATGATGCGTACAAAGTTGTCGGACAAAGTGATACAACAAATTGGAAGGTAGTTGACAACGGAAGCACGCTGAAATTCTATGACGCCGCCGGGTTCTACGCTGAAGCAGCCTTGTCTTCCACTGTTTCAAAAGTCGCGCTTGCAGCCGGCGCATACGGCGGCTATTCCTACCTGGACTATGTTCAAATAGACTACATAATGGTCCATAAATATGCTGCTGTTGAGCCCACTACTAGCGTGGGTGTAGAACAGACATACGGCGGAAATCCCACACTCACTATGGACCCAGACAGCGTCACATGCCGCAAGTACAATGAAACCTTCGCGGTTCAGATTAACATTTCCAACCCGAACAATACCAAGGATTTCAGATTTGAAATCCACTATAACGCTACCCTTCTTGACGTTGTAGATGTGTCTTGGACTGCGTGGGGAACCGGCACTTACACTACCGATGAAGTCAATGGCAACTTGACCGGATACACAGAAGGCAATATGATCAGCGGAAACGCAACTCTAGTGACCATAATTTTCAACGCGACATATCGTCACATATGGAAACTTGAAAACACAGTTCCAGGCTGGAAGAACAACCTGACAGACTCAATATACATCCAAAGGGCCAACCTGAGTTACGAAGGCAATCCTGACCTCAGCTACGTGAGGGGAGGTTCCCAAAACCAGATTGACGTTGGACCCGAATCTGCATACATTTTCTGTCCGGTTCAAGGCGATGTCAACAACGATGGCACAGTTAATATTTATGATATTCGCACCGTAGCCGCATTCTACAACGTAAGGATCGGCGAACCAGACTGGAGCATGGCCTCAGCCTACGATTTGAACGGTGACAACATAATAGACATTTTCGACCTCGTAATTGTGGCAGCGAAATTCGGGACGATCTAACACAGCTGCGCAAGAACTCCATTTCTAAACACTTTTTCTTGCTGAAACCTTCAGATAGAAGTTTGTTACTGAAATCTTAAATAGCCTCATAATCTGTAGTTTAGATTGCAACTTAAAGGGAGAAAGGATTAGGATGACATTTCGATCGAATTCTAGAGGGGTGTCTGGTGTAATCACGTTTGCATTGTTGTTGACAAGTCTGTTTGTAGCGCTGTCCCCAAATGTAGTGCATGGTTCAGGGGAGCAATGGCTCACGGGTTGGCAATACCGCAAAAGTCATGTCATAAACGGGGCAGGAACGACTGCTGGAACCAATTACCCGGTAAAAATTGATGTTTACTATTTGAATTATTCAAGCCTTGGCACCGTTACGACCAAATCGCCCATGCCCATGGGACTATCAGATCTGCCAGCGGTGAGCTATAACAGCAAGATCTACACCTTTGGCGGATACGGCACAAGTGGGGGTGATGTTCGTAACAATGTGTATTGCTATGATCCAGCAGCGGATACATGGGCTTCAATGACTAGCATGACGTATGCCCGATGGGGACCAGCTGCGGCAGTCTATGATGGGATTGCGTACGTCTTTGGCGGCGCGCCCTCTTACGTCGAGGCATACAACCTAAGCAGTAACAGTTGGACTACAAAGAATAGTCTGCCTGGACCCATATCGGCACAAGGTCTGATGGCTGTCACAGTTGGAAGCAAGATTTACTTGTTCTGTTATCAGTATGCCTACCAATATGACCCTTCAACTGATACTTACACAGCGTTGACAAACTTGCCAACTGGGTATTCACTAACATGGGGGACATGTGCATACGTCAACGTAGGCGGAGAGGACAGAATCTACATCATCGGCGGCTACAACTATGCTGTAGGTGGAGGAGGAACGAACGTGGTCTTATATTATCGACCTGCAAACAACGATTGGACTCAACCTGCAACAAGCGCGCCCTACGCTGCTTATGGCACAACAAGAGATAATCCAGTAATCAACGGAAAGATCTATTATGGATATGGAAATAGCCAGACCAGTGCATTCTTCTACGCCTCAATGTATGCCTACGACCCTGCTGCAGGCACCTGGACCCAGCTAACGTCTGGCATTTATCCGCGCGATGGTGGTGCCAACGGAGTTGTAAACGGAAAATTGTACGTAATAGGCGGACGTGAAGTCGAGGGTGGTCCCTACGGAGTAAACTACAACGAATGCTTTGACCCGAGCCAACAAAATCCCATAGTCGACAATGGACAGACAGTCACTGCTAATATGAAATGCCGCACGGATTTCGGAGATATCAGGTTTACAGCTTCAGACGGCGCCACGCAGCTCAGCTACTGGATGCAATCATCCAGCACAGGCGTCATGGCCACTTTCTGGGTAAAAATCACTGACAACCTATCCGGAGCATCATCAACCATTTATCTATATTATGGTAATCCATCAGCAACAACGACGAGCAATGGAGCGGCTGTGTGGACACTTTATGATGATTTTGAAGGTTCAAGCCCACTAAGCAACTACATCCAAGAGATAGGAAGCGGTGGCTTTTCAATAGCGACGATTGGCAGCAACCACGTCTTGAGTTACTCGGGAGCGGTCGCTTGGTTCCTGCTCAGTCGCACAACACCAACTTTCCAGGATATGCGGATAGTTGTATCTATGATGCCAAATGTCCCATCTGGCAACTACTACACCGGAATTAGTTTTCGAGAGACAGCCTCAAGTACTTGGTATTTCTCATGGCTCGCGTATGATGGGACCGGCTATGCTGGTTCTCCTGGAGGTCCGCGCAATAGCTGGTACGGACGCGTGAGCGGTGGAGACACTTACATTGCCGGAGGGTCAACCCCTGATCTACACACCACATGGGCTACGATGGAAGTTGACATGGGAGGCTCGTCTTGTAAGACATATGTGAATGGGGTCAAGAAAGCAGATGCGACAAACACGGCAATAACTGGAGCCGGAAAGATAGGTTTCATGGGACTTTACGCATCATACTGGGACAACCTTTACGTCGGAAGCTACGTTAACCCAGAACCAGCTCATGACAGCTGGGGAGCTGAACAGCAATCCAACCCCACCTTAACCCTGAACATCACAGGCAGCGGTGTCATAAACTTGAACAACAGTGGACCTTACAATTACGGCGAGGTCGTCCAACTGACGGCTGTCCCCACTGATGGCTGGAACTTCGACAATTGGAGTGGAGATCTAATCGGATCCACTAGTCCAACCACTGTGACAATGACTCGTGACATGACCGTTACGGCCACTTTCACTCAGAACACGTACACTCTGACCACATCAGTTGATGGGAATGGCATCGTTAACCGCAACCAATCTGCTCCTTATCATTATGGCGATGTCGTTCAGCTCACTGCAGTTCCCGACATTGACTGGAGCTTCGACCATTGGAGTGGAGATTTGACTGGCTCCATTAGCCCAACTACATTAGCGATAATTGGAAACTCTGCTGTCACAGCTCATTTCGAGCTTCCACAGTTATACATCAATCCATCACCGATACAGAAAGGACCAAGCGACACGTTCACAACATTCCAAGCAAACGTAATGGTTAACAAGATCACCGACCTGAGAGGCTTTGACTTCAAACTGACATGGGACAATAGCTTCATATTGCTCACGAATGTCGATTTCAACGCCACGCTTGACAATATCTGGGGCAGTGGAAACTGGTACCTTGCCTACAACGTGTCCGGCGTCGGCTACTACGAACTCGCTGCAGTCTCAACTTCAACGAGCCTTACGTGCACCACTGCGACACCGTTGGCCACGTTGACATTCGTCGTGAAAGCAGCAGTGGGACAAACATCCCTACATTTTGCGGTAGTCAAACTGAGCAACTCTCAGGCACAGAGCATCGAAGCCGAAGTCACAGATGGAACATACAACATCACTGGACCGCAATACCTACCAGTTCTTCAAATGACTCCGAGCACCGTCACTTGTAGGAAATACCACGAATACTTCGCAGTGCAAATCAATGTTACCAACGCAATAACTGTAGATGGTTTCAGCTTCAGCATATACTACAGTCCCACGTTGATGAGTCATGTTAGCGTCACATGGGGAGAACTGGGCTCAGGAACAATCACCAATATTGACCCAGTGAACGGCATATTGGAAGGCCACGTGACTGGAACTGCAATCAGCGGAAACAGATGGCTCCTGAACATCACGTTCCAAGACATTGCGGCTATGATATGGAAAGATGGTCAGGTGAACGAGAAGCATGGCCAAATCTGGTTCCATTATGCTAGCCTCATCTTTTCAGGTGTACAACAGCTCACATACCAAGAAGGTGGAATTGGAGAATTAGGCGTGAACAGTGTTGCGTTCGTGTTTGTCCCTATTCAAGGTGACATCGACAACAATGGGACCGTTGAAGTATTTGACCTCCGAACAGTAGCTACCTTCTATGACCAAGAGAACGAGATCTACAACCTGACAGGTGACAACACAATCGACATCTTCGACCTCGTAGTGATAGGAGCAAACTTCGGGTTCACTTACAATCCATGACTGCGTGAATTGTCTCCCACTTTTTTCTTTGAATTCCAAAACGAAGGTCTATAGTGGGACTTAAATGAAAGCTCGACTTCAAGTCGAAATGGTCTTAGACGCTTTGTTGCGCTTGGCAGCTGCTATAGAAGTTTGTTCCTGAAACCTTAAATATGATGGTTCGAGAGTATTTAAATGCAAATAGAAGGAGAAAGGAGTTCATATGAAAAGCAAACTATTAGCGACTATAATGCTTCTAACGCTTGCAATAAGCATCTTGACCTTTGCAATGCACGTGTCTCCAGCCAACGCTGCAAACGAACACGTGAAAGTCTATATTGATCCGTCATTAGTAAGCAAGATTCCTGCCGAAGTTGACAGCTTCTTTGACGTATTTGTGACGATAGACGACGTTACAGATCTCTTTGGCTTCGACATTCGCGTATCATGGGACAACAGTCTGTTGACGCTTGATAGCACCGTAAAAGACACCTATTTCAACACTCTTTGGGGATCTTCTGGATGGCAAATCGCCCTGGAGGAGCCCTATACTGGTGGAGGAGGAGGCGGAGGAGGCTACAAGCTGGTTGCGCTGTCAACGGGAACAAGCTTCACGAAAGATCCTGGCGCACAAGTCCTTTTCGCAATGCACTTCAAGATAATCAAAAGCTGCAACTTCATTCTCGAGACACCCTTTTACTTCGACTTGGTGAAGCTTAGCGATAAAAGCTATCAGCCTATCCTGCACACGACAACAAATGGACTATATCATATGGCTTTAACCATACCCGACTTAGAATTCGAGCTTGTTGATATTACTCCATTAAAGCCATTTGAATACTGCAAGACCTTCCAAATCAAGGTCTACGTAACGGACATTTGTGCGAACCTCAAAGACTACAACTTGGTGATACTGTACGACACCGAACTGCTGAAGTTGACGGGCGTGGACTGGATAGACGGAGTTCTCGGAGACTCATCTGATGGGGCAAGCTATAGTGAGTTGCCACTGGGCACAATAACTATTGTTGACACAGGCGTCCTCACTTGGAGCGGACTCAAGGGACTCTTGTTCACACTTACGTTCCACATCGAATTCGACGACCGAATTGAACATATCTGGAGAACAGGCGCTCCGCAAGACCTTACAGCACACATTTCGTTCCAAAATGCTGAACTGAGCTTCCTAGAAGGCACAATTCCCATGAGCGGAATCACAATGCCCGCACCTCTGAACATAGTTGTACACTTGATTCAGGGAGACGTCAGTTGCGACGGCAAAGTGAACATAGATGATCTTCGTAGTGTAGCAGCATACTATGACAAGAAGCAGACAGACCCTGAATGGCCCATATGCTCAAAATACGACTTGACCATGGACAATACAATCGACATCTTTGACCTAGTGGTTGTCGCAACGAAATTCTGGTACGGGACTTAAGAGCTGACCTAGCGGCCGCTAAATTTCCAACTCTCCCTTTTTTATTGTCAACTCAGATTCAGCAGACTACATGTCACCGTCATGCAAATAGAAGTCGATTCAGGAAGTTTCTAACACACCTATTGCCTTTCACTCAACACCCGCCTACATGTGACCAGTTCAGGCTTGCACAAACACCCGCAGCTTCTCAGTGTAGCCGTCGAATCCTTCTTACATGCGTCCTGTAAGAATTCGCATAGAAGTGTGTTCCTGAAGTCTTAAATATGCTTGTGCCAGAGAATCTAAGTGCAAATTAGAAGGAGAAAGGAAAGAAAATGAAGTACCGTAGGGTAAACTATAGTATAATAATCATTACACTAATCGCAATTGCTGCTGTCACACCTGCTTTGTTCATAAACAAGGTTGAGGCTCCATCTGGACAACCATGGTGGAACACCAGCTGGCAATACAGAAAGGCTGTAACAATCACCACGGCAGCGAGTCTAACCAACTATGATGTCCTTGTAACACTCGACACGCAGACGCTGATCGCATCCGGCAAAATGAAATCCGATGGCGCCGACATCAGGTTCACAGACATCTCGAATGCCGAGCTCTCGTATTGGATAGAGAGCCCAACCATAAACACGCTCACCACGAGAATATGGGTCAACGCAACATCAATCTCTACAAGCGGCACAACGATCTGGATGTACTACGGCAATTCACTTGCAGCTGCCACCAGCAACGGCGCCACGACCTTCAGCTTCTTCGACGACAACTGGAACTCGTTGAGTCAACCGCCACCAGGTCCAGTTCATTCGGCAACACAACCTTGGTGGGAATCCACGGTTTCTTACCCGAACGTCTTCGAGGACACATCGCTTTCGGGTCGTCCCAGATATCACATGTTGTACGACGGGCACAATGTCATCGGACACGCCAAGGGCTACGCGACTTCAACAGACCTCAACACTTGGACTGAATACGATGCAGGTACGCCGCACCCGCCTAATCCGAACCCGATTCTGGGCATCGGATACACGGGGAATGCAGCATGTGCTTGGGGAGACCCCATCAAAGTGGCAGGCACGTACTACCTGTACTATTCACGAGGGCCAGGCACAACCTACAGAGCAGAATCGACAGACCTGATAAGCTGGATCAATCTCCAACCTATTATCGACCCAACTCACACCACCACCTTCGGCTCTGGAGTAGCAGTTCTAAAAGAGGGAGATGGCATCACCCCAATAACCGTCGACGGCAAATATTGGATGATATACTTCCTAACGTTTGGTCAAGGAAGCATGTACCTCGCAAGTTCGACAGACCTGTTGAATTGGACTCCTTGGAGCGGCAACCCCCTAATGACTCCCACACCAGGTGGATGGGACTCAAGTGGACTCTGGACCCCGTCCTTTGTCAGGTTTGGTCCGCCATACAACAATTACTACATCTACTATCAAGGACAAGGGCCAGCAGGCTGGCAGACAGGCTACATCAAGGCTAGCGCCTACAGCGGCGGAACCCCACTTACGCCTGACAGCACAACTTGGAGCAAATCGTCAGATGCAGTGATCAAACTCGGCGCGTCAGGTTCTTGGGACAGCGGCTACGTTATCGACCCCATGATAAGACAGTTTAACGGCACATACTACGTCTTCTACACAGGAAACGTTGCAAACGGCTACGCCTACTCCGCAAGCCCTGAAGGACCATGGACAAAGTACAATTCAGTCACGCCTGCATTGTGGAGCAAAAGTGGGTCTCCAATTGTCTCAGGAGGAATCGTGACCCTAGGATCGGGCAGTTCACTCACAAGCACTTCTACATATCTGTACACAGCTACCGGCTACAGGGCAAACTATGTTGGCTCCTCTCAGAAATTGAAGTGGGGCGGCTTCATATCAGGATCAGCTGGGAGCAGAACTATGTTCGGAACGATGGCTAACGAGACAACTCTACGTCTGAAAAACTACGTTTCAGTTGAGGCTGTTTCGTTGCTTCCAGGACTGAATCTAGGCAGTTTTCATGTCTATGAACTGCTGTGGAAGAATGGAAAGAGCACAGCCCTAATTGACCACGGTGGCATCACAGCCACTCTTACCGCCCAGGTACCCACCACGGCGTTGCCGATAACGTTCTACAACTATCAAGATACCACATATAACCTTCAAGTGGACTGGATCTTCGTCCGACCTTATTCAGATCCGGAACCTGCGACAAGTGTCGGTGCAGAGGAAAACGCCAATCAGCCTCCAGTGATAGACACTTACTCTCCCACAAGTTCTAGCATCAGCATGATAGAAGGTCAGACTCAACAATTCACTCTGACAAGCCACGACCCCGATGGCGACACATTGACCTACGCTTGGCTACTGGATTCGGTCGTTCAAGCTGCCAGTCAGAACTGGACCTATACAACTGACCACAGTTCAGTCGGCGTTCACAACGTCACTGTCGTCGTTTCGGATCCCGGACTTTTGTTCGCGTCTCATCAATGGACCATAGACGTAGTCGCGACTGCGGTCTATATAGATCCAACCTTGACCCAGAAAACTCTCAGCGATATCTCCACAACTTTTCAAGTGAATGTGATGATCACAGGGTTCATAGATTTGCAGGGTTTCGATCTCAACTTGGCGTGGGACAATAGCCTAATAACGCTTTCAGGCATTGACTTCAACGCTTCACTTGATACTATATGGGGCACTGGCCACTGGTACGCTGCAAAGAACGAGAGCGGCGCAGGATACTGCAAGCTAGTCGCAGTCTCCACAGCAGGAAGTTACACTGGAACGGGACCGAATCGTTTGTGCGCATTGGTATTCACTGTTCAGGATCCTCACAGCAACTCTGAGAGACAGACCTCTATTCACTTTGACACGCACAAGTTCAGTAATTCCCTGTACAACCCAATTACGCATACGGTGACCGATGGAACCTACAAGATATCGGGTGAGACACCGACGCTTCAGATGAATCCAACTAGCAAGACCTGCCGCAAGTATAATGAAACCTTCACGATCCAAATCAGTCTTTCAAACGCCTTCGACGTCACCGACTTCGAATTCGAAATCCACTACAACACTACGCTACTGGACTATACAGATATAGCCTGGAACGCTTGGGGATCAGGAAGCATAACGATAGATGAGGTCAACGGCAACATAACTGGCTTCACCTCAGGAAGCGCTACAAGTGGAACTCAAACGCTGATAACCTTGCAGTTCAATGCTACTTTCTATCATATCTGGAAAGACGAGAACAAAGTGCCCAACTGGAGGAACGATCAGTCTGGACAAATTTGCATCCAGTGGGCCAACCTGAGCTATTCAAGCAATCCAGACCTTGCATACGTCAAAGGCGGAACTAACAATCAAATCAACGTGGGTCCAGATGTCACCTACACATTCTCACCAATACAAGGAGACGTTGACAACAACGGTTCAGTGAATGTCTTTGACCTCAGAACAGTAGCAGCCTACTACGACCAAGGCAATTCCACCTATGACCTTAACGGTGACGGGATTATCGACATATTCGACCTCGTAGTGATCGGTGCAAAATTCGGGTTCACCTATCCGTAAAACCTCCTTTACCCTCCTTTTTCTTTTTAAGTTCTGAACGCCAAATTCAAGCACTCCTAGGTTGTTCACTACCCAACAAATGTCGAAGGATTCATGAGTGCGTCTTAAGTAATTGCAGTAGAAGACTGTTCCTGAAATCTTAAATATCCTTTTTGACCTACATCTTATTGCAGATTAAAGGGAGAAAGGGGTAAATGACGCTCTTGCAATTGAAGACTAGAAGACTTTTTGTCATATTAGTCATTCTTTCAATCCTGTTTGTACTGCTAGAAGTCAATATGCAGGTTGTTGTTAACGCGAGTCCTGGATGGCTTCCCGACTGGAATTACCGCAAAAGCCATGTCATACAGAGTGCTGCAGGTGCAGGAACGGACTATCAGGTCAAAATCACGACTCACTATGGAGGCATCTCTCCCGGAGCAACTAGGTTTATGAATCTCCAGAAATATGCAGGCAACCCGCTTGATGTACCTGAGAACGGCGCGTCTGGCGACGTTCATCCAGATGTCCTCTACTTTCCCGCGGGGATTGACGGATATGAATATTGGATAACCTACACTCCATATCCACCCGGTACGACCGAGCACCCCAGCATCTCTAGAAGCCACGATGGCATAACATGGACAGACGCGGGAATAACAAATCCAGTTGTGACAAGCGGGAGTCCATCAACGATTGAGGACGCAGACCCCGATATGAAGTACATCCCAGACCTAAACGAATGGTTCATGGTTTGGACCATCTATCGCATGTCCGATGGCTACAGTTGGGTGGGCTTCGCGTACTCGCTCGATGGCGTATCTTGGATCAAATATGATGGCAATCCGGTCAATGGAAACGCCAATCCAATCATCTTAGACAGTGCAGATAGCAACGGCCAACCAGCTTGGGAGGCCTCCGGCGGCATCTCAAGAGTAACCGAACCGAGTCTGCTATACGAAAACGGAGTATTCTATCTCTTCTACGCCACGTATGTAGGCGGCAACAATCGAGGCAAATGCGGCTACGCCACATTTACATGGGATAAGACCAACCACAACATCCAGAACTTGCAGAGATACACTGGGAACCCCATTGTTGACCTGCCAGCAGACGGCATATTCGCAAGCGGGTGCGGACACATCGACATCTCCAAGTCTGGTTCCACCTACTATCTGTACCTTGATAGACAGCTTACATCTTCCAGCAACTTCGAGCTAGCACTCCTGACATCGACTGACAAGATATCGTGGACAAACCAAGGCAGAGTTCTGCAGAGAGGGTCCCCAGGATGGGATGACACTCACATCTACCGGTCCGCTCCAGTAACGGATGGCGTCGGCAACATAATCGACTTCTCAGGCACTCTCCAATTATATTATTCGGCTTTCTCAAGCACAGTTTCTTCCGGAATAGGCCTCGCAACTGGCACCGATGCGCCACCTACGCCTCCACCACCAGACAGTGGGGAAGATGCTTATTTGAATCAAAGCTGCCGCACAGATTTTGGCGATGTAAGGTTCACTGGAAACGACGGCACCACATTGTTGGACTACTGGATGGCGAAGAAAGTTGATGGCGACTACGCAACCTTCTGGGTCAAAGTGGCTGGCGATTTGAATGCGACAGATCAAACAATCTACGTCTACTACGGCAAAAGCGACGCAACAAGCCTAAGCGATATCAAAGCCACGAGCCTATGGAATCACGGTGACGATTTCAACGACAACGCACGAGATCCCGCACTCTGGGACGCCTTCAAACTGCAGAGTACGCACGTGGGAGCCGCCACGGAAACCAACCAGAGACTCGAACTCTACGTTGGCCAGTCGGCTACGTGTGTTGGATTCGTGAGCCATGATGCTATTAACGCACAAAACTTCGAAATGAGCATCCTGGCGCACAACCCTTCAATAAGTGAAGTTGGATTCTATCTGCACACCACCAAGGTGACAGATGGAATGTCAACATCGAATCAAGACTGTATTGACGTTGCAGACCATTGTTATCGAATCATGCTTTACCCCGCTGGCGGGCAATGCTACGTACAGAAAAGAGTCAACGGACTCATTTCTGAGCTCTACAGCGGAACCGCGTTGAGCAAAGAGAACACTCTGAAAATACGAGTTGAGGATAGCGTAGTACAATTTTTCGAAGGAGACACCCAGAGAGTATCTGACTCATGGTCGTTGCCAACGAGAAATTGCCATGTGATCGTAGAAGGCTGGGGTGGTTCTACAGGAACTGATTGGGCTGACAACTTCTGGATAAGAAAGTATGTTTCTCCGGAACCAAGTCATGGAATCTGGGGGATTGAAGAACAGCTTGGCACGAAACTTTATGTCGATCCAACCTTGACCGAGGAGAATCACAGCAACGTCGGCACAAGCTTTCAGGTGAACATGACCGTCACAGACATTACAGATTTGCAGGGCTTTGACCTCAACCTAACATGGGACAACACTCTACTGGCGCTTTCAAGCGTCGACTTCACAAGCACCTTGAACAGCGTATGGGGCAGCGGCAACTGGTACGCCTTAAAGAACGAGAGCGGCGTGGGGTACTACAAGCTCGTGGCGGTTTCAACGGCTAGTAGCTTTACAGGCGCGGGGCCGACCCCTCTGTGCACATTATCATTGACCGTTCAGGACCCTCAGAGCAATTCTGAGAGGCAGACACTAATTCACTTTGGCACGCACAAGCTCAGCGACTCCCAATCCAACCCAATCCCTCACATCATCACTGACGGAACCTACAAGATTGCAGGCGTAGAACCGACGCTTCGAATGGTTCCTTCTCTGATAGAGAAGAACTCCTTCGACGTAGGCACAACCTTCAAGACAAACATAACCATTCAGAGCATTGATGGCCTATTCGGATTTGACCTCAACATAACATGGAACAGCATGCTTCTGACATTCAACAACTCCTACTACCAAGACACACTAGACGCAATTTGGGGCTCAGGCAAATGGTTCCTTGTGAAAAACGAAACCGGCGCAGCCTCCTACAGACTCGTGGCTTTATCCACAGCAGACAGCTTCAACACAACTCAAACCCAAACGTTATTTGTATTGGAACTTCGAGTCGAAGACTTTTCACAACCGGGAGAAACATCAATTCACTTCGCAATCCACAAACTAAGCAACTTGCAGGCAGACCCTATAACGCACACCGCAGAGGACGGAATATACAGGTTCATGAAGACTCCAACGCTCGAGATGGAACCTGTAGACAGAACGTGTCGCAAGATCAACGAATGTTTCAACGTAGCGATCAACGTCTCAGACGCCTACAACGTCACAGGCTTCAAGTTCGAGATCTACTACAACACCACACTCCTGGACTACGTCGACGCATCATGGAATGCTTGGGGATCAGGAACCATGAACGTATACGAAGCTCTCGGAATCATCAACGGCTCCACTTCAGGCGTTCCCATAACAGGAACGCAATATCTACTAACAGTCCAGTTCAAGTCCACCTGCTATCATGTATGGAAGATTGCACCCGGCTGGACAAACAACCTGACTGACAGCATATTCTTCCAATGGGCCAACCTAAGCTATCCAAGCAGTCCAGATCTACACTATCAAAGAGGATCAGTAGGACAGATCTTCATTGGTCCAGATGTCACCTACACGTTCTCACCAATACAAGGTGATGTAGACAATGACGGAACCGTTAACGTTCTTGACCTACGCACTGTAGCCATATACTACATGGTTAAACAAGGAGATCCCAACTGGACACAGGCTTCAAACTACGATCTTAACGGAGACGGAATAGTCGACGTCTTCGACCTGAGAACAGTCGCCTACAACTTCGGGTACACATATACACCCTGACTTTTAACGACAATCTTCCATATCTTTTCTCAATCAAATGCGTCTTCATGCACACGCTACGCGACCAAAAACCAAGTCCCCCCAATTTCTGCAAAGAAAGCGCTAAACTGAATATAGAAGTTAGTTCCTGAATTCTTAAATACCTCTCGCTACCTGTTATTCCATTGCAAATTCGAGGGAGAAAGGAGACTAATGTTGAAAAAGTTAGTAGTAATACCAATCCTGATTATTCTCTTGATGCCAATTCTACCAGTTTTCAAAGCAATCGGAGCCTCCACAATACTCGCAGTTAACCCCCTGAATTCCTATGTAACCGTCAACAAGACCCTGAGCGTGGACATAACCGTCACCGACGTTGTCAATCTCACTTCATGGCAATTCACAATGTACTTCAATAATAGTGTGTTAAACTGCACAGACGTAACCGAAGGCCCATTCCTCAAAACTGGCGGCGGAACATTCTTCGGCAAAACCATAACCAACAACTACAACAGCACTCACGGCAGCGTCCAAGCATACGACACTCTTCTCGGGAACACAGCAGTCAACGGCAACGGCATACTGGCCACGATAACCTTCAACGCACTGATCGTAGGCGACTCAACTCTGCATCTCAGCGACACAAAACTCGGTGACGAGAAAATACCGCCACAGCCGATTACTCACACAATCAACGACGGCACAGCCCACGTTCAAGCTTTCACTCTAACCCTTTCAACCACGGGCAGCGGCTCTGTCGTTTTGAACAACACTGGGCCATACTACCACTATGGTGAAGTGATTCAATTGACCGCCAATCCCGTTATCGGGTGGAGTTTTAATCATTGGACCGGCGACCTGATAGGCTCTGCCAACCCAGCGAGTCTGACTATTACAGGTAACATGTCCGTAGATGCCACTTTCACGCAGGATCAATACACCTTATCTATCACGATCAACGGCGGCGGCAACGTCACGAAAAATCCCGACCAAACCACTTACACCTATGGTACAAATGTCACGCTGACAGCCAATGCTAATATAGGCTGGACCTTCGCAAGCTGGAGCGGTGACGCTTCCGGTTCGATTAACCCGACTACTGTCAACATGACCGGAAACAAGGGCGTGACCGTGACCTTCACTCAGAACACTTACACTCTGACCGTTAACACTGCCGGCCAAGGCACCGTGAACAGGAACAATAGCGGACCTTATCACTATGGCGATGTAGTTCAACTGACGGCTAATGCTAGTGTAGGCTGGGCTTTTGATCATTGGAGTCTAGACTTGATTGGCTCTGCCAACCCCGCTACCTTAACTATCACTGGCAACATGGCAGTTACCGCTCACTTCACGCAGATAGAATACACTCTATCTGTCTCGGTTGATGGTAGCGGTTCAGTCAACAGGAACAATAGCGGACCTTATCACTATGGCGATGTAGTTCAA
>Ga0315285_10001668_pt1 | contig 23305 bp, 22 predicted proteins | sample YL17G09_36_MG_FD_203698 | JGI IMG/M metagenome (GOLD analysis project Ga0315285, IMG submission 203698) | Sediment microbial communities from Yellowstone Lake, YNP, Wyoming, USA - YL17G09_36 | ecosystem: Environmental > Aquatic > Freshwater > Lake > Sediment | place: USA: Wyoming | collected... | reverse complement strand
ACTCCTGCTCGCGAGCCTCGATCTGCTGGGCGTCGGGGGCACGCTGCTGGTCGAGCTGCGACGGCAGATCGAGACCGCCACCGGGATCCCTGCCCGCAGCGTGGTCATCACCTGCACGCATACCCATGACGGTCCGGTGCTGAATGCATTGCTGCACGACGCGCCGACTAACGAGTCCTATGAGGCCAAGCTCCAGGGCTGGCTGGTAGAGGCCGCGAAGGAAGCGGTGGCCAGCGCGCGGCCGGCGCGCCTCGGGTGGGGGAAAGGCGTGGCCCGCGTAGGGTACAGCCGCAGGATGTGCTGGGCGGACGGCGTCCACACCATGTACAACCCTCGCGGCCGGGAATCGCCCCAGCCTCTGTTCACTGGCCTTGAAGGACCCGATGACCCGTCACATGCGGTTCTCTTCGCGGTCGACGCGCGAGACAAGTGCATCGCGCTCATCCACAATAACACGTGCCATGCCACCTGCATGGAGAGCGCCACCTTCGCTTCGGCTGACTTCCCGGGAGAGGCCCGCGCGCTGCTGAGATCAGCGCTGGGGCCCGACCTGCCCGTGCTCTATCTCCAGGGAGCCAGCGGCGACATCTCGCCCTGGGACCTGAGCAAGCCGAGGCCTGCAGATGGCGAGCGGCGGGCAAGAGAGATGGGCGCGGTGCTGGCAGGGGAGACGTTCGAGCTGATCCACCGGGCGCAGCCGACCGAGACGCCGGTCCTCGGCCACGTATTCGAGGACGTGGAGATGGGAGTGCGGCTGCCCACTCCGGAGGCGCTGGCGCGCGCCCGCGAGATCGCCGCCCTGGGCGAGGAGAAAGCGGGGCGGGGCAGCTACGTGCTCGCGGTCAACGGGGTGCTCGCGCTCTGGGATCAGTTCAGGGATCGCCCGTTCGACACGCTCCCGGTGCACGCCATCCGGATCGGTGACTGCGCGCTGGTGACCAACCCCTGTGAGCTCTACTGCCAGTTCGGGCTCGATACCAAGCGGCGCAGCCCAGCCGCCGTCACCGTGGTGGTGCAGCTTGCGGACGGCTCCTCCGGCTACTGCCCCACCATCCCCGCCATCATGGGAGGAGGCTACTCCGGCGAGGCCATCCGCTGGGCGCGGCTCGAGCCTTACGCCGGGTACAAGCTGGTGGAGGCGTCCTGCCGGCTCCTCCGGCAGGTGTGGGATCAGGGCTGAGATCAGTGGGGTTTCTTGCACCATAGTCATGCGACCTACAACGAGTTTCGCCCGGAGAAGTAAGGGCGGAGCTCGTCAGCGCACAGCGGGACGCTTCTAGAGGAAATCCTCCTGCATTACACACGGCTGCGCAGCCCGCCACGGCGGGCCGCAGCCGGGACATGTTCGCCCTACAGAGCGGCACCGGGGGGGAGGTGACGACGGGCGCACCAGCCGGCAGGGGCACGTTCCAGACCCGCCCCAGGCGCGACGAACCCCGGGCGGTGGCTCCAAGCCGAGGGGGTAGCCGGAGCCAAGGGGATGCCCGGGGCCGTCGTTAGCCTCATTTCGCTGCCGCCGGCGGGGGTCCTTCTGGCCGTGTCACGAAGGGGGACGAATCCTGGCTGAGCGGGCTAGAGCGCCGCCAAGGGCATCTGAGGGCGCTCGCCGTCCATTCGCCGGTCCCTGGCGATGCGCGCCGCGCGCTCTTGACACCGCTGCGCCCCGGTATAGAATGACCCCGGCACTCTGGCAGCGACGCCTGGAGGGCCGGCGGCGTTCCTCTGCTGAGTTGGTCCTGAGGCCGCCGAGTCTCTATCTGTTAGGGGGACTCAGATGGGACGTCGGTCATCGGGTAGTGGCAGCACTGCTGTTCGTCGCGTCTCTCCTCGGTCTGCGTTCCGCCTCGTCGCGCTGTCGCTGCTCGCGCTGCCCTGCCTCGCCTCAGTGGGAGAGCATGCGCGCCCCGGGCCGGCGCCAGCGTCGGCGGAGTTCACCCCGAGCGAGGCCGAAGGGACAACAACGGCAATACGACCTCGGTTTCCGCCACCATGTACGGGTCCAAGACAGTGGTCTACAATGATGACAATCGCCTGACCTCGATGACGTATGGCGGGGTGACGGACCTTTACTACTACACCTACACCGGCCTGCGCTATCGGGCGCGGCTGGGCGGGACGTACTATCGCTACCTCTACAACGGGGAGCGCGTGCTGGAGGAGCTGAACGACAGCGGCACGATGCAGGCGCGCTACACGACGGAGAATGACAGCTACTACGGCGAGTGGGTGCATCTCTACCGGCCGAGCGGCAGCCTGAGTCGGTTCCCGATGTATGACAACATCGGCTCGGCGAGAGGACTGCTGGACGCGTCAGGCACGGCCACGGACTGGTATGAACTCGACACGTTCGGGAGACAGGTGAGCAGTTCCGGCACTACCCCGAATCCGTATCGCTTTGGCGGCGCGTGGGGCTATATCACCGACACCCCCGGCTCCGGCCTCCTCCAACTCGGGGCGCGGTTCTACTGGCCGGAGGTGGGCAGGTTTGTGAGTCAGGATCCGGACAAGAACAGCCGCGACTGGTACGCGTATGTGAGGGACAATCCGGGGAGGGCAGTTGACCCAACTGGCTGGTGGTGTTGGCACATCGGCGGCGGATGCATCGGCACGACCTGCAAAGGGGACCCTGCATGTCCGCCGGCTGGCGGCGGAGGTAAGGGCAAAGGCGGCAGGGCGGGAGCTGCGGGGGGCGGAGGGACGGGAGCAGGGGGTCCAGGTGCGTGTGGAACGAGCTGCCCGACTCCGCCGAAGCCCCCGCCGAATCCATGCAAGGCGGACCATCCAACGATCAATGACTGTTTCACATGCGACCTCTCCACCGAGATGGGGGACTGCTGCAATCGCGGTCGCAGTTCGGGATGGTCGCAGTCGACCGTCGATGACTGTTTCGAGGCCTTTCGCCGCTTGTTACTCGTGGAAGCTCTCAACCAGGCAGCCTGGACAGCACTTCTCGGTACGGGTCCGTTCGGATCGGGGGCGTGTAAGTGAGAGGCCTCCACGCGATCAATTCGCGACCCCTCACCCAGAGAGCCTTGCGCTGGCTGGTTCTCGCTTGCAGGTTATGCGCGCCGGTCTCCCTCGTCTTCCTCGGGGGGTGTGGGCAGGGGCACAGCAACGGGGCGCGAGTCTCCACGGGCATCGACAAGCGCGATGTCGGCTCGATAGACGAGGCCGAACTCTCTGGCGACGGCGCTTTCGTTGCAGTTCGGGGGTCCGCGACCAGCGGTCACCGCGGGTCCCCTGCGGAATCGCGCGTGTGGTTGTTTGGGGTGGACAACGCGGCCATCGTGGCGGCAAGCCCGCCTGGATGCGAGAGCATGTTGCCCGATTGGGGCCCAGACGGAAGCTACCTCCTTGCGCTGGGCGGCAACGGGTTGTTCGGATCTGGCTGGCAGCTGTATTACGCGTCCGGTCCTCGCGCGCCACCGCGGCCCCTGGCCGGCCGGGGCCGCCAACTCCTTGAGCTCCCCTGGCCCAGCTGGGACTCGCGGCTGGGCCCTGACGGCAAACTGGCCCTGGTGACCGTGCGAGCACCGAAGATCATGGACAAGGCACGGTGGTTTGCCGTGTTGGCTGTGCCTCTGGATAGCAGAGGTCCTGCTCGCACGCTGTGGAGTGTACGAACAGATGGCTGGGTATACCCGCTGGGGGTATACCCGCGGCCGGGCCCCCAGGGCGGCAGCATGGCCGTGTTCGCCGGGGGCCCGTGGCCACCTCACGATGACTGCAGAATCATCGCGCTCTCGGTCCCGGACGGCGCAGTTCTCTGGGATGTCCCTTTCGCTGAGTGGGGCTGGTTCAATGATGCTGCGCTATACGACCCGGGCACGCTGCTCGTGCTTGAGGAGACCGAGCGGTTGGAGGCAGAGAAGGAAAGCAGCATTGTCTACGCCGTTGACCTCGGCACCGGCGATTCACGCGTGTTCGCCCAGGTCCCAGATGAGTGCCGGTGGGTCCGGGTCTTCCCGGCGGCCAAGGGGCGGCGACTCTTGCTCGCTGGCGACTTCGACGTGTGGAGCGTCCTGATCGACGGGGTCCCGGGCAAACCTGAACAGGTCGTCCAGGGCCCAGCTTCGCTGCGGACGAGGACCGCTGGCGCCAGATACTCTGCGGAGCACGGTCTAGAAGTGTACGCGTGGAGCTGGCACGTCTTGTGGCGATGCAGGCTCGGCGACAGGCAGGTGCAGCCCGTCCTCGGCAAACCGCAGGCAGAGGGAGACGAACCCCCGAGGATACTGAGGCTGGTTCCGAGGGTCAACCAGCAGTAACGGCAGGCTAGGTTGCTCTGGAACTGTCCTTGCGCCATCACCAGTGGCCGCTTCTTCGGGCATGGGCCCACACGAAAGCGATACTCGCACCGGTTACCGGGTGACGAACGCGGCGTGGTGGGGTAGCCTGCCAACCGGCTGACCTCCCTCACCTACGGAGGCGTGACCGATCTCTACTACTACAAGTGCACGGGCGAGCGCTACCGGGCGCGGCTGAATGGAACCTACTATCGGTACCTCTACAACGGGCAGCGCGTCCTGGAGGAGCTCAACGACAGCGGCACGATGCAGGCCCGTTACACCACGGAGAACGACTCCTACTACGGGCAGTGGCTGCATCTGTACCGGCCTACGGGCAGCCTCAGCCGGTTCCCCATGTACGACAACATTGGGAGCACGAGGGGACTGCTGGACGCCTCCGGGACGGCCACGGACTGGTACGAACTTGACACCTTCGGGAGGCAGGTGAGCAGTTCTGGCACCACCCCCACCCCCTACCGCTTCGGGGCCGCCTGGGGCTACATCACCGATCCCTCCGCCTTCCTCCAGCTCGGCCAGCGCTTCTATTGGCCCGAGGTGGGGAGGTTTGTGAGTCAAGACCCTGATGGAGAAGACGCGAACTGGTATGCGTATGTGGACAACAACGCGCTGAGCGACGTCGATCCCGAAGGTCTGAAGAAGACGAGCAGCAAAGCCGCGCCCAAGGAATCTCCCGAGTGCAAGAAATGTGATGACGACTACCTGAATGGTTGGAAGGACTGTGAAGACAAGTGCCCCAGTGTGGGGGGCATCATCGGCGGAGGCCTATTGGGCGCCCTGCCTGGTAACTTGGGCAGGATACTGGGCGGGGCGAACGCTGGCAACCAGATCCAGAAAATGCTGGAAGTGGGCAAGTGCCTGAAAGATAACCAGGAGAAATACGAGAAGTGTTGCAAAGACCATCACTGCAAGGTGCACACCATTCCTGAGCTTGTGCCTGGATCTGGCGGCGCCAAGAAAGGCAAGAAGAAATAGGGGGAGCGGCCCGATGGAACTGACACCCAACGGGGCTACCCGGAGTCGGCATGGCTGGCAGGCCATTATGGCCGTGGTCTCCATGGGCCTGACTTCTGCATACTTGGGCTGGCTCCTCACCGCAGCCGGGACGTTCCGAACGGTCTACGCGGCCGCGGGGATGCGCAGGCCCCTGTTGTTGGAGATCGCAGGGCGCGAGCCCTGGGTGGCCCTGGCCGGCGTGGTAACTTGCGAGGCCGTCGTTGCGCTTGCGGCCTGGCGAAGTCGTCGCCCGACCTACTGGCTGACAGTCGAGGTCGTAGTCATGGCTGCCCTACTGACGATCTTCACGCCAGTCCTCGCCGCAAGTGCTTACCGCCCGCTTCAGGAGCTAGGCCCGTTGCTGGGGAAATAGCGGGCCCTATGCAAGGGCACACAATGATGATGGTCGGGTGAACTCGATCAGCTATGGCGAGGTGACTGACCTCGGCATCGACCTGCGTCAGACGGCGGAGGTAGAGGGGCGTTTACGCCCAAGAACGCCCCGCTAGGGGGCGGGCGTCGCCCGTCCGGCCTGCGTGCCGCCAAGGGTCGCCGCCAGCCTCCCCACCGCCTCCTGCTTCGCCCTGGTGTCGGAGTGTAGGTAGCGCGCCGTGGTCTGCCGATCGGCGTGGCCGAGGAGTTCCTGCACGGTGCGGATGTCGACACCGCTGCGGATGAGGTGGGTGGCGAAGGTGTGGCGGAGGTGGTGGACTCTGTCGCCCTGGCGGAAGCGGCGCAGGAGGGAAGAGAGATCGAGTTCGCGTGAGCGGCTCGAGCGGGCTCAGCGCGGGGAGATCATGTGGACCCAGTGTGCGTATCGGCGCGTCGGCACGAGGAGGATGAGCGGTGGCCAGGATCAACAACGTGGACGTAGAGAAGATCAGGTCTTTCATGGAGCAGGTGAATGCCGACCCATCGAGAGCACGGAAGACGCAGGTCATCGAGGGAGAGTGGGGCCTGAGGGACGGCGGACCGCAGTTCCGGTCCCATGTCACATTCGAGAGCGGGGATGCCACTCTCGAAACGGACAACCCGACCTTCATGGGCGGGGGCGGAGCCCTGCCGGGACCGATGCACTACTGCTTCTATGGGCTTGCCGCCTGCTACACGGGTGTGTTCGCCGCCGCGGCTACTGAACTGGGCGTTCGGCTGGACTCCTTGACGGCGCGCGTGGAGGCCGATCTGAACTTCGCGCCTGTCTTTGGCGTCTCGGACGAGCCGATCATGGAAGAGGTACGGGTGATCCTGAACGTCGTGAGCAGTTCGGGCGAAGCAGCGGTCCGAGAAGCCGAAAGGCTGGCGCTCGAACGCTGCCCCGTGGTCTACACCCTGCGCCATCAGATCAGACTCGTCCCCAGCCTCCACATCAGCGCCGGCTGAGCGCGCACCTACGGAGGGAGCGGGTCCTCGCGGATCATACGGACGTGCTGATCGGGGGCAAGAAGGTGCGGGTGGAGAAGCCCCGGTTGCCCCGGCGCGGCGGAGGGAAGGGAGCAGGGGTGCCGCTCCCAGCACACCTACAGATTCTCTTGTATTACGGTGACAACCGTAATACAAGAGAATCTCCTGTAGAAGCGTCACGCTCTGCGCTGAGGAGTTTCTTGCATTATGGCTCGTATCACTGTAATGCAAGAAACTCCATAACTGAAGATGACGAACAGGTGCCGGGATAGCTCAGATGGTAGAGCTTACAGCAGACGCTAGCATACCTAACTGAAGAGCGACGAACTCGTGCCGGGGTAGCTCAGATGGTGGAGCACTGGGCTAAGAATCCGGGTGTCCCCAGTTCGATTCTGGGCCCCGGCACCAGGGGGACTGAGGCGGTGGCCGAGAGAGCCGTCGCCTCTGCTGTCTCTGGGCTCGGTGAGCAGGCCAAGGCGGACAGAGAGAGGCGGGTGCTCCAGGTCGCGGAGGTCGTAGGTTAGTGGCGGGGGCGTGCTACGTAGCCATCCATAATGCCCTCGCCAGCGTGCTGGTGCGGCGATGGCGGTTGCCGCGGCAAGGACGGCGGCCGCGGGCGACGGCTGGGACGTGAAGGGCCGGGCAGTACCGTCACCAGCGTCACGAGCGTCCAAGCGGCCAGGACGCGGCCAGGAACGGCATGGGTGGGTGGCACTCGCCCAGTAGTGCAGCGTCACAAGGAGCGTTACTTGGGCAGCAGGTCCGCGCGCCCTTCTGGCGCTGGTAGAATTCCTCGTCGGGCCGCGAGAAGCACGAGGCAAGGATGTCCTTCCCGACGTTGGGCAGTAGCGCGTTGATCACCACTCGCCCCCCTTCCGGCAGCGACCGCCTTCATCTCGGGGGCATATGTCAACAGAGCGGCGCCGGATGTCCCTGTCAGGGGCCCGTCGAGCCGGCCCGAGATCGCGCTGATAGCCGGAAAGCTGTGACCGCCTGTCCGGGAAGCGCCGTCGCACGATGACCCACGAGTGAGCCTCGGACAGTGACTCCACCGAGGCGGTAGCCGGAGTCGGGGGTGCCCGCATGCCGGTTTCAGGGACGGTTGACAACGACACAGGGACTCACAGGCCACCGACTCATCGTGGTCGATAGGAGTCCCGCAAGCGGGCCGCTGTGAGCACCACCGCTCAGCCCCCGGCCTCTCGGCTTTCGAGCACTGCTCGATCTCGCTTCGAGTCGACCCAAAGCATCCAGGTCTTCCCCCGCCCCGACGACAGGCCCTCTTCGGTGCCGCTGCAGGCGGCTGACGAACCCTCGGCCAGCGTCGTCAGTCGCTCCGGCTTGAGGGTCGAATAGCGCATTACGTACATGGACTGAGGCCTGGTAATGGGCTTGCCGACCGCAATCAGCCCGACCCGATCAGGGTCCAGGGTGAGCACCCGCGGGTCGCACACGTCGAGGTGTAGTGTCCTGTTCAGTCGCACCAAACTCTTCTTCGTCACCGTGCCGCTCTCCACGTCCACCCGGAACAGGCTCGTCCCCGAGATGGCGTAGAGCACGCTGCCCTTGCGGCTGGTCCGATGCGTCAGGCACTTGTTCTTGCCCACAGGGATGCGAAGGAGAACCTTCTGGTCACGGTAGAGACTGCCGTCACCCAGGAGCGCGTAGACAAACGAGCCATCGTCGGAGAGCCAGAACTCGACCGGTTGCCCCTGGGCCGGCGACCCAGGCCGCTTCAGTCGGCTCTCGCGGCCTCCTCGGGAGTGGATGACGAGTTCGTCGGCCGCAGCCCCACAGGAGCGGGAGGCCAGGCCCAGCCAGCGCGCGCTGTCCGCGCTCCAGGCGTACCGGTGGATGGACTCACCTCGATACGTGCCCACGAGCTTCCGGCCGCCACCCGTCAGGTCATACCACTGCACCTGCCGTCCACAGTCCGCCTGGTCGGTCTGGACCAGTACCTGTGTGCCATCGGGCGAGACCGACAGGCCACTCCACCGACCAGTGCCCCTCAGCACCACCGCCGTGGTGCCATCCGAGTGGCACTGCAGCAGCTGCCAGTGCTCCCGGTCAGGCGTGTTCATCCCAACAAACACCGCCGCGTCGGTCACCGAGAGCGACGCACTCGAACAGGGCGTGGGCGGCAGTTGCCACGCCTTCGTCGATTGCGCTTGCTTCGGCTGCCCCCAGGCCATGGCAGCCGGGAGCCAGAGGAGCGCCAGTACGACTGTCCACCATCTCGTCTGCATCTCTCTATACCTCCACCAGTGTAGTAGGGCAGCAGCCCTGACCAATGACGTTTCTACTCACCTTCTGTACCTCGACCGCGCTTCGGGTTCTCGCCCCTCGCGCCTTCGACTGTCCGGTATCACTCCATGCGCAGCGCCACGATGGGGTCGAGAGCGGCTGCCTTCCGGGCCGGGTAGACACCGAATGAGAGGCCCAGCAGAGCCGAGAACACGACCGCCACGAGGGCAACCGCCCACGGGATGAGCATGGGCCAGCCTGTCACCAGCGAGACAATCTGGCCTGCCGCGACGCCGGTCACTACCCCGATGACACCCCCGAGCACGCTCAGCAGGCTGGTCTCGATCAGGAACTGGAGCAGGATGTCCTTGCGGCGCGCCCCCAATGCACGCCGGATGCCGATCTCGCGGGTTCGCTCTCGCACTGCGATGAGCATGATGGCGAGAATGCCGACTCCGCCGACCAGCAGCGACACTCCGCCGATGCTCCCGAGGAGCAAGGTGAAGGTTCCTGACACTGCCGCCTGTGCCGCAAGCAGGGCGGACTGGTTCTGGATGGTGAAGTCGTCAGCCACCCCGGTGCGCAGACGATGCCGCTCTCGAAGCAGACCGGCGATCGCCGTGGCCGCCTCGTCCATACCTGCCCGGTCGTGCACGCTCACATAGATCGCGCCCAGAGAGGTAAGATTGAACACGCGGCGCAGGGCCGTGCGCAGCGGAATGAGGATCTGATCGTCCTGGTCCTGCCCCGAGGTATCCAACCCCTTCGTCTCCAGCACTCCGATCACCTCAAAGGGGATGTTGGCGATGCGGATGGTCTCCCCGATCGGGTCTGAGTTCCCGAACAGATCCAGGCGTGCCGTCTGGCCCAGCACCGCCACCCGCGCCGAGCCTCGCTCCTGCTCTTCATCGAAGAACTCCCCGGCCACGGGACGGAAGTTGCGCACTACCTGAAACTCCGGTGCCGTACCCACCACGGTCGTGGTGGTAGTCAGCTCCTCATGCTTCACCGGAAGCCGCTTGCTCTGGGCCGGGGCCACCGCGACAGCAGACGGCACTTCATCGCCAATGGCGCGGGCGTCTTTCTCGGTGAGGGTGATGGCGATCGCGCCGGCCTGCTGCTGGCGTCCCGCGACGAACTTGAGTTGGGCGGCGCTGATGGTGAGGAGATTGGTGCCCATACTCTCGACCTTGCGCAGCACCTCCGCCCGCGTGCCCTGGCCGATCGCCACCATCGCCACCACGGCGGCGACGCCCACCACGATGCCAAGCAGCGTCAGCCCGGTGCGCATCTTATGTGCGCTGAGAGCACGCAGCGCGGTGCGGAGGCCGAGTCGGTATCGCATCGCTCCCTCTGGGCTACTCCGTGCGCAGAGCTTCGACCGGACTGAGCTGGGCGGCGCGCCGCGCGGGATAGACGCCGAACAGGATGCCGACGGCAACCGAGAAGATGACGGGGATACCCACCGCCTGCCACGAGACCACGGCCGGGCTCTTTCCGAGGGTGCGCAGCAGCCCGACTCCCACGACGCCCAGGACAAGCCCAATCACACCCCCTAGGACGGAGACCACCACCGCTTCGGTCAGGAACTGGGCGAGGATGTCTTTGCGGCGTGCCCCCACCGCGCGGCGCAGCCCGATCTCTCGGGTGCGCTCACCCACCGACACCAACATGATGTTCATGATTACGAGGCCGCCCACCAGGAGGGCGATGGCGGAGACGATCCCGAGAAAGAGGGTCAGGCTCTGGCTCGTGCCCGCGAACACCTTGACCATTCCCTCGGGTGTACGCACGCCGAAGTCATCCTGCTTCGGTGGGACGATCTGATGGCGCTCACGCAACAACTTGGTGATGGCTTCCCCCGTCTCTTGCATCCGGTTAACATCCTGCACTTGGACAACGATATTGCTCAGGTAAGTGACGTTATACAGACGATGGGCAAGGGTGCTAATGGGGATCGTGACCCGGTCATCGAGGTCACCGCCAGATGGGTTGGCCCCTTTTTTCGCCATAACACCTTTTACCTTGAATGCCACGTTATCAATGAGGATGGTCGCGCCCACCGGGTCAGCATCACTAAACAACTCCCGGGCCACCGTCTGCCCGATGAGAGCCACCCGCGCCATGCTGCGTACATCCTCATCTGAGAGGAAGTCGCCACTGTCCACGTCCCAACTCCGGTATTCACGGAACTCCGGTGTGACCCCAAATATCTCCGTGGTGGTGCTCTGCTGGCGGAACTTCACCCGGGCGTCACTCTTGAGTAGGCCGGGGGAGGCTTTGCGCACATTGGGCACCTCCTGCTCGATGGCTTGCATATCCTGCTCGGTCAGAGTCTGACTGCCGACCCCAACTCCCATGCCCATATGAGGGCCGGCCCCTGGTCCCCCAGCGCTGGCCGTGACCATGATCGGGTTGGTGCCCCACATCTTGCCAAGACTTCCACTCACCTGCGCTTTAGCGCCTTGCCCGACGGCCACGATGATGGTGAGCGCGGTAATGCCGACGATGATCCCGAGCATCATGAGCAACGCGCGCACCTTGTTGGCAGACAGGGCACGACGAGCTTCCTTTAGCACACGTGACGTCTTCATTAGCTCTTCACCTCCTGAGGCAGCTTGGCCAGTTCGTCACCGGCTTGTCTGGGGCGGGCCACCGGCTCGTCTCCGACGACCTTCCCATCTCGAATACTGATCACCCGCCGGGCGTGCTCGGCAATGGTCTGCTCGTGCGTCACCAACACTACCGTCCGGCCTTCCCGGTTCAGGCGCTGGAAGATATCCATCACCTCCAACCCAGACCGCGTGTCCAAGGCCCCTGTCGGTTCGTCCGCGAGCACGATGGCGGGATCGTTGATCAGCGCCCGGGCGATAGCCACTCTCTGCTGCTGTCCTCCGGAAAGCTGGCTGGGCCAGTGATGGAGGCGGTCACCCAAGCCCACTGACTCCAGTGCCTGTCTGGCCGCCGCGCCATCCCCCTCGTGGGCGCCATAGAGGAGCGGCAGCTCTACGTTCTCCAGCGCGGTCATGCGGGAGAGCAGATTGTAGGACTGGAAGACCAGACCGACCTTGCTGTTGCGGACCAGGGAGAGCCGGTCATCGTCGAGCGTCCCGACCTCCACGCCGTCGATGTGGTAGCTCCCACTGGTGGGGGTGTCCAGGCAGGCGAGCAGGTTCATCAAGGTTGACTTGCCCGATCCCGAGGGGCCGATGATCGCCACGAATTCACCGGCCTCCACCTGGAGAGAGATACCGTTGACGGCTCGCACCTGCTGGCCGCTCAGGTCGTAGACTCTGGTGACTCCCTGCATCTCGATGATCATCTGTATCTACCTCCTCTATCTGCCCGCCGCCCCGGGCGGCAGGCTCGGCTGAGCGGCTGGCTGCTTCTGTCCTGATCCGGGAAGCTCGCCCACCAGCACGCTGTCCCCCTCCTTCAGGCCGGAGAGCACCTCGGTGTAATCGCTGTCTTTCCAGCCGATCTTGACCGGACGGCGCACCGGAACGCCGTTTTGGATCACGTAAACCACCTTTTCCCCTTCCTCACGTTTGACGGCCTTGTTGGGAACCGCAAGCACGTTCTCCTTGGTAGCGACATTGATTGTTACATTCGCCGTCATGTCCGGGCGCAGCAGACCACGCGGGTTGGTGATGGTGACCACCACGTCGTAGTCAACCACATTCTGATCGATAATCGCCTTCGGGTAGATGGCCGTCACCTTTCCCTCGAACTCCTCATCAGGAAACGAATCTACCGAGAACGTGGCGGATTGGCCTACCTTCACCCGGCCAATGTCAGTCTCGTCCACTAGCGCGTCTACCTGCAGCCGGGAGAGGTCAATGATGGTCACGAACGTCGGCGCGGTAAGACCAGCCGCGATGGTCTCGCCCTCTTGAGTGGAGACGGAGGCGATTACCCCATCGATGGGAGAGACGATCCGGGTGTAGGAAAGCTGGGTCTCGGCATAGCGCAAGGCCGCCTCCGCCTGCATCACCTGCGCCCGGGCGGTGCGGATCGCCTGCTCCTTCACGCGCACTTGGGCGGTGTTCGCCCGCGCCATGCGCAGGGCAGAATCGGCTTGGTGCACCGCCTCTTCTGCCTGGGCGACATCCTGCTGTTTGAGCTGGGTCTGAGAGGCGTTCGCATTGGCGGTATCCAACACCGCCTGGGCGTGACGAACCTGTGCAACGGCGACCTCATACTCGGTGCGAGCGTTATCCGCGTCCTGCTTGGCCACGAAATCCTGTTCCAGCAAGTGCTGAATGCGGTCGTACTTGGCCTTCGCATTCGCGCGACTGGCTTCCGCCTGCTCGACCGCCGCCTTCGCCTGCTGTATCTGCGCTGTTACCTCCAACGGGACGGTGCCGACCGTAGTGCGAGCCTGCTCCAGTCGGGAGCGCGCAGCGGCGAGGTCCGCCTGGGCGCGCTCAACATCCGTCCTGCTCTGAACGACTTGCGCGCCATATCCTGCCTCCAGTTCGGCCCGATGAGTGCGGGCCGACGCCAGGTTCGCGTTCGCCTGATCCGCCTGGCTGCGTGTCTCCCGATCATCCAGCTCGGCGATGAGTTGTCCCTTCCGCACCGTGCTGCCGATGTTCACTGGGAGGCGCTTTACGACGCCGGAGATGCGGGAGCCGACCTTCACCTCCGCCCCCACGATGGCCTTGATGCTCCCCGTGGCCACCACGGTGGCATTCAGCGTGCGACGGGTCACCTGCGCCGTGTCCAGGCTGGCCCTCGACCTCGCCGCAGATGCCCGCCGGTGGAGCAGCAGGCCAGCCACGCTAAGCGTGACAAGCGCGAGGATGGCGATAACGACGAGCTTACTTCTCACCGATCGCTCCTTCCGGCAGGAAACGGCGACCCGACGCCAGGTCCAGCCGGGCGCGGGTCACGTGGGCATCGTAGCGCGCCTGCGCATAGCTGGTGCGGGCCGCAGTCAGTGCGGTCTGGGCATCCACCACGTCAATCATAGGGCCCACCCCGCTTTCGTAGCGGCCCTGCGCGATGCGGTGGTTCTCCTCCGCCTGCGCCACCAGCTTCTCCGCGGTCGCGATCCTCTGATCGGCTTCCACCACATTGAGATATGCCTGCTGGACCTCCAGGCCGACCTGCTGTTTCGCGTTGTCCGAAGCGGCCTGCGAGCTCGCCACTTCGGCGCGCGCCTGCCGCGCCCGTGCAGCCGTGCCGCCGCCATCCCACAGGGGGAAGGAGATTGTGACTCCTGCGGCATAGCCCGAGTCGGAGACGGAAGAGTTGTCCAGCCAGTTGGTGCTCGCCGTAGCATAGAGAGATGGCCTGGTACCCGACGCCGCTACTGCTACGGCCGAGCGAGCGGCCTGCAGATCAGCATCCGCGCGCTTCAGCTCCGGTCGGTTCTGGTAGGCAAAAGCCAACGATGTTTCCAGGGCAGGCTGCGCGCCGGGTGACTGAAGGTCTCCGGTCACTGTGAGTGAGGTCGTGGCCGGGAGGCCGAGCGCGTTGCTCAATGCTGCATACGCAAGGCTGACACCGCTCTGCGCTCGGATGAGGTCAAGCTCTGCGTTTGCCAGCTCCACTTGCGCCTTAGTCACATCGGCCTTGGGAGCGATGCCCTCTTGATAGCGCGCCTGCGCCACCTTCAGGTGCAAGGCAGAGAGATCGCGTGCCTGTGTCTGCGCCTCGAGGACTTGCCCGGCCGCCAGCACCCCGAAGTAGGTCTGACGCGCGCCGAACACGACAGCCTGCTCGACTTCATCGCGGGTTGCCGAGATTGCGTCTCTGCCTGACTCGGCCTCGTGGATCAGCGCCGGAGTGCGGCCGCTGTCGAAGAGCAACTGCCGCATGCTCAGCGCCGCTGAATATCCTTCCGGTGAGGCGCCTCCTCCGCTGGTACCCAGCGTGCCTTCGCTCTGCGTGTAGCTTCCGCTCAGGCCGACTTGAGGGAGAGCTGCCGCCCGCGCGGCCCCCACGCCGGCGCGGGCACCCTCGAGATCATAGGTGGCCCCCCGCAGCGCGGGATGGTTCTCCAGCGCGAGTGCCACGCAGTGTTCCGGGGAGAGCGGCGAGCGCGGTCCCGGCTCGGGCGAAGGCATATCATCGCCCGCTCGCGCGGATGAAGTCAATGCGAGTCCGGTTGGGAGTATTAGCGCGAGCAGGATGAGCTTCGTGAACTCTCTCATGGTTGGCCACTCGAGCGTGGTCTTTCAGCCACGCCCAAAGAAGAGTGTAGCCGTAAGAGTTCACGGAAGTCTCAACGAGGGGTCAAGCAAGGTTCAGGCTTTCGGCAGCAGGGGTCAGCGGCCAGCGAGCGGCAGCGTGAAGGTGAAGGTGCTTCCAGCACCGGGACGGCTTACCGCACTGACCTGGCCACCTTGACGCTCGATCAGGCTCTTGACGATGGCCAGCCCCAGCCCAGCGCCGTCCTTGTTGCTTTCGCCGGCGCGGTAGAATCGATCCCAGATGCGCGGCAGATGCTCGGGCGCGATCCCGGCGCCGGTATCCGTCACGCCGATCACAAGGTGATCAGACTCAGCCCGAGCCCAGACTTCCACCTGCCCGTGGGCCGAGGTGTGCCGAATCGCGTTCTCGAGCAGGTTGAGCAGCGCCTGCTCGGTGTAGGCTTCGTCGGCGAGCGCAGCCGGCAGATCATCGGGGGCCTTGATCACGATCTCCGGCCGCGAGTCGTCACTGGGAATCGAATCGACCACGCGCTGCAACAGCGCGGGTATCACCAGCGGCCTGGGCTCGAGCCTGGCCTGACCTGACTCGATGTGCGACAGGTCGAGCAACTGCTCGATCAAGCGATTGAGGCGCCTGGAGTCGCGCACGATGGTGGCGAGGTAGCGGCGCCGCGTCCCTTCGTCGGGTGCCACCCCATCGAGCAGGGCCTCCGCGTAGCCCTGCATGGCGGTGAGGGGGGAGCGCAACTGGTGGGAGGCGTCGGCGACGAATTGACGGCGCATGCGCTCGACTCGCTGCAGCTCGGTCACGTCTTGGAGTACCGCTACCGCTCCAACGGTGCTGCCTTCGACCGCGGTCGGCGAGATGTGCGCCTGGAGAGCGGCCGCGCCGTCACGGCTCCTGAACTCCACTGTCTGCTCTCGCGCTTCGCTCATGGCCTTTGCGAAAGCCGCTGCCAACGTGCTTTCCCCGAGCGAGCGCCCTACCAATTCAGACTCGTCCAGGGCCAGCATCTTCTGCGCCAGCGGGTTCGCCATGATCACCTGCCCGCCACGATCCACCGCGATCACACCTTCGCCCATCGTGGTCACGATGTGGCCCAGCTTGCTCTGCTCTTCTGATAGCGACTGGATGGTATGATGAAGACTCGAGGAGAGCTGGTTAAGAGCCACTGCCAGCCGGCCGACCTCGTCGCGGCCTCGTTCCGGCACCCGCGACTCGAAGTCTCCTGCCGCCATCTGGCCGGCCACCCGGCTCATGCGATTCAGAGGATCGGCGACGCTCCTCGCCAGGAGATAGCCGAGCGCCGCAGAGAGCGCAATCGCGGCCAGCGCCAGTCCGAAAACCAGCAGGCGCGTGTGGACGATAGTGTCCCTCAGCCCCAGCACCGGCGAGTGCATGATCACAGCCCCGACCACCGCGCCTCTGTCCGTGATGGGCACTGCGGCGAAGAATGCCGACTCATGGAAGATCGGGCTATAGCCGGTGCGAGTCACGACCTTGCCCTCCATCGCCGCCATCAACTCGGGGAGTTGCTGCGTAACCGGGCAGGGCATCTGCCCGCGGAGCTCCTGCGCTGGACGGCGCCCAATGGAGTCGACCATCTGCCCACGGCGGTCGATGATCAAGGCTCCCCCAGTGAGGAGCCGGCCGGCCACCTCCAGATGCTGCCGTGCCTCCCTCTGGTCTGCTCCGGGGCGAAACAGCGGCGTGGCCAGCTCGGCGACGCTCGCGCCTCGGCTGACCAACTCCTGCTGCTTCGCGGCGAAGAAGTAGTCTTGCAGCAGTCGACTCAACAGCAGGCCGAGCATCCCGAGCGTGCCGATGACGATCAGGATGTAGAGACTCATCAGGCGCCCGAACAGACTGCGGAATCTAAACACCGTCAGCCACCTCGAACTTGTACCCCACGGCCCAGACGGTGACGATGTAGCGGGGGCCGCTTGCGCTCTCAAGCTTCGCCCGCAGGCGGTTGATGTGGACGTCCACAGTGTGCAGATCCCCGAACGCTTCTTCTTCCCAAACCTGCTCGTACAGTTGCTCGCGACGGTAGGCGCGGCCTGGATTGCTGGCGAGCAACCACAGCAGATCGAACTCGCGCGGGGTGAGGGAGACAGGCTTGCCGGCCACCTCCGCCTCGCGGCCAACGGGGTCGATCCGCAGGCCGCGGTAAGTGAGCACCTTCTGGGTCGGAGAGAGCTTGCCCTCACCGGTGCGCCGCAGCACGGCCTTGATGCGCGCCACCAACTCCCGGGGACTGAAAGGCTTGGTGACGTAGTCGTCCGCGCCCAGCTCGAGCCCGAGCACCCGGTCCATCTCTTCGCCGCGTGAGGTGAGCATCACCACAGGCAGAAGCCGAGTCGCTTCGTTCTCTCTGATCCGTCGGCACACCGCCCAGCCATCCAGCTTCGGCAGCATGACATCGAGCACCAGCAGGTCGGGGGCGACTGTCTCCGCCAACTCCAGCGCCGCTTCGCCGTCGCTGGCCGCCGCCACCACGAAGCCTTCTTTCTCGAGGTAGACGCGGACCAGTTCTACGACCTCGTGATCGTCCTCCGCTATCAGTACCCTCGTCTGGTCAGTCATCAGCGCTCCAGCAGGAATCCGGCTATGCCGCTCCCGGCAACCACGTACACCGCATCCACCTTGTATCTTACCAGGAGGATAAGGGCTACGACCACCAGGAGCAGGAGCCGCCAGTCAAACCAGACCGTGGATCGGGCGATGGTGACGGCGGCCACCAGCAGCATCGCCACCACCGCCGGCAGCACGCCCCGGATGAAGCCGGCAACGCGAGGATTCCTGCGCAGCCGCATCATCTGCCTCGCCGCCAGCGCCGTCATCAGGAAGGATGGCAGGAAGACGGCCAGCGTCGCCACCACTGCTCCGGTCAGTCCCTGCACCTTGTAGCCGATGAAGGTGGCTGAGATCAGGATCGGCCCCGGGGTGATCTGGCCCAGGGCAATGGCGTCCACGAACTGCTGCTGCGTGAGCCATCCATAGTGCTGCACTACCTCCCGCTGAATGAAGGGGATCATCACGAAGCCCCCGCCGAAGACGACCGCCCCGATCTTCCCGAAGACGAGCGCCAGACGCAGCAGGTTCATGGTGTCACCGTCTTCGGCCGAGGGTGCAGCAGGAGCGCGCCCACCAGGCCGCAAGCCAGCACGAGCACGACCAAGTTGGCGTGCAGAAACGCCGCCACGAGAGCGCCAGCCGCCAGTGCCGCCTGCGCAGCGCTCTTCAGGGACGACTTGCCGATCCGGTAGGCGACGGAGAGCACCAGCGCGACCACGGCGGCATTCAGTCCTTTGAAAGCGCCATGAAGCTGTGGGACCTGACCGTAGTGGAGGTAGGCGATGGTGAGACCCAGCATGATCACGAAGGCCGGCACGAGGAGGGCGAGCAGGCAGAGAGTCGCGGCGATCCATCCTCGCAGCCTGTAACCCACGTAGACGGCCACGTCCACCGCGATGGGACCGGGCAGGAGGTTGGCGAGTGCCAGCCCGTCGGCAAACTCCTCCTGGGTCAGCCAGGATCGGCGCGTCACCACTTCCTGCTGGAGCACACCGACCATGCCCATGCCGAAGCCGGTCGCGCCAACCTTCAGCATCACCTGCGCAAGCTTCGGAAGACCCGGCGGTGGCGCACTTTGCGTCGCCGCAGGCGCTGCGCTCACCGTCTCCGCCCTCGGCCGCGGACCGAAGCCGCCCGTCGAGGTGAGGCGGGGCACGTGCCGTGCCCAGACTTCCCCTCCGGGGCCAGTGCCAGCTGACCGAGCCAGTGGGAGAACTGGGCCGAGACCTGCCGCAGGCGCCTTCGGTCCAGGGAGTAGTGAACCCAGGAGCCGCGTTTGTCCCCGCTCACCAACCCCACCTCACGCAGAATCCGCAGGTGCTGGGAGACCGCGGAGTGCGTCACGCCCAAGCGGCTCGCCAGCGCTCCCACGCACAGGTCCTCGTCCGAGAGCTGGGTGAGGATGGTAACCCGCGTCGAGTCCGACAACGCCTTGAACACTCGCACCAGGTCGTCCATGGCTAACTCGTAAGCATTTTAGAGAATGCTAACAGACGCTGCCAGCCGTGTCAAATCACCACTAGCCGATCGAAGGTGGCCTTGCCCCCCAAAAGAGGTCCAGGTAGCATGTTAGTGTTGGGGCCTGGGCGAGTCAAGGAGGAGCAGGTCAGATGCCAGGAAAGGCGCACACACCGGAGCAGATCATCCACAAGCTGCGGCAGGCGGAGGTGGAGTTGAGCCAGGGGGCGACGGTGCCCCAAGCCTGCAAGAAGATCGGGGTGACAGCGCAGACCTACTACCGCTGGCGGACGGAGTACGGGGGTCTGCGGCTGGACCAGGCGAAGCGGATGAAGGGGTTAGAGACGGAGAATGCCCGGCTGAAGAAGCTGGTGGCAGAGCAGGCTCTGGACATCGCCATCCTGAAGGAGGAGGCCTCGGGAAACTTCTGAGCCCGGCCAAGCGCCGGGCAGGGGTGGAGCATGTGCGGGAGGCGCTGGGAGAGGAGCGGGTGTCGCAGCGGCGGGCCTGTCGGGTGTTGGAGCAGCCGCGTTCCGTGCAGCGGCGAGAGCCTCTGGTTCCCAGCGACGAACCCAGGCTGGTGAGACGGATGGTGGAGCTGGCGAGCGAGTATGGCCGCTATGGCTACCGGCGGGTGACGGCAATGCTGCGGTCAGAAGGCTTCTGGGTGAACCACAAGCGGGTGGAGCGGCTGTGGCGGCAAGAGGGCTTGAAGGTGCCCCAGCGCCAGCCCAAGCGAAAGCGGCTGTGGCTGAACGACGGCTCCTGCGTGCGCCTGCGACCCAGGTACACCAACCATGTGTGGAGCTATGACTTCATGGCGGACCGGACCAGCGACGGCCGGGCGCTGAAGCTTTTGACGATCATCGACGAGTACTCCCGGGAGTGCCTGGCGATTGACGTGAGCCGTCACATCACCAGCGAAGACGTGCTGGAGCGGCTGGCGCAGCTGTTCATGGAGCGGGGCATCCCCCGTTACCTGCGCTCGGACAACGGACCGGAGTTCGTGGCCAAGGCGGTGCGGGAGTGGCTGGGGAAGCTGGGGGTAGGCACGCTGTACATCGAGCCGGGCAGCCCCTGGGAGAACGGGTATCTGGACTCCTTCAACGGGAAGCTGCGAGACGAGCTGCTGGCGCGGGAGGTGTTCGACACACTGCTGGAAGCGAAGGTGCTAGTGGCACGCTGGCGAAGGCACTACAATGCGGTACGGCCCCACAGTGCGTTGGGCTACCGACCGCCGGCGCCGGAAGCGGTCCAGCCCTGGTACCAGGGCTGGGCTGGATATAACCGCCAGATCACGGCCGCGCAGGCCGCAGGCCTAACATGACGGGTGGTATCTCTCATGGGGGCAGGCCAAGGCAGATGGCTGGTCTACGATGACGAGAGCCGGCCCAGCTTGATCACCTACCCGACAGGGAGTGACAGCTTCCTGTGGAATGCCCTCGGGCAGCGCATGAGAGCCACGCTGAACGGGACGGTGAAGCGGTACATCTACGACGGAGACCCTTCGGCTTCGCTCAGGGCAGGCCGCGTGCTCGAACAGACCGATGACGCGGGAAATGTGACGGCACGGTACACCACGGAGAGCAGCAGCTTCTACCAGCCCGGGAGCCCGCACGGGCAAACCGAGGTTGGTCTGCCCGGCCCTAGGCGGGCGACCTGGTCGTGGATCGCCTCAGGTGGGCTGAGCCGCTATCCTCTGTACGACGCGCAGGGGACGGTGCGCCGTCTGGCCGATGATTCGGGGGCGAAGACCGACTACTACACCCACTCTGCCTTCGGCTACGAGTACCCGCCCACCGGCTCCACCCCGAACCCGTATCGCTTCGGCGGGGCCTGGGGGTACATCACCGACACGCCGGGCTCCGGCCTGCTCCAGTTGGGGGCGCGGTTCTACTGGCCGGAGGTGGGGAGGTTCATCCAGCAAGATCCGATTGGGGAGGGGATCAACTGGTATGCCTATGTCGGGAACAACCCACTGGTGTGGGTTGACCCCGACGGGCTAACCGCGGAGACCAACAAGCAGTTCCTCCGGCGTTGGCTGAAGGGAAGTCTCCCAAGTGATATCCGCTATCCGGAGGGATCGGTTGAGCTCTGCGAGATGAAGGCCTCCCCCGGGGCTAACAAGATGCGGGATGCGTTCTACAAGGGCGGGTACAAGAGCATACCGCGTTTCAAGTACGGCACATGGGAAGCATACAATGACACAGTGCTCGATTCGCGATACTGGGCCAGCACTGCCGCTCAGGTGGGAGGATTCGCGGGGGCCAGCGCGATCAACAACGGGAATGGCACTGTAACGTTCACCATCACGAACGTGGCCGGCACGTTCTCCTTTTTCCTCCACGGTGTCCCGAATTCCCCGTTCGGACGAGGCCCGATGCACAACGTCACGCAGCATTTCATCTGGACGGAGCCGATCGTCCAGGTCGAGTGACGGTGCCAATAGTGGGCAGCAGACTGCCAATCCGGTGGCTTGGACTGGGCCTCGTGATCGTGCTCTCAGGCTGCGGGCGGGCCCCGAGCAAGGCCGAGGTACCCGGCACCTATCTCGCCGACTACGGGTTTGCGACCGACACCTTGACCATCAAAGGTGACGGGCGCTTCACCGAGACCGTGAGGGTCAGGGCGACCGGGAGAGTGGTCGCTGCCAGTGGACCGTGGAGCTTCGATCCTCAGGACCACCGTATCGGACTTGACGGAATGATGATAGTGGCGGACTATGCGGGCCGGCCGGTACCTGGTTTCGACAAGACCGGGCAGGGGATAACCTCGATGGCCGTGGAGCGATGGTTCGGCAGGCTGCAGCTTGGCGGCTATCCCGATGTACCCTACTACAAGCAGGCAGGCGAGCCACCACGGTAGTCACAGATGACGATGACACCGGTTGTTCTGCAGCGCCGTATCCGCCTTCTCCTCTGGGTCTTCATCTCTGGGCTGGCCATCAGCGGGGCGACGGCCATCCCGCTAGAGACCGAAGTCAGACTCCTCGTCCGGGTCATCGGAGCGGCCGAGCGTGGTGGCCTGGACCAGTCCGCCCTGGTGCGATGGCTTACGATAGTCCGCGACGGCCTGGTTGACACCAACGCAGCATATCCGTTCCTCGGCTATGGCACGGACTGGTTGGCGTTCGGGCACTTCGTCATCGCGATCGCGTTCATCGGTCCGCTGCGCAAGCCAGTGGAGAACGTGTGGGTGGTCGAGTTCGGGATGATGGCCTGTGTGCTGGTCGTGCCGTTCGCGCTGGGCATGGGAGCTGTTCGAGGCATTCCGCTCTGGTGGCGACTCATTGACTGCTCGTTCGGCGTGCTCGGGATCATCCCGCTCTGGCTCTGCCGGAAGCACATTCGGCAGCTTGCGGAACTCCAGGCAGCAGGGCCCCCGGAGTGATCTCAGGAGCGCTGGGAGTGTGGTCATGGCACAGGCGCCCGCGACGAAGACGAGAGACGTGCTGAGGAGTCGCTCATGACGCATCGGGACCCGACGTGGATTGTGCAGCTAGGCATCCCCGCGCTCAGCGATTCAGCGCAGGTCATAGCGCGTGGGCGCGAGCTACCACCAGCCCCTGCTGCACTTCTGGCGCGCCACGTGCGCCCGTGTCGGCCGTTGGGCCGCCAGGTGGCGTAGTCCCTCGCCTCGCCGCCATTCGCGGCGTGTCGGCTCGTTTGGGCGGTCTGTTGGCTGGCTACGAGTGAGTAGTCTGGCCCCAGCGCACCGCGACACGCGATCCCGCGGGAAATGCCCATTGGAGGCCCTGTTTCTCGCGTCTTCCCCATCGGATGGTGGTCTGACCCGTCTCGGCCTCGACTCCTCCGAAAAGGTGCCGCCAGTTGGGCATTCCCGACAAAGAACGCCACGCTACGAGGCAGGTACCGCTTGGCGGGCCCGCGCGCCCGCGAACGCCGCCGCGAGCTTCCCCACGGCTGCGTGCTTCGCCCTGGTGTCCGAGTGCAGGTAGCGGGCGGTGGTCTGCAGATCGGCGTGGCCGAGGAGTTCCTGCACGGTGCGGATGTCCGCGCCGCTGCGGATGAGGTGGGTGGCGAAGGTGTGGCGAAGGCGGGGGGGGGTCACGGATGACCTAGTGGGCCGGCTTGAGATCGCGCATGATCTCCTTGGCCCAGCGCACGTACTCCGGTCGCTGGACAAGCTGGCAGGCGCAG
>Ga0315285_10001667_pt1 | contig 23312 bp, 18 predicted proteins | sample YL17G09_36_MG_FD_203698 | JGI IMG/M metagenome (GOLD analysis project Ga0315285, IMG submission 203698) | Sediment microbial communities from Yellowstone Lake, YNP, Wyoming, USA - YL17G09_36 | ecosystem: Environmental > Aquatic > Freshwater > Lake > Sediment | place: USA: Wyoming | collected... | reverse complement strand
CCGATTTCGTCGAGGAAGAGCGTTCCGCCGTGGGCGAGCTCGAAGCGCCCCTTGCGCGCGGCGACTGCGCCGGTGAAGGCCCCCTTCTCGTGCCCGAACAGCTCGCTCTCGATCACGCTTTCGGGCAGCGCGGCGCAGTTCACCTTGATGAAGGACCGGGCGGCGCGCCGGCTGGCGTAATGGATGGCGTGAGCTACCAGCTCCTTGCCGGTCCCGCTTTCGCCCCGCAGGAGCACGCTCGTGTCGCTCGTGGACACCTGCGCGATGAGCTGGTAGACCTCCTGCATCGCCTTCGAGTTCCCGATGATATTGGAGGGTCGAAACCGGTCCTTCAGCTCCTCCTGCAGCCGCAGGTTCTCCTCCACGAGCCTCTCGCGCTCCTCCTGCGCCGACTGGCGCAGCCTCACCGCCTGCGCGATGAGGGAGGCGACGACGGAGAGGATCCGCGCATCCTCCTGCAGCGCCTCGGGCGCCGAGGCCGGCCTGTCGGCGCTCAGCGCCCCGATCACCTCGCGGCCGAGCTTGATAGGAACGCAGATGAAGGAGAACTCTCCGCCCGCCAGCCCCTTGCGCGCTCGGGTCTTGTCCAGGAAGTGCGGCTCCTCGGAGATCTTCGGCACGATCGCGGGCTTGCCTGTCTGGATCACCTTGCCCGTGATCCCCTCGCCCAGCCTGTAGCGTCCCCGCTGCTTCTGGCTCGCCGACAGGCCGTAGGCGGATTCGATGGAGATGTCCCCCGTCTGGCGATTGAGGAGGGTGAGAGTGGCGAACTTCAGGCCCAGCGACCCGGTGATCGCCTCGAGCACGGGCTCCACCACGGTGCGAAGGTCGAGGCTGGAATCGAGGATCTGGCTGACCTCGAAGAGGATTGAAAGCTCATCGGCTCCACCGCTCACCCGCTTGCGTTCCATCGCCATCCCCACCTCCCTCGTGCGGTACGAGAATGTCGAAACATCGACATGAAGATACGGAAATGTAGCTTTCTGACCTCGATCGGTCAAGCCCGCCCCGCGGCCCTGGCCGCCCCGCGGCCCTGGCCGCCCGCCTTCGCGACCTTGACAGCTCAGTGCGCGTGCGCCTATAAAGCCCTATGCACCCGCTCGCGATCGAACTGAATGCCGCACTCGATGGCAGCGTCGCCGGCTCGCTGCTCTCGGATCTCGGCAGGAGACTGTACTTCCCCAAGGGGATCGTCGCTCAATCGGCGGAAGCGAAGAAGCACGCGAAGAGGCTGAACGCGACGATCGGGATCGCATACAGGGGTGGAGCCCCCCTGTTCCTCCCGTCGGTCAGGAACCTCCTGCCTGATCTCACTCCCGAGGAGATCTTCCCCTACGCCCCCACTCAGGGGGTGGAAGCCCTGCGCGAGCTGTGGAAGAAGGAGATCATCCGCAAGAACCCCGACATCGCAGATGCGGTCTTCTCACTGCCCCTGGTCGTGCCGGGCCTGACCGCGGGGATCTCGGTGCTCGCCGACCTGTTCGTCGACCGGGGGGACACGGTCGTGCTCCCCGACATGTACTGGGACAACTACCCCCTCATTCTCGAGACCAGGCGGGAAGCCCAGCTCCTCACCTTCCCCCTGTACAGCGCCGCGGGCGGCTTCAACCTCGATGGGCTGATCGCCGCTTTGAAGAAGGCCGGCGCGGGCGGAAAGTGCGCGCTCCTGCTCAACTTCCCCAACAATCCCACGGGATACTCTCCCACGAAACGGGAAGCCGGCGAAATCGTCTCCGCGATCGCGGCGGCCGCGGCGGCCGGCACGCGCCTCCTTGTCATCTGCGACGACGCGTACTTCGGCCTGTTCTACGAGCAGGACACCTATCCCCAGTCGCTGTTCGCCCGGCTGTGCTCGCTGCACGAAAACGTTCTCGCCGCGAAGGTCGACGGCTCGACGAAGGAGGACCTCACGTGGGGCTTCCGCACCGGTTTCGTCACGCTCGGCGCCCGCGGCCTTTCCGCCGAACGCTACGAAGCGCTGACGCGCAAGCTGATGGCTGCCGTGCGCTCCACCGTGTCCAACTCCAGCATCCTCGCGCAGAGCCTCCTCCTGCGCGCATCGAAGAGCCCGACCAGGGAGGTGGAGAAAGAGGAAGCCTACAGGCTGCTGAAGGCACGCTACGACAAGGTGCGGAAGATCGTCGCTTCCAGGAAGAGCAGAGCGCTGACACCCCTGCCGTTCAACTCGGGCTACTTCATGAGCTTCCGCCTCGAGAGGGGGAACGCCGAGGACCTTCGAAAGGCCCTGCTCATGGAGGACGGGATAGGCACCATCGCGATCGACGAGCGCTGCCTGCGCGTGGCGTACTCGAGCGTGGACGTGGAGCGGCTCGACGAGCTGTACGAGCTGATCTATCGCGCCGCTGAGAAGCTGTAGACCGAGGGAGTGCGGCGCCCGCCGCGACGCCGGCGGGGGCTACTCCCGCTCGAAGGGCGTATCCGTCAGCGGCAGCCGGCCGAGGTCGTAGGGCGTCGCCTGATAGACGTAGTAGTTCAGCCAGTTCGCGTACAGCAGGTGGGCGTGGGACCTCCATGTCACCAGAGGCTCGCGCCGGGGGTCGTCGCCGGGGAAATAGTTCCTCGGGACCTCGACCGGCAGGCCCCTGGCGGCGTCGCGGTCATACTCGGTCTTGAGGGTGAGGCGGTCGTACTCGGGGTGGCCGGTGACGAAGACCATGCGCCCGTCATCGCTCACCGCCATGTAGACCCCCGCCTCGTCGGAGACCGCCAGCAGCTTCAACGCCTTCACCGCTTCGATGTCCCGCCGGCGCACCTCCGTGTGGCGTGAATGCGGGGCGAAGAACTCCTCGTCGAACCCGCGCAGGAGCGGTTCGTTCTGCACGAGCACCCGATGGCGGAACAGGCCGAACATCTTCGCCGACAGCGGGTGTTTGGGCACGCCGAACCTATGGTAGAGGGCGGCCTGCGCTCCCCAGCAGATGTGCAGCGTGCACCAGACGTTCGTCGCGCTCCAGTCCATGAGGCGCACGAGCTCGGGCCAGTAGTCCACCTCCTCGAACGGCAGGGTCTCGACGGGCGCGCCGGTGATGACCAGCCCGTCGAAGCGTTCGTGGAGCACCTCGTCGAGGGACTCGTAGAAAGACTCCAGGTGCTCGGGCGGGGTGTTCTTCGACTCATGGGTGTCCATGCGGATGAAGATGATCTCCACCTGCAGGGGGCTGTTGCCGAGCAGCCGCAGGAGCTGGGTCTCGGTGACGATCTTGGTGGGCATCAGGTTGAGCACGGCGATGCGGAGGGGCCGGATGTCCTGGTGCATGGCCCGCTCGCTGGTCATGACGAAGATGTTTTCCGCGGCGAGCGTCTGACGGGCGGGCAGCCCTTCGGGAATCCTGACAGGCATGGCGCCTAGCTCGTCACCAGATACCGGCCCAGATCCTTCAGCTCAGGGATCCGCTCGTACACGGGCTTCTTCTTCTCGTGCGCGATCCTGTCGAGCCCGGTGGTCTTTATGTACAGCTCGTTGATGAGATCGGAGAAGATCCCGAGGTTCACCGGGAAGTTCTGCGCGGCCATGTCGCGCAGGATCCTGTCCTGGTCGGGCGCCCCCTGCTTTTTTGCCATGAAGGATTCGCCGCCCTGCGCGATGACCGTCCGGGCGTTCGGAACGATCCGCAGCCGGGCCTGATAGATGAAGTGGGCCGCGGCGAGGATCATCTCGTACAGCTCGTCGAACTGGAACCCCTGGGCCTTGTAGTAGTCCGACTTGCCCGTCAGGTTCTCGATCTTTTCCCACTGAGACTGCTGGAGGTCGAGGATCATGAGCGCCTTTCGCACGAAGCGGTTGGAGATGTTGTTCTGGTAGTGCTCGCTGATCGTCTCGATGAGCTTGAAGATGTCGGGATCCTTTATTGCCACCGTCGCGTCTCTCTCCCTGAAAGCCTACTGAAAGCGCCCGCCGCGGTCAAGCGCGGCGCGGCAGGGCGAGCGGCCGGGGCGCCCGTCGTCAACCCCCGCCCGCCGTCACCGGTTCCCCGCGTCGACCGTGCACAACCTGCCCTGGCGCGCGCCCCGCCTGCGCATCTCGGCGGCCAGCCCGGCAGCGAAACGGTCTTTCGGCCAGAACGAACGGGGGGCGGCCAGCCGGGCCGCGGGGGTGTCCGCTGTGAGGCGCATGATGACGGTCTGTGCGGGAAGGCGTTCGAGCAGCCCGATCGCGTACTCCAGGTGCCGTTCGGGCCCGGGCGCCGTCACCTCTCCCCTCAGGTGCTCCCGGGCCAGCGGCGTGTCCTTCGGGATGTGGAGGTTGTGGATTTTCACCCCGTCCGGCTCGAGCCCGGCGACGAACCGGGCCGTGCGCTCCATGTCGGCGGTCATCTCGCCGGGCAGGCCAAGGATGAGGTGCACCGCCACCTTCAGGCCCGCCGCCTTCACCTGCCGGTGCGCCCGCAGGAAACAGGCGACGTCGTGCCCGCGTCCGATACGCTCGAGAGTCCGGTCGTTCGCGGACTGAAGGCCCAGCTCGACCCATACGTCGAGGCCGCGATCGCGGTAGGAGGACAGCATGCGGGCCTTCTCCGCGTCGATGCAGTCCGGCCGGGTCGCCACGGTCAGCCCGAGAAACGGCGCGACCGACAGGCCTGCGTCGTAGATGCGGGCGAGCTCGCCGACAGGGGCGTTCGTGTTCGAGAAGGCCTGGAAGTACAGGATGAAGCGCGAGGCGGGGTAGCGCCGGCGCAGGATCTCGAGCGAGCCCTCGATCTGCCCCCGAAGGTTTGCTCCGCCGCTGCTGTCCGCGATGTACGGGGCGCGGGAGCCTTCCTCCCCGCAGTAGATGCACCCGCCTGTCCCGCGGCCCGACCTGCGGTTGGGGCACCCGAAGCCCGCGTCGACTGCCACCCTGTGGACCGCGCACCCGAACCTGTCGCGCAGGTATCGGGAATATGTCAGGTACGGCGCGTCGTTCACCCCAGCTTCCCGTGGCCGAGAGTAGCAGAGACCGCTCTGCGGGAGCAAGCCCGGCCCGCCGCGGGTTGACATCCCGAGTGCCTGTCCCTACAGTGCGGGAAATGAAGCACAGAATCGCCGCGCTGCTCCTTCCTCTCGCGCTGTGCTCCTGCGGCCTGCTGCAGCAGCAGACCGTGAGGCTCATCACCGACCGGCCCGAAATGGCGGCCTACGTTGAGCGGTTCAACGCGCGGCAGACCGACGTTCGCGTGGAGATCGTGTACGATGAGGCCCCCTCCCAGGCTGCCTTGGGCGGACGGGTTGCAGGCGACGTGGTGATCGGCCAGTGGCTTGCGGGTCCCGCGATCATGGCGAAGTTCGATTCCCTTGCCGACATCGTGAAACCGGCCCGGATCGACCCCGCCTGGTTCTACTCTGGCCTTCTCGCGATGGGATCGCGCGACAACCGGCCCATTCTTTTGCCGCTCTCGTTCAGCCTTCCCGCGGTCGTCTACTATCGGCCGGCGGTCGCGGCAGAACTGCCGAGTCTCCTGCTCCCCCTGGACACGATGCGCGCGATGAGTCGGGCGTTCAACGTGACCGGTAAGAACGGCTTCACGGCCGTCGGATTCTCGCCGCTCTGGAACACGCAGTTCCTCTCCCATGAGGCCCTCCTGCTCGGCGCGCGCTTCCGCTCGGGCAGGAACGGACAGGCGATCTGGGACGCGGATGCCCTCTCCCGGACGGCGCAGCTCATCCGCTCGTGGATCGTGGATGTGAACGGAGGAGCGGCGGCGGACAAGGCCTTCGCGGACCGCACGCTCGTGCAGCCGTCGGCCAAGCTGCTGTCCGCGAGGAAGATCCTCTTCGCCCCCATGCCGTTTGCGGAATACTTTGCGCTTCCCGAGGAGAAACGGCGGAACCTGGACTTCCGCTGGCTCTCCGATGGCAAGTCCATCCCCGTAGAGGACGATGTTCTGTTCGCGGGAGTGCTGCGCTCCGCCCGGAATAAGGGCGGAGCGCGGGCGTTCCTGGAATGGTTCTTCTCGCCGCAGACTCAGAGGAGCCTCCTTGACGTGAACCAATCCCGCCGGATCGGCGTTTTCTGCATCGCCGACGGGTTCTCCTCCTTCAAGAGCATCAACGAGAAGGACCTGCCCCAGAAGTACCCCCTTCTGCTCGGCCGCATCCCCCCCGAGGGCCTCCTCGTCTTCCCCGAGACCCTGCCCGACGACTGGCCGGCGGTCCGCGACGAGGTCATCCTCCCCTGGCTGAGCCGGGCGGGGGCTGGAGAGGAGCAACAGACGCTGGACAAGGCCCTTGGCGAATGGCGGACAGCTCGAAAGCAGTAGCTCGAAAGCAGTAGCGTAAAGGGCAAAACGTAGCCAATCGACCTGACAAGGCCCCCCCGGCTTACCGAAGAAGGAATTGACAACGCATTTCTTCTGAACTAAGATGCCAGCGATAGGATAATCCAACAGGGGAGGTTGCCAATGGCGACAGTAGAATTGCGGAACATTTCAAAGGTGTACGAGGGCGGCGTCAAGGCCGTCGACAGCGCGAACCTGACGGTCAACGACAAGGAGTTCGTCGTGCTCGTCGGCCCTTCGGGCTGCGGCAAGACCACGACACTGCGTATGGTCGCGGGACTCGAGGAGATCACCGCGGGCGAGCTGTACATCGACGGGAAGATGATGAACGATGTAGCGCCCAAGGACAGGGACATCGCAATGGTCTTCCAGAACTACGCGCTGTACCCCCACATGACCGTCTACGACAACATGGCGTTCGGGTTGAAGATCCGCAAGTACCCGAAGGCCGAGATCAACTCGCGCGTGCACGAGGCGGCGCAGATCCTGGACATCGAGGAGCTGCTGGACAGGAAGCCGAAGGCGCTCTCGGGCGGCCAGAGGCAGCGCGTCGCGGTCGGCCGGGCAATCGTGCGCAAGCCCAAGGTCTTCCTCTTCGACGAGCCTCTGTCGAACCTCGACGCGAAGCTGAGGGTGCAGATGAGGGCCGAGCTCTCGGCGCTCCACCACAGGCTGCAGGCGACGATGATCTACGTTACGCACGACCAGGTCGAGGCCATGACGATGGGCGACAGGATCGTCGTGCTCAAGGACGGTCTCATCCACCAGATCGGGACCCCCCTCGGCCTGTACAACACGCCGGTGAACCGCTTTGTGGCGGGCTTCATCGGCAGCCCCCCGATGAACTTCATGAAGGTCGCTCTGAAGACGGAGAACGGGAAGCTGTGGGCGGACGAGGGCAGCTTCCGCGTCGAGCTCACCGCCCAGCAGGCAGAGGCTCTGCGCAGCTACGCGGGCAAGGACGCGATCTTCGGGATCCGCCCCGAGGACCTTCTGTACTCGGAGACCCCCGACAAGACGAACAACATCCCCACGAAGGTCGAGGTCGTCGAGCCTCTGGGCGCGGAGATCCACCTGTGGGTCAGCACGAAGAACAACCAGCTCGTCGCCCGGGTCGCGCCCCGGTTCGTGTTCCACATTGGAGACACGGCGAACCTCAAGCCCGATCTCGCGAAGATACATTTCTTCGACATCGAGACCGAGAAGACGATCTTCTAGACCCCGGGATACTGAAACACAAAGGCCGACCCAGAGGGGTCGGCCTTTTTCGTCTGGCGGCGGCGGGTCTTCAGTCGTCGAAGAACTCCTCGGCGCTCTCCTCGTCGTCGGAGGCTCCCGTCGGGGCCCTGCCGTCGTTGCGAAGCGCGTACAGCTTCGTGACATAGCGGATGACGGCCATCTTCCGCAGCATGTCCTTCTTCTCCCTTTCCAGCTTCTGGAAGAACTGCGTCGTGGTCTCTCCCGCCGCGATCGTCCCCCGGCCGAAACCCTGGTCGTGGTAGTCCTTGAGCTCGAGCAGGCGGAAGTAGACCCTCTCGAACTTGAACAGCGTCGTGCGCAGCGCGAACAGGTGCCTGATGATTTCCTTCTTCTCCCGCATGACGTCCATCGCGCCGCCGATCTTCCCCTTCCTGTCCTCCTCCTGCCACTTGGAGAGCACGGCCTGCCGCTTCATCAGCTCCGCGTAGTTCGCGTTGAAATCGCGCGACAGCGACACGTACAGCGCCGCGAGGTTTCGGATCGCGCGCAGGGCGTTGGCCCGCAGGGCCTCGATGCGCTCGGCATTCCAGTTTTTCCTGAAGGTCTCGAGGCTCGACACGGCGACGGGCACCGTGCGGAAAAGCTCGCCCGGCCGCTTCTCCACCACCGTGCCGGGCAGCGCGGCGAGCTCGCGGCCCTCGTCGTCCGTGCACGTCACCTCCCCCTCGTCGCAGGTGACGAGGATGTCGCCGCTCGGGGGGGAGGTGACGGTGAACTGCGTGCCGCGAACGCCCATCGCGGCGGCGTCGGATTTCACGTTCACGGACTGGGTGCCGGTCAGCTTGGCCACCTTGAGCGAGACCGTGCCGCTGATGAGGCCCACCGTGGTGTGCTGTTTGCCGCCGACCTTGCTGATCTCGAAGGAGAACTGCGTGCCCGGGGAGACCTTGATCGTCATCCTGGGGGCCTTCGCCGTCGCCACGGCGATTTCCGCAAGCCCGTCGGGGCCCGTCTTCACGACGTCGAAGTTCTGGATGTCCAGGCCGACCTGCACGCCGTCCAGTTCCTCGCTGTTCCTGAGAACCGTCACTTCGCCCTCGAGGTACGTGATGTCGCCGAGTTTCTCCGCGGCCGGGAGCAGGGCCGCGGCCAGCAGCAGCGCGCAGGCGAGCGTGAAGATCCGTGCTTTCATCTCCCTCTCCTTCTTCCCACCGAAGTATAGCACACCCGGCAGCGGAATCGGGGGCGCGGGGGAGGCAATGACCGGCCGGGGGCGGGCCCTACAGGATCGCGAAGATCTTCCAGTCCCCCGCTTCCTGCGCGAAGTAGTAGCGCTGGTACTTCCCGAGGAACGGGATCGTGGGCGAGAGGTCGACCCGGGCGGTGGCGTTGAGCAGGAAAACGGCCCCCATGACGCCGTCCACCGGGCTTTCCGACGGCTCGACGAAAATGCCGTCCGTGTCGATGACCTCCTCGACACCCGCGCCGGCAAAGTCGGTGCTGTCGAAGTACCCGAGGAAGGTGGTCCGCAGCTCGTCGTTCGTCACGGTCTGCCGCAGGCGCAGGAACGTGACCTCGGCGGCCATGAACGCAAGGGCGCCATCGGCGTTCTTGCGAAGGAACGCGGCGAGACAGCCTGTGAAGGCGTCCCTGATGGCGGCGCTGGTCTGGGCCGCCGATGCGGCCGGAGGCTCCACCGCGACGGCGGACGGCTCTCCCTTTTGCGGCCGCCAGGCCGCGGGCGGAGGATTCTGGCCGATGGCGAAGATCGACCAGCCCGTCAGGCTGCGCCGGATGAAGAACTGCTGCTTTTTCTCCCAGAAGCTGAGGGACTGCGAGAAATCCGCCCGGGCGTCCACCCGCAGTATGTAGGCTTCGCCGAGTGAGGCGGCCATTCCCTGCGGCGCGCGGGCGACCACGATGCTGTCGAGATCGTACACCGAGGAAGGCGTGTAGCCCGCGAGGGACACCGATGCGAACAGCCCGTCGAGCTGGGCCCTGGCATCGCTCCTCGCGACCTCGGCGGGGATCGCCGAGATGTAGACGGAGCCGTCGAGGAAGCCCGCGACCGCGGCCGCATCCTCGTCGAGCAGCGCGCCGAGGAAGCGCAGGAAGAAGGAGTTGAGCGCCTGCGCCGAGGAGTCCGCCGCCCCCGCGCCGATCGGCTTCGCCCTGCCCATGGCGAGGAGCTCCGCGGCGGAGGGCAGCTCCTGGTCGGTGATGTTCGCGGGGTCGAGCGAGGGATAGATCAGGCGGCCAAGCTGTTGGAACCCGCGGCCCTTCTCGACCTTGCCGACCGTCTCGTACTGCCTGCCCGCCAGCCAGTAGGATTCCCCGAGGGTCTGGCGGTCCTTCTCGCCGTAGTCCTTCCAGAACTGCGACCACACGAGCCCTGCGCCTGCGACGAGCAGCAGGACGGAAACGATGACCTTGTTTCTCATACGGTGCCTCCCCGCGAGCGGATTCTCTTCGACTATAGCAGGTCATTCCCGAGTTGACAACCCCTTGCGGCACTGGTACACTTCGCGTTGACCGTTCGCCCCGCCGGGGGCGAACGGAGCATCTCAGAGACCCGGTTCACACACCGAGGAGGGAGGCGACAATGTACAGGTATGCCAAGGTCGCTGCGATCCTGGGGCTTTCGATTGTTCTGCTGAACTGCCCTACGACGCCGAAAAAGGTGAGCACCGTTGCGGCCCCCGCGTTCAGCCCCGCAGAGGGGGTCTACGCGACCCCGCAGGCCGTCACGCTGTCGACTGCCACCGAGGGGGCGGAGATCCGCTACACGACCGATGGGAGCGCGCCGACGCCCACGAGCGGCACCGTGTACAAGGCTCCGCTCACGATCTCCGCCTCGGCCACCGTCCGCGCGATCGCCTACAAGAACGGCTGGAACGACTCGCCGGTGTCGAGCGCGGCATACACGATCACGGGCACCGTCGCCGCGGTGCAGTTCAGCCCCGACGGAGGCTCCTTCGATGCACCGGTTTCGGTGACGCTGTCGACGGACACATCGGGGGCCGAGATCTGGTACACCACCGACGGCAGCGAGCCCGCCCCGTCCAAGGGCACGAAGTACTCCGCTCCCGTGCAGATCGCAGAGAGCGCGATGATCAAGGCGGTAGCCACGAAGCAGAGCTGGACCGCCTCGTCGGTCGCGAGTGCCCGCTACGTGATCGCCGTGGTTCCCTCGGTTCCCCCCGTCACCGACGCCGAGGTCATGGAGGCGCGCAACGCAATCGCGCGCGCGAAAGAAGTCGACGCGGACTACTACGATGCCGAAAACTTCACGGCCGCCCAGCGCCTGCTCGACGAGGGGCTGGATGCGCGCTCCCCCGATCCCGCGGGTGCGCGCTCGTACCTGGCTGCCTCGAAGGAGAAGGCCGGGCTCGCCTTCGACAACGCCGTCCAGAGGGGCGCGGCGGACCTCGCCAAGAGGATGGAGGCCGCGAAGCGGAAGCTGCTCTCGATGGAGGCGGACAAGTTCCTTCCAACCGACTATGAATCAGCCGCCGCCGGCATCGCCGATTCGCAGGACCTGTACGCGCAGGGCTCGTATGCCGACGCCCGCGCGGCCGCATACAAGGCGCTGCGGGACATGACGGACCTCTCCAGCAGGCTCGAGACCAGGCTGAACTGGGTCAGGCAGCTCAAGCGGGAGACCGAGCAGTACATGAAGGAGGCCGAGGATTCCGGAGCCTACGCGTACGCTCCCGGGCAGAAAGAGAAGGTGACCGGCCTGTACCTCAAGGGCATCGACGCGTACCAGGGCTACGCGCTCGATCCCGCCGAGGAATACTTCGGCGCCGCGCGCGAAGCCGCCAGGGACACGCTGCGCATCGCCCGCGAGAAGAAGGAGAACCGCCAGGCCGAGGAGAAGCAGAAGGCCGAGGCGCTCATGGTCGACGTCATGAAGGCCCTCCAGGAGGCCTCGAAGCTCACGGTCGTCACGGAGGACGGGACGGTCATCGAGCCTCAGAACTGGTCGGATGAGGACTTCCTGAAGGAGATCGAGAGGATGGAGCAGGAGGAGCGGGATGCCAATCCCGGGGGGCAGTCGATGCTCCTTCCCGCCGCGGGAGCCACCGTCGTGATGGCCGACGAATCCTCCGAGAACCTCCTCAAGCAGGCCAAGGAGCTGTGGACGCTGGGCATCCGCGAGAAGGCGCAGGGCAACTACGAGAAGGCCCAGGACTACTTCAACGAGGCGCTGCGCTACATCGAGATCTACAAGTCCTACGCGGTGAAGGGCGTCTACACGGTGCGCCTGATCCCCGAGAGGCGAGACTGCCTGTGGCGCATCTCCGAGTATCCCGACATCTATGGCGACCCGTACCTGTGGCCGAAGATCTGGAGGAGAAACCGCAAGCTGATCCAGAACCCCGACCTGATCCACCCCGGGTGGCAGCTGGTCATTCCTCCTCAGTAGGGGAGAGCCGCTTCGAGCAGCGGAGGATCTTTTCAACCAGCTCGGCCTTTCGAGCCTCGAGCCCCTCTTTCGTCCCGGCTTCGACGACCAGGCGGAGGAGGGGCTCCGTATTGGAGGTGCGGAGGTTGAACCACCAGCTCGGGAAATCGATCCTGATGCCGTCGATGTCGGTGAGCGTCCCGTCCGGGTAGTCCCGCCTCACCCTCTCGATGATCCAGCCGCCGTTGGGGACCGTGAAGTTCATCTCCCCCGAGAAGAAGTACCCGCTGATACCCGCCATCAGCTCCGAGAAGCGCCGTCCGTCCGCCGCCAGGGCCTCCAGGACGATCATCGCGGCGATCATCCCGGAGTCGCAGCAGTAGTTCTCGCGGAAGTAGTAGTGCCCCGCCAGCTCGCCGCCGAAGATGCCCTTGGTCTCCCGCAGCAGCTTCTTCGCGTGCGAGTGCCCGACCCTGCAGATCACCGGCTCGGCCCCGAGGGACCGCAGAAACTCCACCACTCCGCGCGAGGAGCGAACGTCGTAGGTGACGGCCTTCGATGCGCCGGCGAGCCGTTCGGGATGCAGCCGGAAGTAGTACGTGCCGATGAGCCCGATCAGAAGATCGGGAGAGACGAACCGTCCGGTCTCGTCGACGAACATCACTCGGTCGGCGTCCCCGTCGAAGCATATCCCCAGGTCAGCCTTCTCGGCCGCGACGCGGGCCTTCAGCGCCGAGAGGTTCTCCTCGACCAGCGGGTTGGGGGGGTGATTGGGGAACCGGCCGTCGGGCTGCTCGAACATCAGCGTGAAATGCCCGCCCGTGCCCTCCAGGGCGTCGTGGAGATAGATGCCCGCCATCCCGTTGGAGCAGTCGATCACCACTTTGAGGCCGGACACGTCGGCGCGGAATCGGGCGAGGTGGGCGACGTAGTCCCTGCGGATGTCCAGCTCGCGGATCGCACCCGGCCGGGCAGCTGGGGCAGAGAGCGGGCCGGCAGCGAGCGTCTGGAGCCTCGCGAGCCCCGTCTCGTAGCCCACCGGCACCGAACCTGGCCCCGACACCTTCAGGCCGTTGTCCCGCGGGGGGTTGTGGGAAGCGGTGATCATGACCCCGCCGTCCAGCCCGTAGAACGCGGTGGCGAAGTACACGGCGGGGGTGTCGCACAGGCCGACATCCACGACATCGCAGCCGGCCTCCACGATTCCACGCGAGAGGGCAGCGAAGATCTCCTCGGAGGAGAGGCGCACGTCGCGGCCCACCGCGATCTGGCGCGCCCCAAGGATGGCCGGCAGGTGCCGGCCGATCGCATGAACCGCTGCCTCATCCCAGTCCGTTCCGTAGGCGCCCCGGATGTCGTAGGACTTGAAAATGCTCACGCGCCCCCGCCTTGCCGAGCCCTGCCGCTGCCCGCCCCCTACGGCTTGTACCAGATCTTTGTGAACTTCGCAAAGCTCTTCTTCCCCGCCAGCAGCACGTACGCCACGACCGAGAAGACGAGGTAGAGGCCGAACCCGCCGATCGTCAGCCACAGGTAGACGATGTTGCCGGTCGCGTACCACTGGATCGGGAGGTTGATGAGGAGGATCATCGGGATCGCAAGCACGAACGTGATGCCGTTCGAGAAAATGTAGTCGCTCGCGACGGGGGTCTTGAACTCGGGGTCGATCACGCGCAGGAGAGCGAGGCCCGAGGAAAGGGTCCCCGTCATGTTGCCGTACAGGAGGATCGCACGGCCGAACCGGTCCTGATCGAAGAGCCGGGATGCGGTCCACAGGCAGGTGACCGTCGTGATGACCCCTCCCACGATTCCCACGACGACCAGCGGCAGCCAGTACTGGGCGACAACCGTGATCGTGATCGTGGCCACGGCGGCCGTCACCATGAGGTCCACGGAGGCGCCGGCGACCCTGTTGAGGCTGCCCTCGTCCATCGTGTAGTCGATCGACAGGAGCTTCATCACCTTCTTCACGAGCATCCCGACCATGGCGGCGAAGATGAAGGAGATGCCCCAGAGGCTTTCCGAGAGCTGCCTGCCCATGTTCCCCGCCAGGCCCAGCGGGTATGTGATCGCCTTCAGCAGCAGGAAGGCGAGGAGGTAGACGCCCAGCACAAGCACGAGGTTGTAGGAAAGGGAGTCGATCGCCTCGGTGTCCGTCTTCTGCAGGGAGCCGACGGGAGGGGTCTCGTTCCTGCCGTAGATGCCGGTGCGCAGGCCCTTGGCGTTGAGCACATCGACGACCTTCTTGTCGATCCAGCCCTTGCGCCTGCCGTAGTTGATGAGGTAGATGCCGCCGATGCAGGCCCAGATGTACCCCATGGCGGCGAAGATGAGGCCCAGGTTTCCCGCGTTCTCGAAGCCCGCTGATTCCCAGGACTTTCCGATCGCGAAGGACTGTCCAGGCCCCAGGCCGTAGCCGAGGGCAAGAAAGAACCCGAAGTTGATGAACAGCTTCGGCATCAGCGTGGCGATGAACAGCGCGGTGATGCCGAGGCCGATGAAGACCTGTATCGTGTACTGCGACACGATGCTGACCGCGGTCGCGAAGATCCGTTTTCCCGATCCCTTCATCGAGCCTTCCTTGAGGCTCATGGCGATGAAGGACAGGTTGAGGAGGTGGAAAACGAGGTTCTCCAGGCCCCCGCGGCCCAGCCCGAGCAGCGGCGCGAGGAAGTTGTAGAACGGCAGCAGGATGAATCCCGCCGTCAGAGCGTTCGGGATGAGGTATTTCTGGAAAAAGGGCACCTTCGCCCGCAGGAACGTCGCGATCAGAAGAGCGAAGGAGATCAGACCGAGATCGATGAAAAGGGACCAGGAGAACGTCATGGGATGGCCTCCTAAGCTTGAGCAATTTACTATGATTGAGCGGCGCGTGTCGATATCTGTTGCATCCGTGGACAGCGGGCGGCATTTGATCTACCATCCGCCTGTCAGGAGGGGCGCATGGGACTTCTCACCTTCACCATCAAGCCGAATATCCCCGACAGGCTGAAGCCCCTCGAGGAGATCGCGCGCAATCTCTGGATCAGCTGGAACTACAACGCGATCACGCTGTTCATGCGCCTGGACTACGAGGCCTGGCTCGCCTCCCGGCAGAACCCCGTGCGGATGCTCGGCCTTGTCTCGCAGGAAAAGCTCGAGCAGACGGCTCGCGACGACTCTTTCCTCGCGGCCATGGACGCCGTGTACGCGGCATTCAAGCGCTACCTGAGCGCCGAGCGCTGGTACAAGGGCCCCAGCGAGCGCGTGATCGCCTACTTTTCCATGGAATACGGCCTGGACGTGGCGCTGCCTGTGTACTCCGGCGGGCTGGGCGTGCTCTCGGGCGACCACCTGAAGACCTCTTCGGATCTCGGGCTGCCCCTCGTAGGAGTCGGCCTCCTGTACCGACAGGGCTACTTCCAGCAGTACCTGAACATGGATGGCTTCCAGCAGGAGTCCTACCCCGAAAACGACTGGTACAACATGCCGGTGAACCCGTGCCTCGACGCGAAGGACAAGCCGGTCAGCGTGCAGGTCGACCTCGCCGGGGTTCCCGTGACCGCCCGGGTCTGGGAGGTGAAAGTCGGAAAGAACTCGCTGTACCTCCTGGACACGAACATCGAGGAGAACCCGCCCGAGAAGAGGCTGATCACCGCCCAGCTGTACGGCGGGGACAGGGAGACCCGCATCCAGCAGGAGATCCTCCTCGGCATCGGCGGGATCCTCGCGCTCTCGGCGCTGGGCATCAGCGTCGCCGTGGCCCACATGAACGAGGGCCACTCGGCGTTCCTCGGCATCGAGCGCATCCGCGCCTGCATGCGCGAGAAGAAGCTCAGCTGGGCGGAGGCGCTGCACGCGGTCTGGTCCACGAACGTTTTCACAACCCACACCCCGGTTCCCGCGGGCAACGAGCGATTCTCGCCCGGGCTGATGGAGAAGTATTTCCACGGGCTCGCCGCCGAGCTCGGAGTGCCGTGGAAGGAGTTCCTCGGCCTGGGCCGGGAGGATCCTCAGAACGACGGGGAGGAGTTCTGCCTCACGGTTCTCGCCCTGCGCCTCTCGGCGTTCGCCAACGGCGTGAGCCGGCTGCACGGCGAGGTCTCGCGCGAGATGTGGCGGCGGATCTGGCCGTCGCTCCCGCTCGCCGAGGTTCCCATCACGCACATCACCAACGGCGTGCATCCGCGCTCGTGGATCACGCACGACATGGTCGATCTCCTGGACAGGTACCTCGGCCCCGCCTTCAATGACCAGCCGACCAACCTCGCGATCTGGGACAGGATCGACAGGGTGTCCGACGAGGAGTTGTGGCGCACGCATGAACGGCGGCGGGAGCGGATGGTGGCATTCGCCCGCATGCGCCTGCAGCAGCAGCTGGAACGGCGCGGGGTCATCAACTCGGAGCTCAACCGCGGGGCGAACGCCCTCTCGCCGTACGCCCTCACGATCAGCTTTGCCCGGCGGTTCGCGACCTACAAGCGGGCCGATCTGCTTCTCTCCGATCCAGAGAGGCTCATCCGTCTCTTGACGGACAACGATCGGCCCATTCAGATGATCTTCGCGGGCAAGGCGCACCCGCACGATCTGGCGGGCAAGGAGATCATCAAGAAGCTCGTCCACTTCTCTGGCGATCCGCGGGTGGCCAGCCGGATCGTGTTCCTCGAGGACTACGACATGACGATTTCGCGATACCTCGTATCCGGTAGCGACCTCTGGCTCAACACGCCCCGCAGGCCGCTGGAGGCGAGCGGCACGAGCGGCATGAAGGCCGCGATCAACGGCGTGCTCAACGTTTCGATCCTCGACGGGTGGTGGGCCGAGGCGTACTCAGCCGGCATCGGCTGGGCGATCGGCAGAGGGGAGGAGTACGACGATCACGTTCTCCAAGATGAGGTGGAGGGCAAGGCCCTGTACGACCTGCTGGAACGCGAGATCATCCCTCTGTTCTACAGCAGGGGAATGGACGGCCTGCCGCGCGAGTGGATCAGGAGGATGAAGTCATCCATGCGGGAGGTGGGGAAGAACTACAGCAGCACGCGGATGCTCCTGGAGTACAACGAGCGGTTCTACGCGCGCGCGATGGAGAACGAGCGCTCGCTGCGCGAGAAGAACTGCGCGCTATGCAGGGACATGGCCGCGTACTTCGAAAAGCTCAGGAAGGCCTGGCCCGCTCTGCGCATCGACGGGCTCAGCTCACCCTCGGTCCCGATCCTCAAGATCGGCGAGAAGATCCCGGCGGTCGCGAAGGTCTTCCTTGCGGGGCTCTCGGCGAACGAGGTCGCCGTTGAGCTGTTCTACGGGCCCCTATCCTCGCGGGGTGAGATCGGCGAGCCTCGACGCATGGACATGAGCCCCTCCGGCAAGGAGGGAGAGACCACCATGTACTCGGCCGAGGTGCCCTGCGACCGCACGGGCAGGCAGGGATATACGGTGCGCATCCTCCCGAAGCATCGGGCGCTCGTTCACCCGTTCCTGCCCGGCCTCGTCAAATGGGGATAGAGGGGAATAGGCTCAGCAGGGAGACAAAGCCCACGATGAGCAGGAGGGCCGGCAGGAAGTTCGCCGTCTTCAGCTTCGCCAGGCCCAGCAGGTTGATCCCGATCATGAGCACGAGCGCTCCTCCGACCCCCGTCAGCTCCTTCAGCAGCGACTCGCTCACGAGCGGCTTCAGCCAGACCGCCGCGAGCGTGAGCCCGCCCTGGTAGACGAGGATGGGGATCGCGGAAAAGGCCACGCCGACGCCCATGGCTGCCGTGAGCACGATGGCCATGAAGCCGTCCAGCACGGATTTCGTGAGGATGAGCGAGTAATCCCCCTCGGCACCCGCCTTGAACGAGCCGATCAGGGTCATGGCCCCCACGCAGAACAGCACCGACGCATCGAGGAATCCGTAGGCGAAGTTTTTTCCGGTCTCCTGCTTCGCGAAGGTCTTCCTGAGCGCGCCGCCCAGTGCGAGGATCCCATCCTCGATCCTCCACCATTCGCCGAGGATGCCGCCGATGATCAGCGACAGGGCGAGGAGCACGATCCGCGAACCCGCCAGCGCCATCTGCACGCCGATCACGATCGTGGTGAGCCCCGCGCCGATGAACACGATGGCCTTGAAGGACTCACGAATCCTCCCGTGCAGGAGGAGTCCCAGCAGAGACCCCAGCAGGACGGCGAGGGCGTTGACGACGGTTGCGATCATGGGGGGGAATCTACAGGTTTCCACCTGTCGTGGGAAGGAGGTCAGCGCACGCCCCTGGGCTCCCGCAGGTCCTTCGGACCTGCTGCCGCCCTCGCACCGCTTCGCGGTGCTGGCCCCCTTGCCCGCGCGCGGGAAAACGCCTACCCTCACCGCTGCGATGGCTCACAGGACCCTCCTTCTGGTCTCCCTCCTCGCGGTTTTCAGCGTCCTCTGCGCTGGCGGCCTCTTCGGCGCGGAAAGCACCCGCGACGTCGAGGGCGCCTTCACCCGCGCGGAGGACTTCGATCCGCTGCCCCTGATCGGAATGGATCCGTCCGCCGCTCTCCAGGCCTTCGGCCCGCCGCGGGAGATCTTTCCCTTTCGCGGCACGGCGGAGAGCGAGGACAACGTGGTGTTCTTCTACGACGACTACCATTACATATTCTGGTTCCGCAGCAGGGTCTGGCAGGTGCGCTTCGACCGCCGGTTCGAGCGGGGAGTGCTCGGTCTCTCCCACGGCATGAGCCGGGAGCAGGTCGCGCGGGCCTCAACCCGCGCCCTCATATCCGCGGGGGATTCCCTCTATTTCGACATCGGGGGAGCGCGGTACCCGGTGAGGGTGAGGCTGGTGTTCGAAGCCGACTCCCTTTCCGACATCTACGTCTACAGGAGCGACTATTGAGCGCCGGCTCGCGCCTGTGCCTCTGCCTCACAGGACAGACCCTCGAGGCGGACCTCCGCCTGGTCGAGGAATACCGTCCCTCCGTCGCGCTTCTCGAACTGAGAGCGGACTTCCTCACGGCAGGCGAGGCTGCCGCGGCAGCGCGATTCCCCGGGTTGGCCGGCCTTCCCGTCATTCTCACCGTCCGGCGCGCCAGAGACGGAGGGCGCTTTGCCGGCAGCGAGGAGCAGAGGGTGGCGCTGCTGCGGAGGGTCGCCGGGGGCGGATTCTCGTTCGTCGATCTCGAGGACGACCTGGAGGCTGCCGGACTCGAGCCGCTCGTCGAGGCCGCGGGCGGGCGGATCATCAGGTCGATGCACGATTTTTCCGGCGTGCCCTCCGATCTCGCCGCCCGGGTGAGGCGCACTGCGCGGAGCCTTCGCGAGCTGCCCAAGGCAGCCGTCATGACGAGGGGAGCGGCCGATCTCGCGCGGCTGCTCGTCGCAAGCGAGGAGCTCTCCGGCGTCGAGAAGGTCCTCCTCGGCATGGGCGACTGCGGCTTTGCGACCCGGGTCCTTGCATCGAGGTTCGGATCGCTCATCTGCTACTCCTCGGCCCCTGGGGAAAGCGCCGCGCCCGGGCAGGCCGACCCTCGGACCCTCGAGTCGGTCTACCGTTTCTCCCGCATCGACCCGGACACCGCGATCTACGGCGTGATCGGCAACCCTGTCATGCACTCCCTCTCGCCGCTGATCCACAACAGGGGTTTCGCCGCTCTGGGCATGAACGCCGTGTACCTGCCCTTTCTCGTGGACGATCTCGCCGCCTTCGGGCTCGTCGCAGACTCGCTCGGCATCCGTGGTCTCTCGGTCACCGTCCCTCTCAAGGAGGCTGTTCTGCCGCTGCTGGCCCGGCAGGACGCGCTCGTGGAGGCGCTGGGAGCCTGCAACACCATGACGCGGACTAAAGAGGGAGCCGAACCCGGGGCGCCGGCGAAGCGCGGTGGATGGGCGGGGACGAATACCGACGTCGAGGGGTTCCTCTCGCCGCTTCGCTCGGCGTTCGGGGGCAAGATTCCGCGCGGCCTCCGCGCCACCGTCATCGGCGCGGGGGGGGCTTCGAGGGCGGTGCTCCACGCTCTTCTTGCCAGCGGCGCGGATGTGCTCCTGCTCAACCGGACCGAGGGCCGCGCGCGAGAGCTTGCGCGGCTCTTTCCCGTCAGGACAGCCCCTCTCGACGAGGAGGCGCCGCGGCTTGCCCGCGGGTATTCGGACCTCATCGTGCAGGCCTCCAGCGCGGGCATGGAACCAGGAGCCGACATCGACCCGTTTCCCGGCTACCAGTTCACCGGACGCGAGGTGGTCTACGAGCTGGTCTATGCGCCGCCCGTGACCGCTTTCCTCGACAGGGCGCGCAGGGCGGGGTGCGGGGTCGTTTTCGGGAAGGAGATGCTCATCGCGCAGGCCCGGGAGCAGTTCCGCCTTTTCACGGGATCGGAGCTTCCGGCCGAAGCCGAGGAACCTCATCGCGAAAACATTCACGAAACCCCGCCTTGACTCTTTTTTCATGCCATGTATGATTATGCAACCCTGATCGTTTCAGAGAGGTACGGAATGGCGCACAAGAAGCTTTTCATCCCCGGACCCACCGAGGTCCATCCCGAGGTGCTCAAGGCCATGGCGACGCCCATGATCGGTCACAGGAGCGGGGACTATACCGAGCTGCAGAAGCGCGTGACCGAGAAGGTCCAGAAGCTCGCCTTCACCGCCAACCCCATCCTGTTCTCGGCGTCGTCGGGCAGCGGCCTGATGGAGGGCGCCATCCGCTGCTGCACGGCGAAGAAGGCGGTCGTTTTCTCGGTCGGCACGTTCGGCAACCGCTGGTACGAGATCGCGCAGGGCAACGGGGTGCCTGCAGACAAGCACGAGGTGGAGTGGGGGACGGGCATCACCTCCGAAATGATCGACAGGCGCCTGTCCACGGGACAGTACGACTGCGCCACCGTGACGCACAGTGAAACCTCCACGGGCGTCATGAACCATCTCGCCAAGCTCGCCCCCGTATTCCGCAAGTATCCCGACGTCGTGTGGTGCGTCGACGCGGTCTCCTCGTTCGCAGGCGTGAAGATCGAGGTCGATTCCCTCGGCATCGACGTCATGGTGACCTCCAGCCAGAAGTGCCTCGGCCTCCCTCCCGGGCTCAGCCTCGCGACCTTCTCGCCGAAGGCCGAGAAGAGGGCCGAGGGCGTGAAGAACCGCGGCTACTACTTCGATCTGCTGCAGCTGCTGCAGTTCATCCGCGAGAAGAACTTCCAGTACCCCTCGACGATGAGCATCTCGCACATGTTCGCTCTGGACCTGCAGATGGACCGCATCGCCCGCGAGGGCCTCGACAACAGGTTCAAGCGGCACGACGCCATGGCGAGGAGGGTGCAGGACTGGGCGAAGAAGCACTTCGCGCTGTACCCCGCGGAGCAGGACGCCTCCACGACGGTCACGTGCATCAAGAATACGCGGGGGATCTCGGTGGCCGAGCTCAACAAGGAGCTGGGCAAGCGCAACCTCAACCTGTCCAACGGCTACGGGAAGCTGAAGGAGCAGACCTTCCGCATCGCGCACATGGGCGATCTGCAGATGAGCGACATCGACGAGCTTCTGGCCGCGATCGAGGACATCCTGAAGCTGAAGTAGGCCAGCCCTAGCGTCGCGAAGCGACGCGGAGGCGGGCGCGTTTTTCCTTGCAACCCCCCATGGCCGCGCATATACTTGGGGACATGGAGGAGCTGAAGACCTGCCTCTTCTGCGGCAAGAACGTGGACCAGAGCTTCCAGTTCTGCCCCCATTGCGGCTACGAGTTCGGCCAGGGAGAGGACATCCCCACTCTCATCGACGAGACGCTGGGCGGCGTCGCGCAGGCCCCCAATAGGAGGGGGGAGGATTACCTCGGACGCCTCCGCTCCCTCGAAGAGCTTCTCTCCAGCATGGAGAAGGAGCTCGACCTCATGCTCAAGACCTCTTCAAGAGATCCTTGATCACGCTCCTGTCGTCAAGCAGCGATCCGAGGCTCCTGTTGTGGTGGAGCCTGTAGATGATGCGGGCGAACAGGTTCGACACATCCGCACTGAGGTACCATTCGCGGCTGAGAAGGCTCTCGTCGTGGTGCACCGCGTTGGTCCCGATGATGCGGTGGAATAGCCCCTCGTCGTAGGCTTTTTGGAATGCATCCACGGTCTCAGAGGTCGTGAAGAAGGGAAGGCTCACGGCGCAGATGTTCTCCCGCGCGCCGGCATCCTTGAGCACGCGCAGCGCCTTGATCAGCGTTCCGCCGGTTCCCAGCATGTCGTCGCTCAGCAACGCGGTCTTTCCGGCCACTGATCCCAGCAGCTTCATGTCCGTGATATTGCCCTTGTCAGCGCTCTGCGCCACCCGGGAGTAATCCCGCTCCTTGTAGAGCATCGCGAGGGATCGCCCCAGAATGGAGGCATAGAACTTGCTCCTATCAACCGCCCCGGTGTCCGGGGCGACGATCACGAGGTTCTCGTCCTTGAGGTCGACCACGGTGGCGAGCACCTTGATGATCTGGTAGGCCCCATGCAGGTTTTCCAGGCGAAGGTGGTTGAAGCTATTCTCGATCTCCTTGGAATGGATGTCGAGGGTGATGATGCGAACCACCCCGAGTGATTCTAGGATCTGCCCGAGCCTCGCCGCCGAAAGGCTCTCTCGCCCCTTTTTTTTGTGCTGGCGTGCATATGGGAAAGTCGGCAGCACCACCGTCACCTGTAGCGCTCCGGCCTGCAGCGCCGCATCCACCGTGACCAGAAGGCAGAAGATGTGATCGTTCACCGAGAGCATCCGCGGCATATCGTTCTTGTGGAACTGCAGCGGGTAGCGGTTTGCGACATCCTGCACAATGTACACGTCCGTGTTGCGCACCGACGAGAGGATCTCGGTCTTGAACTCGCCGTTGGGGAACCGGGTATACTTGGCTGGAACGAGATAGGTGCGCCTGCGATGCTCATCGACCGGCTCGTCGAAGTCGACCGAGGAGGGCATCATGTCGCTGGTGAGGTTCATCTGGCGGATGATCTCGGTGCGGGGCAGCTCGTAGGCCCGGCTGAGCGAGCGGATGCGCTCCTCGAACTTGTCCTTCGTGATCGACTCGAGGTGGCCGTAGATCTTCTGCGCGAAGGCCATCCCGCCCGGGCAGGGCAGGATGCCGATCTGCGACTGGCTTGCGTCAGGCATGGGAGCTGAAGGAGGCGACGGTCTTCTCGAGCCCCGCCTCGAGGTCGCGCGACGGCTTCCAGCCCAGGACCCTCGCCGCCTTGCCGTTGTCCAGGCAGCTCCTGCGCAGGTCGCCCGGGCGCGCCTCGCCCCTGGTGTAGCGCAGCTCCCTGCCCATGATGCGCGAGACCGCGGCCAGGAGCTCCCGGGTCTTCACCGCACGGGAGGTCGCGATGTTCACCGCCTCGCCCGTGGCCCGCTCGAGGGCGAGGATGTTCGCCCGGGCGACGTCTTCGACGTACACGTAGTCGCGCGACATGCCGTCGGGATCCTCGGGATACGCGTTGATGACGGGGACCTCACCCTTCAGCAGCTTCGAGATGAAGATCGCCAC
>Ga0315285_10001664_pt1 | contig 23325 bp, 18 predicted proteins | sample YL17G09_36_MG_FD_203698 | JGI IMG/M metagenome (GOLD analysis project Ga0315285, IMG submission 203698) | Sediment microbial communities from Yellowstone Lake, YNP, Wyoming, USA - YL17G09_36 | ecosystem: Environmental > Aquatic > Freshwater > Lake > Sediment | place: USA: Wyoming | collected... | reverse complement strand
CCAACGACGGCAAGGTGGTTAGACTCTCGGTTCCGCCGCTCTCCAAGGAAAGGCGAGAAGAATTGGTTAAGGTCATCCATAAAATGGCTGAGGAGGGCAAGGTGTCTCTGCGCACAATCAGACGGGATGCAAAAGAACATGTAGAAAAGCTCGAAAAAGACAAGGTAATTCCTGAAGATGATAAATTCCGCGGCATTGAGGAACTGCAGAAGCTCGTGGATAAATATATTGCCAAGGTAGACGAGCTCTTGAAAAATAAAGAGAAGGAAATATTAGAATTTTAAATCTGGGCCTCTAGCTCCCCTCCGAGAAATAGTAGAGTAAGGGCACGCTAGAGGACTGAAGAAAAATTGGGCCTCTAGCTCCACTCCGACAAGAAATAGCGGAAGTGCACGCTAGAGGACTGAAGAAAATCTGGGCCTCTAGCTCATCTGGTAGAGCAGCGGCTTTTTAAGCCGCGTGTGCCGAGTTCGAGTCTCGGGAGGCTCATCTAGATTTATAACCTAGTGGTTTTGTTCGCGTGCGAAATTTTTTGCCGTCTGCTTCAGTTTACGCCTCGCTTTCGGTCAGTTGGCTAACGCTTAAAACTGTACCTTTCGCTCGGCGTAATTCCTCGCAGACTCGCACCTGAAACTAGTGGCCAAAAAATTTCTAATGCACGCTCACAAATCCCCCTAGGTTATTTATGGCGAGCGACGAGTTCGAGTCTCGGGAGGCTCATTAAACTTTGTTTCGCGGACGTGGCGGAACTGGCAGACGCGTATGGCTTAGGACCATATGGGGTAACCCATGGGGGTTCAATTCCCTCCGTCCGCACTTTTGAGTGCGGAAGTTGTTGCTCTTGGAGGTTCTCCCGATGCGACGATTAAAAGGTCTGGATCGGGATTTCGCCACCGATAGATGAGGTAATGGTGGCTCAAAAATCCCCTTCCGTCCACTTTTTCCCTCGATATGAACTGTAGGAAAAAGTGGCTCTAACAAGGCGAACGAAGTGAGCTCTCGGAGAGCCTGCAGAGCAAAACGGCCAAAAACTTTCATGCGGGAGTGGCTCAGTTGGTAGAGCGTAACCTTGCCAAGGTTAATGTCGCGGGTTCGAATCCCGTCTCCCGCTTTAAAATGGATTAAATTCGCAGACGGCCTTGCGGCCTACGACTTACGTCGCTTGCGCTTCCGTAAGTCGTCTGCTCATTTAAAAAGGAGAAGTAAAAATGCAGATTATGGATTTTTTATCAAAAAAGGCAATTGTGATGGATGTCAAATCCACCAAGAAGGAGGATGTGATGCGGGAGCTGGTGGATGCCCTCATTAATGCCGGAGAAATTGAGAAGCGCTACCGCAACAAGCTTGTGGAGGCCCTGATGGCAAGAGAAGCTCTTGGTTCCACAGCAATCGGCCAGGGAATAGCCATTCCGCACGCAAAAAGCGATTGCGTAAATAAGCTGATCTCTGCCTTCGGCGTCTCCAAGAAGGGCGTGGATTTTGATTCTCTGGACGGAGAATTGGCGTACATATTCTTCCTCCTGGTCGCCCCACAGGATTCTGCCGGCCCGCACTTAAAGGCCCTGGCAAGGATCTCGCGCCTCTTAAAAGATAAATATTTCCGCGATTCCCTGCGTAACTGCGCGGATGAAAAAGCCGTAATAAAGATAATCACTCAGGAAGACGAGAAAAAAGTTTAAAAAGGTGAAAAATAAATTCAACAACATATTAAAATGGCTTTATCCGGGAATTGGCGTCAAACGTTGGATCGGCTTAAGCGTCTTTGGCGTGCTGCTTTTGATTTTTGGCGCCAGCCACCTGCGCGGCGATGAATTCTGGCTGGTCCAGATTTTAGACGGGGCAATAATATTCTCAGGAAGTATAATTTTGATCTTAGGAATAAAGAGGCTGACCGGCGTCTTTATGGGCGCGATTATCCCAACTTCCAAAGAGACGGAACTGGTCGATATCTTATACCAGAAGAAACATCTAAGCCGCGGCCCCAAGATCGTCACTGTAGGCGGGGGCACAGGGCTGTCGGTATTGCTCTCAGGACTTAAAGAGTATACCTCTAATATATCCGCTATAGTTACTGTTGCTGATAGCGGCGGCTCTTCCGGCCGCCTGAGGCAGGAATTTGATATACTTCCACCGGGAGACATACGCAACTGTCTGGTGGCCCTCGCAGATGCGCCGGCTCTGATGCGTGACCTATTTCAATTCCGCTTCGAGACAAATTCAGAGCTCTCTGGCCACAGCTTCGGGAATCTTTTTATTACCGTGATGACCAGATTGACCGGCGATTTTGAAAAGGCAATTAAAGAGACAAGCAAGGTCCTGGCACTGAGGGGCCAGGTAATCCCATCAACACTGAATAACGTGACGCTGGTGGCGCTTCATAAAGATGGCTCAGTTACTGAGGGAGAGGATCAGATTCCGAAGGCGCACAGGCCTATAGACAGGGTGAGCCTGAAACCGGAACTGCCGGATGCAGCCCCGGATGCCCTTAAAGCGATTAAAGAGGCCCAGCTTATTATCTTGGGCCCGGGCTCTCTTTACACAAGTATAATACCCAACCTTTTAATAAGGGAGATTACTGAGGCAATTGTTTCTTCGAATGCCACCAAGGTCTATGTCTGCAATGCCATGACCCAGCCCGGAGAGACAGACGGGTATTCTGCCACAGATCATATAAAAGCGCTGGTTAGTCACAGCCATCAGCGCATACTTGATTATTGCATTGTTAACATCGGAGAAATCGCTCAGGAAATACTGTCGCGTTACGCCAAAGAGAACTCTTATCTTGTGGTCAACGACAGAAAAAAGATAGAAAACATGGGTTACCGCGTGATCGAAGATGATATTGGTATTGTTGAGTCAGGTGTTGTCAGGCATGACCCACTGAAATTAGCCAGGATTATCCTGGGGCTTGTGGAAGAGGTATAATCCAGTGTCCGTAGTCAAAAAGAAATTAATCGTCAAGAATAAACAGGGCCTGCATGCGCGGCCTGCGGCTCTGTTTGTGCAGATCGCCAATAAATTTGATGCGCGCATCACAGTCAGGCGCGAAGGTGAAGAGGTCAACGGCAAATCCATCATGGGCATCCTTATGCTCGGTGCAGAAAAAGGAAGCGAGATTCTTATTGAGGCGGAGGGCAATGATGCGCACCTGGCAATAGTTGAGCTGGAGAGGATCGTTTCAAACGAGGAAGAGAGATGATAAAGTTAAAGGGAATAGCTGCAGCTGGCGGAATCAGTATCGGGCCGGCCTATAAATTAGGCAGGGAGGAGTACATTGTTCCACACGAGCCAATCACTGAACAAGATATACCCCTCCAGATACAGCTTTTTGAAGAATCGCTGATCAAGACCCGCAGGGAGATCATTGAATTGCAGAAGAGGATAGGGGTGGAGATGGGCCAGGAGGAGGCGCAAATTTTTGATGCGCATCTATTGGTCCTTGAGGACCGTATGCTCATTGAAGAGGTGATCTCGCGTCTTAAGCGTGAGCGAATTAATGTCGCCTTCATATTCTCAGAGGTCCTCAAGAAATACGTTGAGGTCTTCTCAAAGATTGAAGATGAGTATCTTAAGGAGCGCATCTCCGACATAAATGACGTGGGCAAAAGAATACTGCGCCATCTTCTGGGCAAGGAGAAGAAGTGGTTTACAGATTTAAAGGAAAGGGTGATCGTGGTGGCGCATGACCTCTCTCCGTCGGATACTGCCGCGATGCATAAGCAGGATGTGGCTGCATTTGTCACGGATATCGGCGGCAAGACCTCCCACACCGCGATTATGGCAAAGTCCCTGGAGATCCCGGCTGTAGTCGGTACTGAAGAGGCAACTGTAAGGGTCAGACCGGGGGATACATTGATAGTTGACGGCGGAATGGGAGTGGTAATCATAGACCCCGATGAGGAGACCCTGCGTGTTTATCAGCAGGAGGAAACAAAGCTCAAAGGAATAGTCGAGAAGTTTTTAACTGTCAAAGATCTTCCCGCGGTGACCCGGGACGGCAAAACAGTGGAAATAAGCGCAAACATAGAATTTCCTGATGAGGTCCCTTCAGTAATACTTCATGGCGCAGCGGGTATTGGTTTATATAGAACTGAGTTTTTCTATATGAACAGGAAAGACCTGCCTACAGAAGAAGAGCATTACCAGGCTTATAAATATGTAGCTGAGGAAATGAAGCCGCATCCGGTAATCATCCGCACGCTCGACCTGGGCGGAGATAAATTTCTCTCTCAATTTGAGATGCCCCATGAGATGGAGCCGTTTTTGGGTTGGCGGGCGATACGTTTCTGCCTTGCGCGGCCGGACGTATTTAAATTACAACTGCGCGCGATACTTCGGGCTTCGGTGCACGGAAACCTGAAGCTCATGTATCCGATGATCTCCGGCGTAGAAGAATTAAGGCAGGCAAATAAAATTTTGGAAGAGGTAAAAGGGGAATTAAGAAAAAAGGGCCTCTCCTTTAATAATGATATTGAAGTCGGGGCAATGATAGAGGTGCCTTCAGCTGCCATGACAGCGGATATATTAGCAAAAGAGTCGGATTTCTTCAGCATCGGAACCAATGACCTGATCCAATACTCCTTGGCAGTTGAACGCGCCAATGAAAAGGTGGCTTACCTCTATGAGCCGGCGCATCCGGCAGTGCTGCGCCTGATCAAGAATATAATTGATGCAGCGCATAAGGCTAAGATCAAAGTAGGCATGTGCGGTGAAATGGCAGGAGAACCGAGCCTTTCATTGCTGCTCTTGGGCATGGGCCTTGATGAGTTCAGTATGCCGCCGCAGGTTATCCCGGAACTAAAATATATAATCCGCTCCGTTACATTTCGCGAGACGCAAGCCATCGCTGTGGAGGCCCTTAAGCTTTCTACGGGAAAAGAGGTAGAAGATTTTGTTCAGTCAAGGATAAGAGAGATTATTAAGTGAGCCCCGCCCTTCCTAAGGGGTTGGGGAATTAATGGGAAGGAAGAGCGGGGTGAGGCAGAGCTTAACTGCGAAGAACTTAAAAAAAATTGACAAATCGGGAATGCTGGATCTGCTTCTTGATTTTCCTCTCCAATGCAGGGCAGCTCTAAATATAGCGGCTTCTGTAAAGTTGCTCTTTGAAAGAAGGGATTTTGGAAAAATCGTCTTTTTCGGAATGGGTGGCTCGGCAATCGGAGCGGATTTAGCCAGGTCCTATTTATATTTTGGCTGCCGTAATCCCCTCTGTGTCCTGCGGGAATATGAAGTACCGGGTTACGTAGATAGCTCTACGCTTGCATTCGTATCCAGCTATTCCGGCAATACCAAAGAGACATTGAATGCATACCGAGAGGTAAAGGAAAAAGGCGCCAGCATCATCGCGATTTCTTCTGACGGAGCGCTTAGAGACTATGCCTCAAGGGACGGCGTTACCTTTGTTCAGCTGCCAGCGGGCCTACCTCCAAGAGCCGCCTTTGGATATTCAAGCATTATCCCTTTATGCATATTGGCAAAGCTGGGCCTGATTGAAGACCTCTCTGCATCTATAAATCAGATGGCAGATCTCCTTGAGGGGTTAAGAAACAATAATCTTAATCCGAACATCCCGCAGAAAGACAATATCGCCAAATCCATAGCGCTTAAGTTATATAATAAGTTTGTGGTTATTTATTCCGGTTCCCTGTATTTTGATATATGTGTGACACGCCTGCGGAGCCAGCTTGCTGAGAACGCAAAGGCCTTGAGCTCAAGCCACCTTTTTCCCGAAGTGATTCACAATGAGGTTGTGGGGTGGCAGAACCCCGGAAAAATAATCAAGAACTTTGCGGTGGTGCTGCTGCGGGATAAAGATATGCATCCCTATGTAGCGAAAGCCATGGACCTCGTGAAGGAAATCCTGAATAAGGAAGAAAACATAGATATGATAGAGATCTGGTCACGCGGCGAGGGGATTTTGAGCAGGATTTTTTCCCTGATCTATATCGGTGATTTTATCTCGTTTTATCTGGCGGCGCTCTACGGCGTGGATCCTTTTCCGACAGAGAAGATTACTTACATAAAAGAGCAGCTTAAAAAAGTCCATAGTCCATAGTCCATAGTTTTTCTGTGGACTATTGACTGTTGACTATGGACTTGCCGAAGGCAAAAATGAAGGCACTAATATTGGTAGCAGGTTATGCAACAAGGCTGTATCCTCTGACTAAATATTATCCGAAGGCCTTGCTTGCGGTAGGAAAAAGGCCGATGGTCAACTATATCTTAGATAAATTGGGCAAGATTGATGAGATTGACGAGATTATGCTGGTTACCAACAGCAAGTTTTTCCCGATTTTTAAGGAATGGAAGCGCAAGCAAAAGACAAAGAAACGCATAAGCCTGATAGATGACCTGACCAAAAGCAATGAAACAAGGCGCGGCGCGGTCGGAGATATTGATTTTACGCTCAAGAAAAGAAAATTAAAAGATGGCCTGTTGGTTGTGGGAGGGGATAATTTGTTTGAGCAGGATTTGGCCGGATTTATTTCCTTTTCCCGAAAGAAAAAAGGCTCTCCATTAGTCGGAGTTTTTGATTTAAAAGATAAAGTCAATGCAAAACATTACGGTGTAATAAAGCTGGATAAGGAAAACAGGGTCATAGATTTTGAGGAGAAGCCCCGGAGGCCAAAATCCACTCTTGTAGGGATGTGTCTTTATTATTTCCCCAGAGGTACGCTTGTCTTCATTAAGGAATATTTGAAAACAAAGGTACAGACACGCGATGCTACAGGTTCGTATATTGATTGGTTAAGAAAAAAAATTCCGGTTTATGGTTTTATTTTTAGAGGCAAGTGGTTTGATATCGGAAATTTTCAATATCTTGATGAGGCAAGCAAGGCCTTTGTCAAATAAGTGAGGCCATAACTTATGGAGCACGAAGTGCGACATAAGTTATATGGCCGAACTTACCCCACACCCAGATGTTTCTGGGTGTGGGGTTAAATTCGCACATAACTTACTCACACTTTTGGTGTTCGTAAGTTATGTGCTCATTTAAGGAGGGTTTATGAGTGGTTCGCGCAAGTATTTATTTACTTCAGAGTCGGTAGGGGAGGGTCATCCGGATAAGGTCTGTGACCAGATTTCCGACGGAGTGCTTGACGATGTGTTAAGGCAGGACCCTTACGGCAGGGTCGCCTGCGAGACCTATGTCACCATGGGGCTCTTAATCGTGGGCGGAGAGATTACAACTTCAGCTTATGTTGATGTGCACAATCTTACCCGCAATATTTTAAAGGAGATAGGATACACCCATCCCAAATACGGTTTTGATTATCACACCTGCGCTGTCATCAATACGATTCATTCCCAGTCGCCTGATATTGCTCAGGGCGTGAACAAGGGAGGGGCGGGAGACCAGGGTTTTATGGTGGGTTTTGCCTGCCGCGAAACTGAGGAACTTATGCCTTTGCCGATAATGCTGGCGCATAAATTAGTCCGTCGCATCGCTATGGTAAGAAGGCAGGGGGTATTGAAATATCTGGGCCCTGATTGCAAATCCCAGGTGTCCGTCGAGTATCACGACGGCCATCCCAAGAGAGTGGATTCCTGCGTTCTGGCCTGCCAGCATACAGAGGATATATTGGATTCCACAGGACAAAAGATTACCAAGAAAGCGCGGCAGGAATTAATTGATGTGATTGCGAGGCCCATTTTAAAGGAATATTTAGACCGCGATACAAAATACTATGTCAATGAAACAGGCAAATTCGTGGTCGGTGGCCCGCAGTCAGATACAGGTATGACCGGAAGAAAGATAATTGTGGATACCTATGGCGGCGTAGTCGCGCCCGGCGGCGGGGCTTTTTCAGGCAAAGATCCGACAAAGGTCGATCGTTCCGCAGCTTATATGGCCAGGTACATTGCCAAGAATATTGTGGCAGCGGGCCTGGCGGAGAAATGCCTGATAAACATCGCTTATGTCATTGGCAGGGCAGAGCCGCTGGCAGTAATGGTAGATACATTTGGGACAGGAAAACTTTCTGAGAGCGCGTTCATAAAACTTATCAAGCAGAATTTTGAATTAACGCCGCAAGGAATGATCAAGGAGCTGGACCTGCTGAGGCCCATATACAGGAAGACTGCCTGCTACGGCCATTTTGGCAGGACAGAACCGGAGTTTAGCTGGGAGTCGACGGATAAGGCAGCGAGTTTGAAGAAACAAGCGGCGAGATTATAGGAGACCACATGAATTACGACATCAAAGATATCAAATTAGCTAAAAAGGGTGCGTTACGAACCGAATGGGCAGCTAATAACATGCCGGTCCTGGGCCTGATTGCTCAGCGATTCAGTAAAGAGAAGCCATTAAAGGGACTGAAGATTGCCTGCTGCCTTCATGTTACCACTGAAACAGGGGTCTTGATGGAGGTCTTAAAATCAGGCGGCGCACAAATCTTGCTCTGCGCATCAAATCCGCTCTCAACACAGGATGATGTGGCAGCCTCTTTAGTCAAGAATCTTAAGATTTGCGTGTTTTCAATTAAAGGAGAAGATACCAGGACCTATTATCAGCATATAAAAAACGTGCTGGCAGCCAAGCCCGATATTACCATGGATGACGGAGCAGATTTGGTGAGTACCATCCATCAGCGCAGCGCTTCCATCCACAGAAATATTATCGGCGGAACCGAAGAAACAACTACAGGCGTAATCAGGTTACGCGCTTTAGCCAATCAGGGAAAATTACGCTATCCGATAATAGCGGTAAATGATGCAGAGACCAAACACCTATTTGATAATCGCTATGGCACAGGCCAGTCAACTGTTGATGGCATAATCCGCGCCACCAATAAACTGCTGGCTGGAGCAAATTTTGTGGTTTGCGGTTATGGCTGGTGTGGCAAGGGTGTGGCCATGCGCGCAAAAGGGATGGGTGCCAAAGTCATCGTGACTGAGATTAATCCTCTGCGCGCCCTTGAGGCAACCATGGATGGCTTTGAGGTTATGCCGATAAAAGATGCGGCAAAGGTCGGAGATATATTTGTAACCGTTACCGGAGATATAAATGTTATCCGCAGAGAGCATTTTGCGCTCATGAAGGACGGCGCAATTGTTTCTAACTCCGGGCATTTTAACGTTGAGTTGGATATTCCCGCTTTGGAAAAATTAAGCAAAGCAAAGAAACAGATACGCGAATTTAGCCAAGAATATATTTTAAAAGACGGCCGTAAAATTTATTTATTAGGCGAAGGCCGACTGATTAATCTGGCTGCAGCTGAAGGGCACCCTGCGCAGGTCATGGATATGTCTTTTGCCAACCAATCCCTGTCCGCAGAATATATCGCCAAGAACCATGAAAATCTAAGGAAAGATGTCTATCAAGTCCCTGAAGATATAGATAAGAATATCGCGCGCCTCAAATTAAAGTCAATGGGGATTAAGATAGATACATTAACGCCGGAGCAGAAGAAATACCTGGCCAGTTGGGAACTGGGAACGTAAGGAGGAAAGATGAAAAAGATTATTTTGGTGCTGGTCCTTGCAATGTGTTTTACCGGTTATGTTTATGCAGAGGATTTACAGGCGCAGTCGCGCATAACCCAGGTTACTGTTTTTTCAGGAGATGCCTTGGTTAATCGTCTATCCAACCTTAAGCTGAATCAAGGGGAGCAGAAGGTGATTTTTTCCGGAATCATCCCGGAGGTGGATGAGAATTCCCTGCGAGTTTCTGGCTCGGGCAGCGCCGAAGTAAAAATTCTTGGCGCAAGTCTCAAAAAGGAATTCATAGAGGAGGCCCCTGCTGAAAAAGTAAAGAAGCTTGAGGCAGAGCTCCAGCAGTTAAAGGACGAGAGGAATAAATCAGAGAACCTGAAAAGGATATTAGCTGATGAAAAGCTCTTCCTTGATTCTATACGTCTTTTTTCGCAAGGCCAAATTCCGAAGGACCTGGTAACCAGGATGCCCCCGGCAAAAGAGCTGGAGGAGACCTTAAAGTTTCTTTCTGCAAAGCTGAAGGAAAATTATGACGAGGCCATGGCAGCGGAATTAAATATCAGGGATCTTGATAAGAAGATAGAAGTTGTCAGTAATGAATTATCCGAGATCTCCGGGCCTGAAAGAAAATTAACCAGGTCTATCGTGGTTGAGCTTGATGTGGTAAAGGCCGGCACACTTGAGCTTAATGTTTCCTATATGGTAAGCGGAGCTTCTTGGTATCCTTTATACGATGCCCGGGCAGATTTTAATTCAGCAAATGTGGCCCTCGTTTCTTTCGGCGTAGTAAAACAGACTACGGGAGAGGATTGGGCCGATATAGATATCTCTTTGTCAACTGCGCAGGTTAATGTCTCAGGGACTATGCCGGAAATCTCTCCCTGGTTTATCCGTCCGTATCAGCCACCAAGGGTCATGTATGAAAAAGCTGTCAGGGGCGGAGGCGGCTACGGAACATATCAGGCCATGGCTCCTGTAGAGATGAATGTGAGGGAAGAAGAAGCGCCGGCTCCTGCAGCATATCAGTATGCAGAGGCGCAGGAAAAAGGGGTGTCAGTAGTTTATAAGATCGGCCGTAAGGCAACAATAAAAGCTGACGGCTCAGAGTATAAATTGCCCATCTCAGGGCAGACCTTAAAGGCGGATTTCAACTATTCTGCTTATCCGCGCATGTCAAATTTCGCGTATCTGACCAGCGAAGTGATCAATGGCAATGACCAGCAGCTTCTCGGAGGAAGGGTTAATGTGTTCTCAGACGGAGATTATGTCGGCCAGTCCAGCATAGAAAATGTCGGTCCGGGTGAGAAATTCGATCTTTCCCTGGGCGTGGACGAAAATGCCAAGGTAAAGAGGGAAATGTTAGAGAAAAAGGTTGACCAGACGATGATCGGAAATATACCGGGCCTTACCAAGCGCACGGATTTTAAATTCAAACTTAAGGTAGAGAATTATAAATCAAAGCCGATAAATGTAAAATTATATGAAGCAATGCCTGTTTCAGAGGATGACCGGATCAAGGTAAAGATAAATAATGTTTCCCTGGAACCAAAAGAGAAGGATTGGAAGGATAAGAAGGGCATTTATCTCTGGGAGTTTGAATTAGACCCGAAGGCAAAAAAAGAGATCACCTATTCCTATACAATAGAACACCCGCGCGATATGCAGGTAGAGGGATTATGATATGGCGATAAAAAGAATTGCAGTTTTGACCACCGGAGGGGATGCTCCGGGAATGAACGCGGCTATACGGGCGGTGGTACGTTACGCAACAAATAAAAATATTGAGGTAATGGGCGTGTTCCGCGGCTGGTGGGGGCTAATTAATGAAGAGATGAAACTCTTCAATCATCGTTCTGTTGCAGGGATTATCAATCAGGGAGGTACTATTTTAAAGACGCAGCGCTGCCATGAATTTGATACCGAGGAAGGCCTGATGCGTGCTTATGAGAATGTAAAAAAGCACGGCATAGAGGGGTTGGTGGTCATTGGCGGCGACGGGAGTTTCCGGGCGGCATTGCGTTTTTATAAAAAATTCGGGGTCAATGCAATAGGGATCCCCGCATCCATTGATAATGATATCAATGGCGTATACACGACTATCGGCTCGGATACCGCTATCAACACTGCACTGGCTGCAATTGATAATATACGGGATACCGCTACCAGCATGGAGAGGATCTTTGTGGTTGAGGTGATGGGAAGGCATTCCGGCTTTATCGCCTTGCAGGTTGCATTGGCCGCAGGATGCGAGGATGTGATTATCCCTGAGAAAAAATATGATTTAAACGAAATTTGCCACAGCATTGTTAATGGAAATTTAAGGGGCAAGATTAGCTGGATTATTGTTGTTGCAGAAGGGGCGGGACACGCTCCGGATATTGCAAGGCAGATTACAGAGATAACCACTCTTGAGACCCGCGCTGTGGTCCTGGGGCATATCCAGAGAGGGGGCAGGCCCACTGCCTTTAGCCGGACCCTGGCGTTGCGTTTAGGGGAGGCGGCAGTTGAATGCCTGATAAAAGGAGAAACCGCCAAGGTTGTAAGTTCAAGAGACGGTCAAATTATATTGGTGCCTCTTGAGACCGCAACAGAAAAGAAGGAATATAAGGAATATAAGGCAGACGAGATATACAACCTGATTAAATCATTAACCTAAGGAGGAGTTCAACATGGGTAGGAAGCCGCTTGATGTGGAGAATTTAGCTCTTGATTTGATAATGAGCGATGATATGGCCAAAAAGAAAGAACTGGCGAAGAAAATTTTAAATACCGCCTATAAAAAAGGAATTTATCCCTCCAGTATCCATGAATTTTATATGGCGCGAGGCAAGGGCGAATTCAGCGGCTTTACCGTGCCGGCTATAAATTTAAGAAGCATGACTCTGGACCTGGCGCGTGCGATATTTAGAGTTGCCAAAAAAAATAATACGGCTGCATTCATCTTTGAGATTGCCAAAAGCGAGATGGGTTATACTGCTCAGCCGCCGGTTGAATATTCTGCGGTAATTCTGGCTGCTGCGATTAAAGAAGGGTATTCTGGCCCGGTTTTTATACAGGCAGACCACACACAAGCCAATGCAAAGAAGTATCTGGAGAATCCGGAAAAGGAGCTTGAGGGATTAGAAGTCCTGATTGCCGATGCAGTGGCCGCTGGTTTCTATAACATTGATATTGACACATCTACCTTAGTTGATCTCTCCAAGCCGAATATTAAGAAACAGCAGAAGAACAATTATGAGGCCTGCGCAAAAATTACTCAGTTCATCCGCCGCATTGAGCCAAAGGGCATCACTGTTTCAGTGGGCGGAGAGATCGGCGAAGTCGGGCATCAGAATTCTACTCCGGAGGATTTACGCGCGTTTATGGAGGGTTTCAAAGAGAGACTACGCAAGGGCCTAGTCGGTATAAGTAAAATTTCCGTCCAGACCGGGACTTCCCATGGCGGAGTAGTCCTGCCGGACGGCTCAATCGCGCAGGTAAAACTTGATTTTGACACCTTAAAGAATTTAGGCGAGATTGCCAGAAGAGAGTATGGCCTGGCAGGAGCAGTGCAGCATGGCGCTTCAACCTTGCCTGCAGAGGCATTCCATAAGTTTGCCGAGTGCGAAACCGCTGAAGTGCATCTGGCTACAGAATTCCAGAATATGATTTATGAATCAAAGCATTTTCCTGCGGAGCTGAAGAAGAGGATGTATGAGTGGCTGAAAGTTAATGCTGCCAACGAGGCAAAGGCAGGCGAGACCGAGGAGCAGTTTTACTATAAGACGCGCAAAAAAGCGCAGGGACCTTTTAAAAAAGATATTATGGGACTTGCGCAGTCTGTGCGCGATGTGATTGCGCAAGAGATTGAGAATAAATTTGATTTTCTCTTTAAGCAGTTAAATTGCATAAATCACCGCGAGTTGATAGATAAATTTGTAACGCTTAAACGGGTAATCGTGCGCAAGCGCAAGGAAGGTCCGGAGGTTGTGCATACCGCAGAAGGAGCAGACTAATATGCGATCAGATAAAATTAAAAAGGGATTAGAGCGGGTGCCGCACCGCGCGCTTTTGCATGCCACGGGTTTATCAAGAAAGGATTTGGGCCGGCCTTTTATAGGTGTAGCCACTTCTTTTACGGATCTGATTCCCGGCCATATCGGCATGCGGGATTTAGAGCGTTACATTGAGCGCGGGATTTGTTACGGCGGAGGCGTGCCTTTTTTCTTTGGCGTGCCCGGAATCTGCGACGGGATTGCCATGGGGCATTTAGGGATGTGCTATCCTCTTGCCCTGCGCGAAATTGTCGCTGATACTATTGAGACAGTCTGCAATGCGCACAGCTTAGACGGGATCGTGTGCCTGACTAACTGCGATAAAATCACTCCCGGAATGCTTATGGGGGTGGCGCGCCTGAATATACCGGCAATTATTGTTACTGCCGGGCCGATGCTTTCAGGCCGCTATAAAAAGAGAAAGCTTGCCTTTGTGCACGATACTTATGAGGCCTTGGCCCGCGCAAAAAAAGGAGAAATTTCTCCCGAGGATCTTATATGCCTGGAAATGGAGGCCTGCCCCGGCGCCGGATCTTGCCAGGGGCTCTACACTGCCAATACCATGGCCTGCCTTACTGAGACCTTAGGGATGAGTGTGCCGGGCTGCGGCACAGCTCTGGCGGTCTCTGCCAAAAAACGCCGCATTGCGCAAGCAAGCGGTGAGCGCATTGTGGAGTTAGTGAGAAAAAATATCAAGCCGCGCGATATTATTAATAAAAAATCGCTGGAAAATGCGATTGTAGTGGACATGGCTCTGGGCGGCTCAAGCAATACAGTCCTGCACTTAATGGCAATTGCGCATGAAGCAGGGATAAAATTGGACCTTTTGACCTTTGACAAAATCAGTAAGAATACGCCGCATATCACTAATATTGAGCCGTCAGGAAAGCATTTTATGGAGGATTTAGAATACGCCGGCGGAATTCCTGCAGTGCTTAAGCGCCTGAAGGCAAGATTAAATAATACCCTGAATGTCAGCGGCGAGCGGACTTTTGATATCGCAGATAAAGCGCAAATCTTTGATGAGGAAGTGATCAGGCCCCTGAATCGCGCCTATCACAAACAGGGCGGAATTGCAGTTTTATACGGCAACCTTGCTCCGGACGGAGCAGTAGTTAAGCAATCAGCGGTGAGTGCCAAGATGATGAAGTTTACCGGCCGGGCAAAAGTATTCAACCGGGAAGAAGAGGCAATGCAGGCGATTTTAAAGGGAAAAATCAGAAAGGGTGATTGTGTGGTCATCCGTTACGAAGGCCCGTCAGGCGGGCCGGGTATGCGCGAGATGCTTGCCCCCACCTCTGCGATTGTGGGGCTGGGCCTGGCTGATTCTGTGGCTTTAATTACCGACGGAAGATTTTCCGGCGGCACCAAAGGCCCCTGCATCGGGCATATCTCTCCTGAGGCATCAAGTGCCGGCCCGATTGCCATCTTAAAAGACGGTGATATAATTTCCATAGATATACCCGGCAGAAAACTTGAGGTTAAGTTGAGTAGAACCGAAATGGACGCCAGGTTTGAGAAATTAAAGATTGTCCCGCCAAAAATCCGAACAGGGTATCTTGCGCGGTATTTGAAGTTGGTCAGTTCGGCGGATAAGGGTGCAATATTAGGATGACTGGTGCACAAATTTTAATTGAATGCCTGAAGCGTGAAGGGGTGGAAGTAATTTTCGGTTACCCCGGCGGACAGGTCTTACCTATATTTGATAAACTTTATGATGTGCAAGATATTAGATTTATCCTGGTGCGGCATGAACAGGGGGCAGCGCACGCAGCTGACGGATATGCCCGCGCAACAGGAAAACCCGGAGTCTGCCTTGCTACCTCGGGCCCGGGCGCCACAAATCTTGTGACCGGTATTGCTACCGCTTACATGGATTCTATCCCGATAGTGGCTATTACCGGACAGGTAAAGACTCACCTTATTGGTAACGATGCTTTTCAGGAGGCAGATGTCACGGGAATTACTCGTCCGATTACCAAACATAATTATCTCGTTAAAGACGTAAAAGAACTTGCACAGATTGTGCGCGAGGCATTTTATATAGCTTCAACGGGCAGGCCTGGCCCGGTATTGATTGATATTCCTTCGGATATACAACTCCAGGATACGGAATTTATCTGGCCGGAAGAAGTAAAGATCAGGGGTTACAATCCTACGCTTTTCGGCCATCCCGGACAGATTAAAAAGGCAGCAAAGCTTATATCTGGCTCGAAGAAGCCGTTGATTTATGCCGGCGGCGGAGTGATTACTTCGGGAGCGCATCATGAGCTAAAAGAATTGGCCGAAAAATTAAATGCGCCGGTGACTATGACTATGATGGGCTTGGGTGCTTTTCCGGGGACGCATCCGCTTTCGCTGGGGATGCTTGGGATGCACGGCACTGCCTACGCAAACCACGCCACTATGGAATCGGATTTAATCATCGCAGTGGGTGCGCGTTTTGATGACCGTGTCACAGGCAGGCTTGATGCATTCGCGCCTTACGCTAAGGTCATACACATAGATATTGACCCGGCATCCATCAGCAAAAATGTACAGGTGGATGTCCCGATAGTGGGTGACGCAAAGAATATACTGGGCCAGTTGTTAGAAGAAATCAAGAAAGTCCCTGATACATCAGATTGGCATAAAACAATTGCGGAGTGGAAGAGAAAACACCCTTTAAGATATAAAGATGACGGCAAAATCAAGCCGCAATACGTGATTGAACAGCTTTATGAAGTTACCAAGGGAGAGGTAATTATTACCACTGAAGTGGGGCAGAATCAGATGTGGGCCTGCCAGTGGTATAAATATTTGTATCCGCGCACATACATCTCAAGCGGCGGCTTAGGCACTATGGGTTTCGGATTTCCGGCGGCAATTGGGGCAAAAATCGGCTGTCCTGATAAGACTGTCATTGATATCGCAGGCGACGGCTCGATCCAGATGAATATTCAGGAGCTGGGCACTGCGGTGTGCAATAAGATAAATGTGAAGGTAATGATCCTTAATAACGGCTATTTAGGGATGGTGCGGCAGTGGCAGGAGCTTTTTTATCACAAGCGTTACTCTCAGGTCTGTATTACCAGCCCTGATTTTGTGAAACTTGCGGAAAGTTACGGCGCGGTTGGGATACGAGTTACCAAAAAGGAAGAGGTGCGGCCTGCAATCGAAAAAGCACTTTCAATAGATAACACGGTGTTTGTTGATTTTCAGATTGAGCCGGAGGAAAATGTATATCCCATGGTGCCGGCGGGCAAGGCGATCAATGAGATTATAGCGGGGTTAGCTTAAAATGAGACACACAATATCAGTTCTAGTTGAAAACAAATTCGGCGTACTGGCGCGCATCGCTGGCCTATTCAGCGCGCGCGGGTATAATATCGCATCTTTGGCAGTGAGCGAGACGCTGGACCCGGCCATTTCTTACATGACCATAGTGGTAGATGCCAAGGATGAGGCGGTGCTGGAGCAGATCAAGAAACAGTTGAATAAGCTCATTGATGTCATCACCGTTACTGACTTTACCAAGAAAGAGCACATAGACCGCGAGCTCATTTTACTAAAAGTGAGCTGCAGCGCAAAAGAAAAGCCAAAAATAGAAAATATCGTTGAAAAATTCGTCGGCAAGATCATCCAGTGTAAGGCCGATACAGCGATCATTGAGGCAGTAGGGGATCAGGCGCAGATTAAAGAGCTGCTTGATGAGCTGGAGAAATTTGGGACCAAGGAATTGGTAAGGACAGGCCGGATAGCTATGGAGTATTAAGTGAGGACATGACTTATGGAGCTCGAAGAGCGACATAAGTCATGTCCGAACTTACCCCACACCCAGAAATTTTAATTTAGTACTAGACTAAAATTTCCTGGGTGTGGGGTCAAATTCAGCCATAAACTTACGTTTACTAACGTTCCGTAAGTTTAGGCTTCATTTGAGGAGGATAGAAAATGGTAAAAATTTATTATGATAAGGATGCGGATCTGGAAATTTTAAAGGATAAGACAATTGCCATTATCGGGTATGGAATTCAAGGGCGGGGACAGGCGCTGTGCCTGAAGGATTCCGGCTGCCGTGTCATCGTCTCGGAAATCGAGGGCACACCGAATTTTGAGCAGGCAAAAAAGGACGGATTTATTCCGGTTACTGCAGCTGAGGCAGCAAAGGCAGCTGACATCATCCAGATCCTGACCCAGGACCACGTGCAGGCAAAGGTTTATCAGGAAGCGATAAAGCCGAATCTAAAAAAAGGAAAGGCCCTTTGCTTTTCGCACGGCTTTAACATCCATTTTAAACAGATAAAACCGCCGAAGAATGTTGACGTCTTTATGGTCGCGCCCAAAGGCCCGGGGGCCTTAGTAAGAAGAATGTATGAGGAAGGCAAGGGCGTTCCTTCATTAGTGGCTATTCATCAGGATGCCACAGGCGAAGCCTTAAAAATTGCGCTTGCCTATGCCAAGGCACTTGGCGCAACCAAGGCAGGGGTCATTGAGACTACATTTAAAGAAGAAACAGAGACGGATCTTTTTGGGGAGCAGGCGGTCCTCTGCGGCGGAGTTACTGAATTGATCAAGGCAGGTTTTGATACCTTGGTTGAAGCAGGGTTCCAGCCGGAGATCGCTTATTTTGAGGTTTTGCATGAGTTAAAACTCATCACGGATTTAATCCAGGAGTTTGGTATCAGTGGAATGCGCAGGCGCGTTTCAAATACCGCCTGTTACGGTGACCTGACCCGCGGCAGGAGGATCATCACTGAGCGCACCAGAAAAGAGATGAAGAAGATATTAAAAGAAATACAAAAGGGCAGATTTGCCAAAGAGTGGATTGCGGAAAACGAGGCAGGCAGGCCCAATTTCAATAAATTGTTGCAGGAAGGGGATAATCATCCGATTGAGGCAGTGGGCAAGCAGCTAAGAGAGATGATGCCGTGGATGAAGAAGTAAATGGAAAAGATAATTATATTTGATACGACATTAAGAGACGGGGAGCAGGCGCCGGGCGCTTCCATGACGAGCGGCCAGAAGCTGGAAGTCGCTTTTCAGCTGGAAAAGCTCGGCGTGGATGTAATCGAAGCAGGTTTTCCCATTGCCAGCCCCGATGATTTCAAGGCAGTAAGCACAATTGCAAAAAACATAAAAAAGAGCGCAATCTGCGGCCTGGCCCGTTGCCTCAAGCCGGATATTGAAGCAGCTTATAAATCCCTTAAGAAGGCAAGGCATCCGCGCATACATCTATTTCTGGCCACCTCAAAAATCCACCTGAAATATAAATTCCGCAAGGCCGAAGAAGAAATACTCGAGATTGCCCAAAAATTCACAAAGTTAGCCAGGGGGCTTTGCGATGATATTGAATTTTCCCCTGAAGATGCTACACGAACGGACAAGGATTTTCTGTATCGGGTAATCGAGACTGCGATAAACAAGGGTGCAGCCACCATTAATGTTCCTGATACTGTGGGTTACAGCTACCCCCAGGAAATCCAGGCCCTTATCAGGGATATAATAAATAATGTTCCTAATATCAACAAGGCGATTATTTCAATTCACTGCCATGATGACTTGGGCCTCGCTACGGCAAATTCACTTTCTGCTGTTTTGGCCGGAGCCCGGCAGGTGCACTGCACTGTCAATGGTATCGGAGAACGGGCAGGAAATGCCTCTCTTGAAGAAGTAGTTATGGCCTTAAAGACGCGTAAAGACGCATTCAGTAATTTTTATACGCAGATAAATACGAAAAACATCTACAATATTTCACGTCTGGTTTCAAGCGTCACCGGTTTTGTTATCCCGCCCAATAAAGCAATTGTCGGAAAGAACGCCTTTCGTCATGAGTCAGGGATTCATGCCGCTGCCGTAATAAAGGAAAGGACGACGTACGAGATCATGGATCCCAAGGATATAGGGGTTGCTGAAAGCCAGATAGTCCTGGGAAAGCATTCCGGAAGGCATGCGCTGGATAAGAGGTTAAGAGATTTAGGGTTTAAATTCAGCGAATCTCAAATCACTGAAATTTTCCAGAAGTTTAAAAAACTGGCTGATAAAAAGAAGGAAGTTTTCGACGATGATCTTATCGCGCTTGTGGAAGAAGAGACAAGAGAGAGAAGGAAGGTCTGCGAGCTGGTTTCTGTGAGGGTAACTACGGGAACTGACGTTATTCCGGAAGCCACGGTTAAGATAAAATATAAAAACAAAGTTTATGAGTCAAAATCCACCGGTGACGGGCCCGTGGATGCCTGCTTTAAGGCCATTGATAAGGTTGTAAACTTGAAAGCAAAACTGCAGGATTACCGGCTGGAAGCGGTTACTTCAGGCCGCGATGCCTTAGGAGAGGTTAATCTTAAGCTCGCCATTAAAGACAAGGAAATTTGCGGCCGCGCATCAAGCACGGATATCATCGAGGCCTCAATCTTAGCATATCTGAACGCCGTAAATAAGTATGCGCTCTAAAAGCATCCTTCCCAAGATCCTAATAATCTCAGGGTTCATTCTGCTCTTTTTGATCATTCAATTCCGGGGTTCAATACAAGATTTCTCCTCAAATATCTTTGATTCGGTGAAAATTAACCTTGATAATTTCTTTTATCAATCAGAGGCAAAGAGACATGCGCCTGTTACATTAGTCCAGAAGGAAACAGAGCTAAGGCTTTACATCGGAGAGCCATTCCGGAGTTTTACTCCCCGGGAATGGAAGAAGTTTTGGCTCCTTATATATGGCGCGTTCCCCAAAGATAAACCGGAAAGAGCGGGCCTCCCCCGCAAAATTAGGCAGCTAACCGAGGATGAGATTGCTCAGGAACTGATATCGCTTTATCCGGAGCCGTTTGTTTACTTTCAGGACCAACACTGGAATATGTTTTTTGAAATTATCTTAAAAAAATGACCCCTGCAGATTTACGAATCTACGGCCTCATAGGAAATCCTGTCAAACACAGCCTCTCGCCCCTCATGCATAACGCCGCCTTTTCCTATCTTAATTTAAATGCCGAATATAAGCTCTTTGAGGTTAAGCCGCAAGAACTGCGCTCATTTATCCTCACCCTCCAAGAGAAAAAAATCTACGGCCTCAATGTTACCATACCCCATAAAGAGAAGGTCATGGATTTTTTAGATGAAATCTCAAATGAAGCGAATCTGATCGGCGCTGTCAACACGATTAAAGTTGCGGATGACAGGTTAGAAGGCTTCAATACAGACGGAGAAGGTTTTTTAAAGCACCTTACGAAAGAGCTGGGATTTGTTCCGGAAGGCAAAACCATAGCAATAATCGGAGCAGGAGGGGCAACGCGTGCAATTTCCGTGCATCTGGCCAAAAGATCCCCAAAGGCAATAAGCATTTACGATCTAGACAAGCCCAAGGCGGAAGCCCTGGCCAGGCATCTTGAAATAAATTTTAAGGATTTGGAATTCAGGGTATCGGATTCCATTGAGGGTCTGAATATCAAAGAGTGCGATCTTTTAGTCAATGCGACACCTATCGGCATGAAAGAGACGGATCCCTGTTTAGTGGACCAAAATTTACTGCACAAAGATATGCTGGTTTATGATTTAATCTATAATCCAAAGGAGACCAAATTATTAAAGACGGCCCGCTTAATTGGCGCAAGGGGCTCCAACGGCCTGGGTATGCTCTTATATCAGGGCGCAATATCCTTCCAGATCTGGACACAAAGGCCGGCCCCTTTTGAGATAATGCGCCGGGCTCTAGAAGAAGGAGTCAAGTACATATGATTGCAAAAATATTTGTGTTTATTTTTGGTTCTTGCATAGGCAGCTTCTTAAATGTCTGCATTCACCGCATGCCGCTGGGTGAGTCCGTTGTCTGGCCGAGTTCACATTGCCCGAAGTGCAAAAAAAGGATCCCCTCTTATGACAATATCCCTTTTATCAGCTATATATTGCTGGGAGGAAAATGCCGCTTCTGCCACAAAAGGATACCTTTGCGCTATCCTTTAGTTGAATTGCTGACCGCGGCAATGTTCGTAGTTCTGTTTAATCACTTCGGCTTCAGTTATGATTTCTTTGTCTATGTGTTTTTTGCCTCGGGACTTATTGTTGCTACATTCGTGGATATGGACCACCGCATTATTCCTGATGAGATCTCCGTTGGCGGATTAATTTTAGGTTTTGTATTAAGCTCGGTCAAGGGCTTTCATCTGAAACCCATGGGTTTGGGCCTTGCGCCCATGTTCGATTCTTTTCTCGGAATCATTATCGGAGGCGGTATTATATATCTAACCGGTTTTCTTTTTGACCTGGTCTACTTTAAGCTCTTGAAGAGGCCGCCTATACAGGGGGAGACAGAATCCATGGGAGGGGGGGACGTAAAGCTTTTAGCCATGATCGGTGCCTTCTTGGGCTGGCAGAAGGCGGTAATTACCTTCTTTATCGCTCCGTTCTTTGCTTTAATTATCGGCGTAATAAATTTAGTGACAAAAAAAGAGCACACCATTCCTTTCGGCCCATTCTTATCGCTGGCAGCAATTGTCTCTATTTTCTGGGCGGATAAAATCATCCGTTTTGTTATCCGATGAGCAGGGGCAAAGTTAATATGCCAGAATCTGACCTAAGCAGGCATCTTTTTAAAACAATCTCAGCTGACAAATGGAGAAGAATCGCAACGCAAAAGAGGTCAGGGGTTGTGGCTCCCCTGTTTTCTGTTTATTCAAAAGACAGCCTTGGCATTGGCGATTTTTCTGACCTTAGGCTCCTTATTGACTGGTGCTATAAAACAGGCAATTCCATAATAGAGCTCCTGCCCATGAATGAAATGGGCCCTTTATTTTGCCCTTACGATTCTGAGAGCTCCTTTGCCCTGGAGCCGTTGTATATTTGCCTAAAAGATATCCTATCTAAAGAAAATAAACGTATTGATGATAAAATCCAGAGTCTAAAGAAAAATTTTCCTGTAGGGAGGAGAGCCCATGTAGATTATGAGATTAAAAAAGAAAAGATGCAGTTACTCTGGGAGATTTATCTTGAGGGCGAAGGCGATAATCATGTGCAGTTAAAAAAGTTTCAAGAAGAGAACGCTTATTGGCTAGCAGATTTTGCGCTTTTTAAGGTAATCAAGGATTATTACAAGGGCCTGCCCTGGTATGAATGGGAGGATCATTACAAGAGCCACAACAGAAAAGCCTTAGAGAATTTTCGCAAAGAACATAAAAGAAAGATAGGTTTTCAGATTTGGGTTCAGTGGCTCACTTTTAAACAATTTAAAGAGGCAAAGGCTTATGCAGAATCAAAAAAGGTTTTGCTAAAAGGGGATCTGCCTATTTTCTCATCCCGCGATAGCTCCGATGTCTGGGCGCATCCTGAATTTTTTAAATTGGAATTTGCCGCAGGCGCGCCTCCTGACATGTATTGCGCCAAGGGCCAGCGTTGGGGCATGCCCACCTATAATTGGGAGAAGATTGCCTCCGATGAGTTTAGGACCTTGAAAGAGAAACTAAAATACGCCCAAAATTTCTATGATTTCTTAAGGATAGATCATGTGGTGGGTTTATTCCGCATCTGGAGTATTCCTTACAATGAGCCCATGGAGAATCAGGGCTTAAACGGTACATTTGATCCCTGGGATGAAAGGTTATGGGGCTGGCACGGCAGGGATCTTTTGACTGTTATGCTTGAGAGTACAGATATGCTTCTGTGCGCTGAAGATTTGGGGGTGATACCGCAAGTCTGCACAGATACCCTTCGTGAATTAGGCATACCGGGCAATGATGTACAGCGCTGGGTAAAGGACTGGAATGTAAGGCATGACTTCCTGGAGCCAGAGGAGTATCGGGAACTTTGCGTGTCTATGCTATCCACGCATGACACGACTAACTGGCCGGCATGGTGGGAAAATGAGGCAGGGACTGTGGATGAGGCACTT
>Ga0315285_10001663_pt1 | contig 23325 bp, 38 predicted proteins | sample YL17G09_36_MG_FD_203698 | JGI IMG/M metagenome (GOLD analysis project Ga0315285, IMG submission 203698) | Sediment microbial communities from Yellowstone Lake, YNP, Wyoming, USA - YL17G09_36 | ecosystem: Environmental > Aquatic > Freshwater > Lake > Sediment | place: USA: Wyoming | collected... | reverse complement strand
GCAAGCCGCTCGAGAATTTTGCGCCTGGAAGAATGGGCCCGCGCCCGAGCCGGCGACGTCCGACCTGCAAGCCTCCGTTTCCAGTGCAAGGGGGATTCAATGAGTTGGGTTAATTCCGAAGTTCGTTATCCGCGCCATGCCGTGCAAATGCGGATCCTGGCGGACCATGACGATATGCTTGGGCTCGATTTGGTGCGGATCCTCAAGCACGAGCACGATATCGTCGACCAACAGCGACGAATCGAGGCGATCGTGGAACGCTATCGACCGGAATTAGCGAACTGCCAGGTGGCCTATATCGGCTACCGTTCTGAATCGCGGCATTGGTCGATCACGGTGTCGCATCCACTTTTGCCGACGGCCGCCGAGGGCTGCGAGTTTGAACGCTGGGAGTTGATACCGTCGGCCGAAGATCTGGCCCGCGAACGGGCCGCTCGTCCGCCCGAACTTCCCGAGGAGATCGGCGCCAAGCCGCATGGGGGCCTCGTCTAATCATGGCGACCTATTGTTTTTATTGGCGTCTGCGCAATGCAACGCTGGCGATCAACGTCCATGCCGACAGTTTGCGAGACGCCGTTATGGATCCCGTGTTTCGCATGATGGAAGGCGAGGGGATATCGGTGGCGATCGCCGAGCGTGATATGCGGGCCTGGATGCGAGACACGATCGATCGGATCTGCAATCGCCGCCTCCACTGGTTCGATTTGCTCCGCGATTCGCGCGGCATCGTGATCGGCCTCAATACCGATCGACCGCTTCAATTCGTCAAACTGGGCGAACCTTTTACGATTGTTCCTGAACCCTTGGGAGTGATAACACCATGACTACCGCGATTGTCGATCCAGGCCACTATTTCAACGCCACGACGAAACACGACGACGTCCGCGATGTGGTCGCGCACGGCACAACGATATTGTTTTTCAGGCCGGGCAACGGCCAGCCGGAAACCGTGCAATTGAGCCCCGAATTTACGCGGCAGGGCCGCGTCGCGATCAAGCAATTCGCTTCCTCGGGAACAAGCGTGCGAGTCACTTCACCCGACGGCAATTTAGTTTTCTCGCGGCCCGAACTGACGGTGCGTGCTCCGGGTGGATCCGCGCCGGAAGATACGCCGGAATGGTACACGCAAAAGTTCTACGGCGGCGTGCTGGATATGGTGACCGGCCGGGCCGGTGTGTTCGCGGCTCGTTTTGGTGGTTGTGACTTTTCGCTGCTGCAAGGGGTAGCCGGCGAGCTTGCCGAGTGCCAATTGATCTCGCGGCGTGACAAGGCTAGCCGCGGCTATTTCTGCCCCCGGACCAACGGATTCCTGCAATCGCTGCCCGGCTGCACGGCCCGCTCGATGGTGACCTTTCTCGCGTCCGGCGATGTCGGTAGTCATGTGGTGCTCAAGGGCCCGGAAGGAGTTGCCGACTTCTTCCTCGCACCTGGCGAGAAACGCCAGATATTGCTAGGGCGTCCGCCGGCAGAACCGTTTGCTTTGCGAATCCACGGCGAGCCGTCGAGCCTGACGAATATCGTGTTTGATAGCGATGTCGCGCAGCCATTTCTGTACGGCGCCAGTCCGTCAGCGATTAGAAAGATCGCATCGTATGCCGACGCTTTTGTGAACCGCGCGGCCAGTGCTGCGGCGACATAGCAAGCCGTATGGCGATACCGCTGCGCTATGACTTCCTATCAGCTTGACAGCGCGGCGCGAGGGGCGGGAAAGTGGCGAGAGTTGTTGGTTGTCCCGGTGGGATTAAGCCCCAATTCTCTCCCGCTTAGGAGCTCGCGCCGCGCATGCAAACCCTCAAATCTCATTTCGAGGTAGTGCTTAACGGTCAAACTGTTCTGCAAATGGACAAGCTGACCAGCAATAGTGGTCTGGCGATTTATGACGAAGATACCGCCCTGCCGGCCAATGCGACGACGCAAGTCGTCTTGCCGTTTCCCGTCGCCAACATCAAGCAGTTGGTGATCTTCTCGGAAATCGGCTGCACGATCAAAACCAACAGCTCGGGCTCGCCGGCCAATACGATCGTGCTCACGGGCGGGGCCCCGCCGATCGTCTGGACGAACGACAAGCCGGAAGCCTGTCCGCTCACGACGGATGTGACCAGCATCTATTTCGTCGTCGCCAACGGTGTGACCACCTGCAAGCCAAAGATCTACGTCGTTTACGATGCCTCGCCCGGGTTCTAATCGCGTCTCGTAGTCGGGGCGTTTTTGGAAATTGGTCAGTAGCGGAGGATCTGGACGATGGGACGACACTGGCGATTGCCTCCGTTTCGGGTCCGCAAGACTGCTACCGCCAGCGAAATGAAGCAGGTCATCCCGTGGGGCCTCAAGCTCAACGGCATCGACCAGCTCCATTTGAAAACGCAAGGCGAAGGGGTCCGCGTCGCATTGCTCGACACGGGCATTGATGACACGCATCCCGATCTCAAGAATCGAATTGAACTGACGAAGGATTTTTCCGGTTCCGCCTGGGGCACCCGCGATCAACAGGGGCACGGCACGCATACGGCCGGCACGATCGCCGCCGAGGACAACGGGGTCGGTGTCATTGGCGTCGCCAGTAAATGCACGCTCCTGGTGGGCAAGGTGCTGGGCGATGACGGATCCGGGTCAATGGAAGCGGTGACCGAGGGCATTCGCTGGGCGATCGCCCAACGGGCCCACGTCATCAGCATGAGCTTAGGCTCGCCGGATCCCGATGACGGGGTGCAGGCCGCGATCCAAGCCGCCAATCAAGCTGGCATCCTGGTTATCTGCGCCGCCGGCAACGAAGGGCACTTAGTCGACAAGCAAACGCGGCTCGATATCAACACGGTTGATTACCCCGGCAAATGGCACGAACTTTGTAGTTGCGTCGGCGCCCACGATGAAGCCGGCAAGATTGCCGAGTTCTCCAGCCGCGGCCCGGAAGTCGATTTCCTGGCGCCCGGGGTGAACGTGGCAAGCTGCTGGCCTGGTGGGCGCTATGCCTACCTGGATGGCACGTCGATGGCGACGCCTTTCGTGGCGGGTGCTGCCGCGCTGCTGATCGCCTATCGCAAGCTCAAGGGTTACGAGCCAATTGCCAGTCAAGCGATGTTCGAAACGCTGCTGACGGTCAAGGCGAAGCCGGCCAAGGATTGGGGATCTGGTCATGGGTTGCTGGCCGTCGGTGACGCCTTCGACTCCATGGTGCCGCCTGCCTTGGTTCCCGCGCCGGTGGTCGATCCGAAAGTGATCGAGCACGTCATGGCCTGCGGGATCTATGGCAATTACAAGATCGAAACCATTACACGGGCGACCCCGGTCAGTCCGTAAGCCGGTTTGTGGGGGCTGGCGCGTAACTCCCCACGCTGTTTTCTGGAGATCTTCTAATGTCCAAGCAGAGTGACAAGGCCGCGAGCAAGCCGGCCGACGAAGCGGCCATCGCCGCTCCCGAGAATGCCCCCGTTGAAAGCCAGGCCGCCGAGGCTGCCGCTGACGTGGGCGACACGAGCGAAGTGCTCAACCCGCTTCAGGCCTGTAGCGCCGAGCATTTGCTGGGCGAGCTCGAAATTCGTTTCGTGCATGGCTTGTCGGGCGAGGGAATGCGGCCCAATTCGATCCCGAACGTGTTCTATCAAATTCGGGAAGCCTGCATTTCGTTCCTGATGGAACGTCTGGGCGCCAATGCCGAGGCCTTGGCTGACACGCTGCCGTCGGTCGCCGAGATCATTGCCAACGCGATCCTGGTCGGTGCCAAGAAGATCCGAGACGCCAACGCCGCCGCCGGCAAGGTCAACCCGGCCAGCTATGCGGCCCTCGCCAGCTCGAAAAACGGCGAAGTTGTCGCCGAATTGTTCGATCGCCTGCGCGACCCCAATCGGGCGCGCCCGGTGCTCGACAATCTGAAAACCCTGCTGTCCGGCTGGGTGAAGGAATGGGGCCCGACCCTCGGGCCGCAGTTGCTTCAGCTCATTACCGGGCTGTTGTCCGGCGTGAAGTTGTAGGCATCTGCAAGCGGTAACTGGAATGCACTTGGGGGGCCGGTGTTTTGGCTGTCAGGTTCTCGCGGTGGCTTGGCAGCCTTGCAACGGCATCGGCCCCTCAATGCTTTTTCACTTCTGAGGGTATTCCCATGGTGCGCGACAATCGCCGGCTCGAAGATCACGCCGGCCTGTTCGGCAAGGAATATGAGGACGGCACGGTCATGCCGCTCTACCCCGAAAACTCCGTCGCCTGGTCGCCCTGGTGGCTGGTGCTGGCCTTGGCGGCTTTCGCCGGCCTGGCTCTCTACGGCTGTCCCCGGCAGGTTTCAGGGGCAGAACCTTTGCAGGGGCGGGATGCGCTGGTGCAAGCCGGCTACTTCCTGTTTTTCGACCCGCGCCTCTCGTCCGACGGGGTCGTAAGCTGTGCCACCTGCCATGCCATGCACCGCGGCACAAGCGACGGTCTGCCCCTGGCGATCGGCATCGGCCTGCGTAAGGGGATCCGACACTCGCCGCCCGTGCTGAATGCGAAGTACATCCCCGGGGGCCTGATGTTCTGGGACGGACGCGAGAAGGGGCTATTCCGCCAGGCCGCCGGCCCGATCGAGAATCCCGATGAAATGGGAACGCAAACGGTCCAGCAAGTCGCCAACCGGATCAATCAGATTGGCGGTTATCGGGCACTATTCCAGGCGGCCTATGGATCGCCCGAAGTGACCCGTGACAAACTGCTGTCGGCGATCGTCGCCTTTGAGGAGGACAAGCTGGTGGCGACCGACGTCATGCTCACCACGGAGCTAACCGGTGGCGAAACAACGATGTCGGACGGGGCCAAGCGGGGTGCTCTGCTGTTCAAACGGGACTGCACGCATTGCCATCCCGCCCCCTATTACACGACGGGCCAGGTCGCCAACACGGGGCTCGAGCTACGGAGCGGGGGCAACGATGTGGGCACCCAAAAAACAACCGGCCTCCGCGAGCACTTACGGGCCTACAAAGCTCCCTCGCTGATCGGCGTCACGCTCCGGGTGCCGCTCTCCCACAACGGGGCGATTCGCGACGTGCGGACCATGGTCCTGCATTACGCGGCCGGCGGCGCCTACATGCAAAACGGCCAGCGGAAGCGCGACCCCCTGACGCATCCCAACGTCAAGCGATTGAGCTATACCGCCGGCCAGGTAGACGATTTGGTGGCCTGTCTTACCGAAGGGCTGTTGCCCCGGGACTATCCCGATATTCGCCCGCCCCAGAAACAGGAGTTCCCGCGTTGAACTTGCTGGCGGCCATTGCCTGCGCAGTCGCCACGATCGGCCAACCCGCGCCGATTCTGCCGGATCCCAATGCGCCCCCCGAGGCCTTGGGGGTGTCAATCCGGGCGGAAGTTAAAAGCCTAACCGGCGGCAAGCTGCGTAAGGTTCCGGTTGCCAGTGGCGAGCGAATCGTATTAGGGCGGATGGTCTATTTGACCGCCGAAGAAACGGGTGATGTGCGCGAGCGCGTTTGGTGGATCGAGCCCACTGTGGCCGATTTCGAACCGTCGGCTGACGCCAAAACGGCCGTGTTCACTTCGCCGTCCCCGGGCACCTATAAGGTGTTCGTCGTCAGTGTCGGGCGGCAATTGGGCGTCGTCCGCGCCGAGGCCGAAATTGAATTGGAGTTTCATCGGCCAGTGGGGGATCCGCCTGCGGCTGCCGCGCCGGCCGCAAGTGCCGCGGCCAAGGCTGAAACCGTCGGCCCTGTGCAACGTGTGCGGGATGCGCTGGCCACGGTCAAGAGTGCCAATAAAGACGTGGAACGTCGGCACCTGGCCACGGTCTTACGCGCCTCGCGAAGCCTGCCGGAAGCCCGGGCGAATGCCATGCAATCGTTCGGTGCGGTGGGTAAGGACTGGGCAGAGTTTTTCAAGTTGGTTGAGGAGCTATTCGCGGACTTTGATCGAGCGGGGCAAACGCCGACCGCGGCGCACGTTAAGGGTGCCTTAAACTCCGTCGCGAAGGTGATCGAGCAATGAGCATTCCCAAGCGTTATCTCGATATGGATCTCGGATCGCTGATCGCGTTTCACTGTGCGTATGAGCGGAAGATCATATTCGGTTACGAGCGGGCCCGGGCCCGGGTAAGCGTCGAAGTGCTGGATAAGAGCGGGGGTGAGTTTCGGCATTCGGTCGAAGTCGGCCGGGGATCCTCCGATCTGGCTCTGCAACAGCTCATGCTCGAAGCCGCCAATTATTTCCATGACAGAATTCAAGGGAGTTGAGGATGCGAATCATGGCAATTCTCGGCGCGGTGCTCTACGGCCTGGCGGCGCAAGCACATGCTGCCGATCCGATTTTGCTGAGTTTCACGGCGACCTGGTGCCCGTACTGCCAGGTGCTCAAGCCGACGATCGAGAACTTCAAGCGGGCCGGCTATGACGTGCGGATCATCGAACACACGTCGCCCGATATTCACGGCACGGGCAAGAGCGGCGAGCAAATGGCTGAATCCTACGGTGTGACGAAACTGCCGGCCTTGCTGTTGCTCTCGGTCGACCCCAACGGAAAACAGCGGATTATGCGGCTCCCGACGAAGGAGCCCGACAAATTACTGGGGCTGATGGAAGCTGCCGGGATGCAACGCAAGAAGCCGGCCCCCTGACAAAAAACGGTTTGGTACGCGCGTGTGGTTTCGAATTTCGGTCCTTTGTTTTGAGGAGTTGAACATGCTGCGTTTTCTCTCTCTCTTGGTTTGTGCCTTGGCGCTGGTGGTCATGGCGACCACTACGGCCGATGCGGGTCCATTCGGTCGACGTGGCGGCGGCAATTGCAGCTCGGGTGGCTGTAGCACGGGCGGCGGCGGCTGTAATATCGGCAGCGGTTCGCAAGGCTGCAACATCGCCCCATCGGTGCGGGCCAGTGAGGCGGAGCTTGTGCCGCTCGCCCCGGCAGCTCCCCTGCCGGTGCCGCTCTCGCGGGCCGCAAAGCCAGTGCCGGCAGACAAACAGCCGGTGCAAGTGGCGGCTAAGCCAAAGCGGGTGGCCGTGCTCAATAAACGTGAATCGCTGGCCTTCTGTGCTCCGCGTGCGGTGGACACGATGCCCGTGCCGCGGCAAATGCTCGTCGCTAAATAGTTGCTAATTCGACACCGCGCGTTTTTTGTTTCTCGTTTTTGAACCGTGATCTTTGAAAGAGGTTTTGTCATGCGAAGTTTGATTCTGTGCCTCGCGGCCCTGGGAATGGTGGGCGCCTTGGCGCTGGCCACGGAAAACAAGTTGGCGGCCTGTCCGACGGCCACCAGTGCCAGCGCCTCGAGCGCGGGCAGCAATCAGGCCTGCGCGACGCGGGCCCCTCGGGCTCGGCTGCGGGCCCATACGGTGACCACAAAATCTGTAGCGACGTCGAAAACCACCACGACAACCGGCCGCGCCGGACTGATCGAAGGGTTCCGAGATCGCCGCAGCGAAAAGCGGTCGAGCCGTGGCGCATGTGCGGCCAACGTCACCCCGTCGGCGGTCAGCCTGGCGGCGGTGCCTGTGACCTACAGTGTGCCGGTAACCACGATGGTTCCGGTGACCACGATGCACACTGTTCAAGGCTATGCGATGGCCCCGGCTGCGACGGCCGCTAGTAGCGGATCCGCTTCGGCCAGCTCCAGCGCATCGACCGGTGGCGGCATTAATTACGGCCCGGCGCCAGCCGCACCGAATCCTGCGGGCCCGGAGGTACCGGCCCCCGATCGTCCGGTGATTTTCCAGCAGTCGGCCCCGGCTGGTGCTTTTACGGCGCCAATTGGCGGAGCAAGTTCGAGCGCTAGTAGTTCGGCTGGCAATTAAGTCGGTAGGGACACCGCATTATTAACTCGTGGGTCAACCTCCCTCGCCTGTCACGCGCCTCGGGCTGGGGAGTTCAAGGGGATCCGGGCCCGCCGCCTGTCGGGCCCGGATCTTTACCCGCAAAAATGAACGGAGTAGTTCAAGATGACGATTCCGACTGATAGCGAAGGGGGGCACGGGCATCGCACGATGCGACACCATTTACGGCCACCCCATCATTGCCTGCGTTTTTCCAAGGGAACTTGGGTTGCCTTAGTTGGTCTGATGCTCACCTGCTCGGGCGGAATCATTACCTACATTCAAAATCGCTCCGACGCAATTCAAGCCAGCGATGTTATTGCCAGCGAAAAACTAGCGTTGATTGGACAGCGATTAACTTTGCTCGATGAACGCATGTCCGTTATGTCGTCGACCGTCAAGAAGTTTGACGATGGTCGCGAGGACCGGGCGCAAACCGCAGCGCGGACTGAGCAGCGGCTCAACGATATGGCAGAACAAATTCGCACTGTGCTGCATAAGCTCGACGACTTGCCCACCAAAAATAGCCCGCGATAACACGAGGGAATCGAATTATGGTAGCTGTACCTTACATGAATCGCGGCTGGCATGGCGACAAAACGCAACCCATTGCGATGTCCCACATGACCGACCCGGATTCGGCTTCGACGATCGCCGGCACCAGTCACTATGGATGCTACATTCCGAGCTTTTTCCCGATCCTGCCCAATGGCGATTACCTGATCGCTTTCGAGCGGCGCATGAGCTCGACGGTCGACAACCGATCGCCGGGGATGATCTGTGTGCGCTCGAGCGATAAGGCACATACCTGGGGCACGCCCAAAGAAATGTATGACTTGGGGGCGGCCTACGATCAAACCACGGTCGGCGCCATGGCCTGGATCAATGGAATTTCGTGCGGATTGCATCGCGCGACCGGGCGCCTCCATGTGCTGTTTTCGCGATCGTTCGGGACGCCCGACGATGACGCGCAGCAAAAGCGCCTCTATAGCATGTACTCGGACGATAACGGGGTGACCTGGAGCACGCCGGTTGAGCAAACCGCCTGCAATCCGGGCCTGACCTATCCGTGGATCAACCCGGGCCCGAACACGATCGTCTGCATGCGCTACGGGCCTTATGCCGGTTATCTGGTGGCGGCGATCAATACGAAAGCGGCGGCTTATACGGGCGGCGCCACGGCCCGGCTCGTTTACTCAGCCGACAATGGTGTGACCTGGCTGCCTGGTGCGGCCTTGAATTCTGGTGATTCACTGAATGCCGGCACGAGCGAAAGCGCCCTGATTGAGTTTGGCACGAGCGGCGCGATTCTGATTAACACCCGATTTAACTCGCAGAATCCCAGTCGCCAATATACGCGCGGCCAGCAGATTGTTACCGACTTCACGACGGGCACCATCCCAGCGATGGCGACGGTCAATGACGTGTCTGGTAATGCGGTGGCGACGTTGCCCTGCAATTGGAGCATGAGCGTCGACGATGAAGGCACGATCTACATTGCGGGCCCCTTGCAAAGCACGTTGCGGGCGCAAGTGGGAATGTGGTATTCGCTGTCGACCGATCGGGACGGGAGCGGCCTCCCCACGTTTCGACGGGGATCGGTACTCGACTACGGCTATTCAGGGTATTCGACGCAACTATTCGACCCCGCCACTAATGAGCTCGTGATCGCCGTTGAAAAAACGATGGATTTCGGGAATTGGGGTGACAGTCGGAATTACACCGATATCATTCGCCTCAATAAGAGCCGCGCCCAATCGACGCCGACCACGGTCTATGACACGATCATTTACGATTTCAACGAGCGGAGTAGCGGGCTCACGACGAACTTCCTGGGGTTGGATCGCGGGACGCATGACAATCGCTGGCTGGGCGGTGCGGGGGCCTCGTTCAATAGTCGGGGTCTGGTGTTTGATGGCGTCAGCGCCGGCATCACGCTAGCGCAGGATCAATACAGTGGCACTACCATTGCGGGCGGCCCCTTCTCGTTTGGTCTGTATGACTTCACGATCGAGGTCCCGGCGATCCTGCCGGTTGCGGCGGGGAATACCACCCAGGTTTTCTATGACGGCGGCGGCGGCACGGGCCGCTCGGCCTGGTTTACGGTGACGCATCGCGTCAACACGAGTTTCAGCGATGGCACGACAACGGCCGTCAATAGCGGTGCGCGCGTCATCAATGATGGCACGCGGCATTGGATCGCGATCACGGGCAATCGGGCGGACGGCAAGATCCGCGTCTATATCGACGGCACGCTGGATTCTACGAGTGCGCTCTCGCTGGATCCGACGAAGCTGATTATCAATACCGGAAAAACGGTCTGCGGCGGCACGAATGCGGGGGGCAGTTTGCTGGCTGCCAACACCGAAATTCATCAGATGGTCGTCACTCGCGGCCTGGCGAAAACCAGCGGCTTCTTGTCGGGTGAGCCGACGAAGCGGAGCAGCGCCCAGGTCTACGGCTATTCGCCGAAAATCAGTCCCAACGATCCGTCAACGATTTCGGGCCTCATCCTCCGGCTGGTGGATCCCAAGCTGCCGGCGGCAATGGATCGATTCGGGGGCTATGACATTGGTCGGCGTCCCCTGGTCCGCGGGCACGGGCGCAGTGCTTTTCGCAATCAGGTTACCGGGTTTGGGGAATGGGCGGCCTACACTGAGGGCAATTCCGGTTCGCGTGGCTGGGTGGTCGATTATGACACGACGGTCGGCTGGCACTATCGCCCGAGTTTTGCCAGTCAGGCCGCAGCCGGCGGTTTGGTCATGGCCAATTCAGAATTTACCACGGCTTTCAATTTCATTCCCCAAGCAGCGGTGTTTTCAATTTGGGCCATTTTCAAACGGATTACGAACCCGGCTGCCTCGCAATATCTTTCGTCGATTGGAGGGATGACGAGCCCCGGCTTTTCGGTATTTATTGACAACACGGATGACAAGATCGCGATGACGATATCGCCGGATGGCGTATCTGGCAATCGGCGATTGAATGCCTCCAAGCCGACTGGCGCGCCGGGGCTAGCGATTGGTAGCTGGTGGGGGATTCTGCTGTGCGGGCAAGGCGATGGGCTGCCTGTGACTTATCGCATCGCCACCTTCCCGGGCAATCTCGGCGCGCCAACTTGGTCGACTCAATACTCGTCGGCGGCCGTCACGGGTGGGAATGGCGCCTATCTCTGCACCGCTCCCTTAACTCTGCTGGTCAATAGCAGTTCGAACGCGATGGATGCTCGGATGTCAGAGTTTTGCATCTGGAACAACAACATCGATACGCCAACAAACCTCGCCAAGCTCGCGGCCTACAGTGTTGAGCAGCCGAAGAATGGGCTATCGACGCGGCGGCAGGATCAAATGGGAATGAGCAGCAAGATGCTAATGGGCATGGGCCATTAGTTCTCGCCAAAAATACACCGCAGTTTATACGTCACGAATTTAGCTAAAGGGAGTTTTAACATGCCACGATCTGGCGGTCGGTATATCACCGACTTTTCAAACCCGTCGGCCAAGCAAGAGGCGGTGAATGCGAGCGACACGATGAATTTCACGAACGGCGTTTGCCGCGGGATCTACGTCGGCACGGGCGGCACGGTGCCGGTCGTGGCGGCTGATGATTCGGTGTCGAATTGGGTGGTGCCGGATTCTTATATCATTCCGGCCTTCGCCAAGCGGGTGAACGCCACGGGCCTGGTTAGCGCGGCGTCCATGCTGGCGCTGTTTTAATCGACCTGGCGGCCATAACGGCGGTCGGCGACTCGCTCATGGTGGGCGAGCCGCCGACCGAGGTCCGTCATTCAACGGAGTGTCATCCATGCCATCGTCTCCCGCCGACTATACTCGAATTGCTTTTTGGCTGCCGACTGCCTTCGGCAAATCCATGTACAAGCAAGATAATACCTTGCAAATATCGTCGCATACCGCGGCCCACGGCGATGCGGTGGGCATCATCGACGAAGCGATCGGCGGCTTTCGGGTGGAAGCCACTAGCTCCCCTTCAACGCCGACGATTTCGCTCGGGGGAGGGCATGCGAGCGGCATCAAATTTACGACGGCGCAGCGACTTCAGATCGTCAACAGCAAGTCAGCTTTTCGGTTTATTCATGTGGCGCAGAATGCGACCGTCGCGTTCTATATCAAATTCACTAACGCCACGACTGGGGCGAATGAGTTCGTCCTTGACGCGAACGATGGAAGTTCTGGAGCATTCACGGCAGGCCTATCAATTTACAGGGCAGGCACGACTGGAGTGATGAATGTTTTCCTCACCCGAGGAGTTATCAGCTTTCCGGCTCTTTCATTGGCTGGCCCGGCGATCACCGATACCAATTGGCATTTGGTGGTCGTCAAGATCGCCCAGGGCGCCAGCGCATCCTCGATTTCCGTCGATGGCAGCACGACAACCGGGACGATTACCCTCAGCGCACCCGCGGCTGGAACAGACTCCGTTTATGACTATGCCATCGGCGAAAAAACGTCAACGCAGGCTAACCGCATGGCTGCTGAGCTGGGCGATCTGATTATTATCGATGGGCAAATCGTGGCGGGCGACCTGACACACTTCAGTAGCTACAACCCCACGTTTTCCACGACGGCTTACGCGCACAAGGCCCTGGCGGCGGGGAGCTCTTTGACGCCGAACCAGCATACGAATCTGCATAGCTGGTTTCGGCTCACCGATTCAACCTACGTGCGGAAAGATGCCACGGCGGCCGGGGTTGCAGGGTCGACGGTCGTTACCGCGAACAACGATTACGTGCATGGCGTCGCCAATCTGAAAACCGTTTACACGGGCGGGCATTTTTCGCGGGATATGGTGCAAACGGGTGCCGATGCGCTGTGCCCGAAATGGATCACAAATCTCGTGAATGGGCTCGGCGGGGTTCGCTGGGCGGGGAATTCCACGCTGCCGTCGGGTAGTAATTTCACGAATGAAAACAACCTCATTTATCCGCAATGGGGATATGGCGCAAAAACCTGGCTGTGGGTGGCGCGCAATACCGATTCGGCCATCGGTAGCCATTACGCGCGGGCGGCCAACAATGGCTATGCGGTCCAGACCGGCTCGGTGTATGAAACGACGGGACGCGGGGATTTCCTGATTCACACAAATTCCGGGGTGATAGGTACGGTTCCGCTGCCGGTGCCGGAAGGGATCAACATCTACTGCTATCGACAGGACGCCAACGTCGGCCAGCTTTCCTATAACGGGCATTGGGGTGCGCTCGTATCGACGCTGGATAATTTCATCCCGGTCTATATGGGCCGCCCAAAGAACGACGGCATGGATCTCAAGGGGTCTGTTTTCGAGTCTGCCATGTGGAATTGCTGGATGAGCGATTCGACAATCGACAAGATGGTGCGGCCAATGATCGCACGACTTGCACCGCAGCCTTATCACTATTCCGGCGCCCTACAGCGCCGCAGCGGTATCGGGGTCGGTCGCGTAGGGATGGCAGCTTAACGATTATTCGCCCACGACGTAGCTATCGCCAGGCTTGGGCGTCATCTGACTTTGCCCCGCGCTGTGGTCCTGGATCACGCTCGTAGCGGGCTCTTGATACTGAGGGATATCGGCATCCTCCATATCGTGCGCGAATACGTCGACGGCGGCGGCGAGCAAGCCTAGTTCATATTCTTCCACTAGCTCGATGCTCTGGTGCTCGCCCAATTGGCAACCGTTGAATTTCGGCTCGGACGTGTGTGCCAGCAAGAGATCGCGGGCGGCGTGCGCGAGCAGCATCAGCGAACCCATCATCAATTTGCTGTGGGGCCCCGTCACGGTTTCGGGGCAAGCAAACCCCTCGCTCCCGAACGGGATCATGTGGCCGGTGGGGAGCATCTGATTGGCGAGGGCGAAGATGGCCGTGAAGGCGGGCGGAGCTTCGGGGTCGAGAGTGCCGGCATTGTGGGCCCGGCAGGATTCCAGGGCACGCTGGCCCCATACGAGCATCGCCTGAGTTTCTACAACGGTGGCGGGGCGAACGTGAACGGTTTTTTCAGGGGGCATCATTGCGCTCCGTTTTGAGAGTATTGAGAACGGTTCGGTAAAAACTTGCGGCTGCGGATGCCGATCGATAGCGGCATCATCTTCATGTTGCCAGTGCCTCGCTCGAAGCTGGTTTGCTCCCAGTGGCGGCCATAGCTATCGACCCAATTGCGGGCGACCGGATCCCAGTGCAAGTGAACAGTGGTTCCGGCTGGAAAGATCGACCGATCGCTAGACATCAGGATTACTCCGCGGCTCATACGTGTAGATCATGTGCCCGGACATCGCCTGCCCCATCTTCACGTAATGGCCTTGCCGGCTGTCGGCGTAGGGTTCATCGATCGATTCGAGTAGCTTTGCCAACGGGACGATTTCGCCCGAATTGGGCCCGCCGTTGAGAAGTGCCAGGCCGTTCCAGGGACGCGGACGTTGCGGGTCGGCTGCCAGCACGGGAACGATGGTGCCGCCGAGGGACATACCGCGATACCGCAGTAGCCCGCGTCGCGCTTGATACCAGTCGCAAGACCAGTAGCCGATCGCCACCCAAAGCGGCCCGAGCAGCGTGGCGATCGACGGGGCGACGGCGCCATCGTAACTGTGACCCTGATACCAGCAGCCGAGGCCCCACAAAATCAACATCACCGCGGCGTTGAATGGCATGGCAAACGCTCCTGTGAGATAAAAGCCGCCCGCCCGGGCTGGGATCGCGTTCTGCATCACCATTTCAGAAGCGATGCCGGTGACTAGACGGCACCCGGGCAGGCAAGGAGCGTGTCGCCAGGCAAGAAGCCCGGCGCTACGTTCCAACAATTGTAAACGCTACGCGGTAGGGGTGGGAGGGGCGGCGATCGCTGCGGCCTGGGCCTCGCGTTCGCGCTTGCGTTTGTTCGCGGCCTTGGTGCGGGCCGCTTTGAGAGCTCGCGCCCGGCGGACTTCAGGGCTCACCGCTCGAGCCCGCGCCGCTTGCGTCTCGGACGTGTTGCCGGCGGCGACCCGTTTCATGTACTCGGATCGCTGCTTGGGATCCTTCATCCGCTGCCACATAATCTTGCCGAGGGCGACCGCAGCCGGATTCTTCTTGGGGGCCTGTGGCTTCTTCGGCTTGGCCGTGGCCTTGGTTTTCCTGGAAACTACCATTGCTATTTAACGCCTTTCGCTGGTTTGGCGGGGTAATCGAAATAATCGCCGAGGCCTTGCTCGTGGATCGCCGCGGTGACGATCTTTTCAAACGCGGCCAGAACTTCGGGGAGCTCGCCGGTCAAGTTGAATTCGCGGCGGACGTCATCTAGAACGTGCTCGCCGCCCCGGGCAAACTTGTGGCCGCGAGCTTGGACCCGCAAGCTGGTCCTCCAGATAAGCAACCGGGCGAGTGTCTTGGGGTCTGCCATCGCTACAGGCCGGGGTTCGCGGGTTCGGTGGATAGATCTCGGAAGATATGGAGCACCTGCTCATGCTCGGGGGGCATCGTCGTGGTTAGCACGTACTCATGGCCCCCGCCGAACTTGCCGCTCGGATGAAATAGCTCGCCTTCCATGTAACCGAAATAGCGCCGCTGCTCGAACGGCTCGGGGGCAAACGCATCCGCTTCGGCCAGCAAGATCAAACGGCCGCCGGCCGCTTGCGCGCGGATCACGGCAGCTCCATGCGGCATCTGCACGACAAAGCCATCGGCATCGATTTCGGCGGAGTATTCGCGGATGAAATTCTGCGGTCCCATAAAACCCTCTTTTGACTCAATTTGAGCCCACGGTCCCCACACGTAGAGGGACGAACTTGCGCGAGCTTGTAATGAGATGGTGCGACTCCCCGGCGCCTTGAAAAACGGCTCAATTTGAGCCCGCGGTTCCCACACGTAGATAGGCGAACTTGTGCCGGACTGGTGCGAGATTGTGCGGGCCCCTGGTTCTAGCGTCCGCTAGAAACGGGCCGGGGCGTTTTCAGGGCGTGCTACTATCGGCCGCGCGCCTTATTAGGGCGGGCGGTTATCGGTCGTGTATTTCACCCCCAAGCGCGCGGGCCGTGTCACGGGGCCGCGCGGCTCGGGGGCTTGACGGTGCGCCGCTTGGCGGAGCGGCGCGGTCGTCTCTGCTCTTGAATTGCTGCGCCGTTTCTAGGGCGGCTTGTTCTGGTTTGACTTGTGACGTGCGCTTTTTGCGGGCGGGTTGTGGGTCGCCTCGGCCGGTCGGCGCTCGTCTGGGGTCAATCTGTGGGCCCGATTTTACTGCGACGGGCGCTTGCGGGTCAAATTAGGTCGACGGCTAGCGCGCCCGGGCGTGGATCGCCTGGGCGCGTTGAGCGGTGGGCCTTAGCGCTGCCAGCGTCGGCGGATTTCATCAAAGGCGAGCACTACGGCGCGTTCGGCAGCTTCGCAAGCCTGCACGGCGTCGGCGTGTCCGTCGTCCGCATAATCAAATAACGTCGCCTCAAGCTGGGCGAGGGCGTCTAGCGCGGCCTCGTTGTTGATGTGCCCGGTCTGGGCGAGTTTGACGGCGTTTCGGATTGCTCGGCCGGTGTCGTCGTTGCGGCTCTCATAATTGCAGTTATCGATATACGGATAAGACGGGCGGGCCATTTCTAAGGGCTCCTGATGTGGTGGTGGCGGTGCTAACTGGTCGTGATTGCTTTGTGGATCGCCTGGCGTAGTTTTTCGATAAGCGGCTCCATGCGGCAATCGTGCGAACCTTGGAACAGGTGCGAATTGCAGACGCCAACGGCGGCGCGGAGTAGGTCGGGCGCGGCTGCCATAAGGGCGGCGTCGGCCATAATCTGGGCGTCTATATCGCAGTTCTCACTGACGACGCTAGCGATCTGGCCATAAGGGCTTTCAATCGTAAGCTCGGCGCGGCGGTGCTCGTCGCCCGTGAATCCTTCCACGGTCCACGGGCCCGGCGTGTGTTTATTGGTGGCGATGGCGTGCCGGTCGGCGGGTTCGGTAGTCATTTCTAGCGGCTCCTGATGTGGTGGTGGGTAGGTCGACGGCTAGCGCGCCCGGGCGATCTGCCGGGGCGCGTTCGGCGGTCGGCCTATCGGTGGCGCACGAATAGCCAACCTCCGCTGTGCGTGTCGGGCTCTCCGTCGCCAAGGAACGTAATCCGCACGCGCACGGCGCGGCCTCCTTGGTGGGTCTGCAAGGTGCGCCCGGTGATGTCGACCCGCACGGCCAGCGACTTTATGGGGCCTCCGTTCTGGCCACTTCCGGTTAACAGGCGGAGCGGCGAAAAATCGTCGCCTTCAATCAAGGGCTGACTGATGTACCACTGATCGGGCTGGATGTACTGCCCGGGTTTTATGTCCATGTCGTATCCCCAAAGTTCTAGGGGATGTGGTTGCGGCGTGGCGGTGCGCATTTCTAGCGGCTCCTGGTGGTGGTGAGTGGTCAAGGGCGAGCTGGGTTTAAGGCGTGGGAGTCGGTGCCGGCTGATAGCTCGGCATACGATGGACGATATTGGCGCGGCCGTGCCAGTAGGCTAGCGCGTTGATCTGGTCGGCGATCGCGCCGGCCGTCTCCTCGTCGGATGCGTCGGGCAATTCGGGCAAGCGGTAATAGTAGGCTTTCAAGCAGGCGAATCGCTCCCAACGTCCGCGCTCGTCGCTCCAGCGCGCGACCTCGCAATAGCAAGATTCGCAACCACTATCTTCAGCATGGGCCCAATAAATGCCGTCCTTCTTTTGCTCGTCCAGTAGTGCCTCCAGCGTAATGCCTCCTAGAAACGGGTGGTTTTCGCTGTGTAGGCTGAAGCGGATTTGACTCATGGCGTTCTGCTCTCTGGGTGGTGGTGGTAAGGTCAACCGCTAGCGCGCCGGCGAGGGCCCGGCGCGGTGAGCGGTTAACCTCACTCCTCCCGGAAGCCATAGAACCAACCTTCTCCGGTCGAGTCGGGGGAACTACAGATTTCTTTCGCCTCCTCCCTCGTCAAGCCGGTGTGGATCGTGTCAGTGGGCCCGACGTCGCGCACGTATTTAATCACTTCATAGGTGGGCGCGGGCTCCTCCTCCTCCTCGGCGGGCTCCTGATTTTCGGCCAGGTCGAACCGGCCGATATGCTCGTCGATTTCGTGGCCGTCGCACATTAGATAGACCGATTCCCCGGCGGCGCGTCCCCGCGTGCCGTCGGCGATCTCTCGGTATTCTTTGAAGTTCAAGCGGGCGGCGGTTTCGCTTGTGCCGTCGTAGACGGTGCCGACGTTGCCCACGATCACTTGCCAGTTCTCGCAAGCGGCGAACGGATCGCGCCCGTGCGGTGGGATATGCTCAACGGTGCGCTCCCCTTCGTCGTCGGTTTCAATGACGGCAAGCTCGGGGCGGTGCCAGTCGGGCCCGGCCAGGTTGCGGGCGTAGACGTAAGCCAGGGCGGAAGCGCCTAGCGGGTAGTAGCTTGCCGTGCTGTCGGGGCAGTCGGTGATAACTGCATCGGGCCCGATGGGCGAAACAATCGCGCAGCGGACCACTAGAACAGGATTGCTGGACAGATAACAGTGATGGACGCGCACGACTTTCAGGGCATCGGCGGGAAGTTCATCCGGCGCGGTGCGGGCGTCGTGCATGTCTCGGCCGGTGTTGTGAAGGAGTCGCAAGTCGGATTGTGTGTAACCGTAAGCGGGCATGGCGTAAAATCTCCGGGCGTGGTGGTGGTGAAACGGGAAACGATAGAAACGGCGGGCGGGGCTCAACTCCAGCCGGGGCTCGCCTCATATTCGGGCATCTTTTCGACAAGCCGCGCGTGGATCAAGTCAACGTGGCGCTGCAAAAGCAGATGCAAAGGATCGTCGCGAAAGCGCTGGTCTGTCGAAGTCTGATAAAGCCAGGAGCGGGCCGACTTCAGCGCCTCCCATAAGCTGAACGGCTCTTTGGGGGCGGGGGCGATGGTTCCGGGGTCGGTCGGCCAGGGAAGCCCATAGCGGAAGTTGGTGGCGCGCCAGTTGAGCAGCATAAGCTCGCCGGCCATTGTCGGCGGCGGTGAGCGGTCGGGCTCCAGTCGGTAAGTATCAAGGCAAAGCAAGTGGCAGACGGCGCGAATCTGGCGATCGGAACAAGTGAAGCTAGACATAGTAAAGGGCTCGGCGGTGGTGGTGTTGGTGAAACGGGCGGCGGTCTAGTCTTTGAGCAGGATGGCCAGCCGATCGGCGTAGCGGCGGGCGGCGTAAAGGCTTTGGAAGCGGGCAACCTCTTGGCCGAATACGTGGACGGCGTGCGTCATTCTGCGCCAACGGGTCTTATCCCCTCGGCCGATCGTGTAGTCAGCATGACAGGGCACAATTTCCCCCTCGGGCTGCAAGTAGTTTGGGGCTTGCCATAGTGTGACCTCTCGGCCGTGGCGCTGAATTCGTCGGATTTTCACAAGACAGTGATCGAGTATCGAACCGCCTCCGATTTCGCCCGGCTCGATAAGTAGCGGCACCTGAACGGGGCCCGTACTGCGCCCGATTTTGCCGCGCGTTTCGTTCTCCTCCAGCCAGTCGCGGCCGGTCGCGGTGTCCCCATAGTGAAGGGCAAGCGTGTAATGGTGTTTGCGGGCGAGCTGTAGCAGTTCGACAACCTCGGGCGGCGTCTCGGCGTGATAATGCGTGTTATCTGGCAAGACACGATAGCGCACTTCCCCCTGGGGGAATCGAACGGTTGTCAAAACTTCTTTGACAAAGTCGGCTAATTCTTCGTTCTTGGTGGTCATTTGCGGGGGCTCCTGCTAGTGGTGGATAGGTCAACGGCCAGCGGGCCCGGGCGAGCTGCCGGGGCCCGTTCGGCGGTGGGCCTAGTCGGCGTCGTTCAAGCTCTCCGGGATAATCCAGCCTCCTCCCGCAAAAGCGTTGCTGGCATGGTCGGGCCAGTGAATTTTGACGGTCGCGCCGCGCGGGTCGCCTTGGAATTCGACCGAAGCGGCCCCGAGCTGGTGGGCGAGTCGCGTGATACGGGCGCGGAGTCCTTGAACGAAGCGGGGCAACTCTCCTTCGGCGTCTAAGCTGATCTCGCCATTGCAGTAGCGGACCATCTGCCGGGCATGCTCGGCCGATTGGAGAATGAGGCTTTTGGCGTGTTTGGTCGTCACGCCGCGCGTGGCCAGTGAATCGCCATGCGTTCGGCAGTCGTCAACGAATTGCTGAAGATTGTTGACGGGCTGAAATTTTTCGGTGGCGGTCGGCACGATAATCCCCGAAGCGTCGCGGGCGGCTTTCATGGCTTCGTTTTTGTACTGGTACTGGGCCACGTCGCTACGGGTTTGGATCGTGGGGCGCTCGGCGGGCGGCGGGATGAACTCGCGGAGCGTTAAGCCGCGCGTGCGGTCGAACCGATCATCGACCGTCAAAAAGAAGATTCCGCCCGGGCCCTGGTAAACTTCCGGCAGGACCTTGGTCCCCCAAAACCGCATGGTGTCGGGGTCGTACCAATGGGAACCTGTGGCGCGCACGGCCTCTTTAATCGTGTTCGCGGTCCAAATAGTGGCGGGCGTGTTGTCGGTGGCGTTCATGTGCAAGGGCTCCTGGAATAGTGGCGGATTGGTGGTGAAACGGGGGACGAATAAGCGGGGCGGTTAGTATCCGCATTGCCGGCGCATTTCTTTGATATTCGCGTTTGCGATGATGACGCTGAAGTGTGGGCGCTCGGCCGGTTTTCCCGGCACCTTGGCGGGCGGTTTCGGCAAGGGCATTGCGCCGCGTCCGCTATGCTGAATTGTGCGGATTTCTCGGGCGGTTAGCTTGCGCACTCCCTCGGCTTTCTTCTGCTCGGTCGCGGCGTGCTTGGCACACAACCGATAGCCAAGGGCGTCAATGTGCGTGACGGTTTCGCGGCACGATGGGCGAGCAGAGCAGCGGAGCGGCGCAAAGTGCATTTCCGTTAGCTTGCGCTCCATAACTTGGCCTTGCTTCAGCCAGTCGGCGGCGTTGTCGTCAAGGAGTTGGAACCAGCGGCCGATTCTGCCGATCTCGTCGCGCTCGTAGTCGTCGGCGTGTTCTTTCAATTTTCCGGTGCGGTCAAGCAGTTGCTCGTCACAATCAAACTCGATTTCATAATGCACTTCTTCGACGAAATGCGCGATGTAGCGGGGCATGGCGTAATTTCTCCGGGTGGTGGTGGTGGTGAAACAGGCGAGCGGGCGGCGGCTCAATAATCGTCCTCCTCTAATCGCTCTCCGGCGAAAGTCGGATCGAAAACCGCGTCGGGGTCGGTTGCGTCGCGGTATCCACTTTTCGGCCAGCAGTCGTCACAGTAGCGGCCGGCGTACACTCCGAAGCTATAGCGCTCATCGGCGAAAGCGAACGGCTCGCGGGCCAGTTCGCGCGAGTCGCGGCAGCGGTTGCAGAGCCAGCGCTCATCGAACCATATTTGACCGTCGCTAAATTCGTGGCCGCGCTGATAGGGGTTTGCGTGCGGGCCAATGAAACGGGGGTCTGCGGGGTTGTAGTTGCGGGTGCTCATGGTCTTACTCTCCTGCGGTGGTGCTGGAACGGGCGGCGGTGTTACTGGGTGCGGACTACCCAAAGCGGGGCGGCGGTCTTGGGCGTTTGCCCAACGGGGCGGCATGCGCACTCACCGCCTATCGGCAAGTCGTCAATTTTCATTTCCGGCTCTATGGGAATCATGGCCACAATGTGCGAATTCTCTCGGCTGACGGGGCGACCTAATATCGAAGCCCCTTGGTTGTCGCGGATTTCAAACAGCTTGGCGGGCATGGTGCTAGGCTCCGGGTTTTTGCTTGGGGTGGTAAGCGTAGTGAATTTCAAGGGCGAGCTGTCGCACGGGGTCGGCGGCTCGGTCGTCTCGCCAACACTGGGCTAGCTTCTGTCGGTATTCGTGCCCGCGTGGCGTGGCGGGTCCGATCATGTGGGCGCGGCGTCGGTCGCGGAGTCTCTGCTTTATCGGTTTCTTTTTGAAGTTCGTATAAAAGCGGATCGCGGCTTGTCGTTCGCGTTCGTTCTGCTTGGCGTGGTCTATTCGCCCGGCGAATTTCTGAGCGTCGCGATAGGCTTTTACCTCCTCGGCGGTTGCGTCGCCTGGCGGGCGGTCGTCGGTGGCGACCAGTCGCGCGGCGGCGCTGTAAAGAGCCAGGCGGGCGAGCACAATCTTTTTGCGGGCCCGTTTGCTCATGGCTTATATCAACTCGCATTTGTGGCCGACTGTGACGGCGACAATCAGGGCCCGTAGTTGGCGGATAAGCTCATCCGTCCGCGCGTCGTCGGGGTCAAGGGTCAATTGTCGCTCTGTGTAAATCAGCGCCTCTAGCATGACGGGGGCGGCGGCAATAAGGCGAGCGTTAGCGCATGCGCCGTGTTCATCGGCTCGGGCCGGCAGTAAAGCGACGGGCCGACTGTCGCGGTAGACGGTGGAAGCGAATAGCAAGCCGTGCGGGCCGTCGCCTCCTTGGAAGTAGGACCAAGGGCCCGGCGTCGCGCCGGCGCGGGCGTAGGCTTTGCCGGGGGCGGTGTAATCGGTTTGGTTCATGGCGAGCAGGTCAACAAGTTTCATGGGTTCGGCTCCTGCGGCGGTGCTGGGTTGGGGATTGGTGGCGGACTACTGGCAACCGGTGTTTTCGCGCGGCTCTCCGCTCGGGCCGTATGCGTCGCCTTCGTCGTCGGCGTCGTCAACAAGTTTGTAGAGACTGAAGCAAGTTTCGACCGTGCCGCCAAGTTCTTGAAACATTAGGTCGACCCCTGCGGCGTCGGTGTCGAAATAGCGGGCGATCCGGGCGAGCTGGTAAGCGATGTCACGCGGCGCGGTGTGTAGCGTTTCGGTGCCGTCGTCTTTGCTGATGTGGAGCAATGGCATGGCGTTTAATCTCTCGCGGTTAGGGTGAATCCAACGAAACGGAAGGCGGTCCCGTCGGGCGTGCGCTCGACGCGCTGAGCTTTGCCGTAGAGTTGGCGTATGCTCTGCTCGGCTTCGCGGCGGGTGAGTTTGGGCAGTTCTTCGGTCCACTGGTAGTGCTGATCGTGCCAGTGTCCGGTGTAAAGGTTGCCACGATAGGACGGGGCGCGGGTCGGGTAGCTGTGGTGCGTGATACTGGCCACGGTGCTAGGCTCCAATGTCGGCGAGGGTGAAACGGGCGGGGGCGATCTCGGCCAGGCAGTCGCGCCGCAAGTAAGCGTCGTTCGGCAAGCGGGCCAAGATTGCAGCCAGGGCGGAGCGGTCAAACATACCCAAGCCGGTAAGGCGTCGGCCGGTCTTGTCGTGCAACCTGACAAGATGAACTCGGTCGGTCTGGCCAGGGTCGGCGGCTAGCTCAACGTGCCAGGAAAATACTCGGCGCAGTTCGACGGTAAGGGGAAACAGCCAGTGTGCGGGATTGTTGGTGACCATTTGCGGGCGCTCCTTGTCAACCGGTCAAGGTCGACGGTTAGCGGGGTGGTGGTGTCTCTCGTCTGCGTGTGAAGTGTATCGACTACGGGCGACCGTGGCAAGAGGAGATAAAAAGATTTTTAGAAATGGTCGAAAGCGGCTCAATTTGAGCCCGGGCGCGGGCGGCATAGCGGGCGGGCATCTGGTGCCGGGGGATTTGAAAAGCGGCTCAATTTGAGCCCGGGCGCGGGCGGCATAGCGGGCGGGCATCTGGTGCCGGGGGGAACCTGTGCGGAGGTCG
>Ga0315285_10001661_pt1 | contig 23353 bp, 22 predicted proteins | sample YL17G09_36_MG_FD_203698 | JGI IMG/M metagenome (GOLD analysis project Ga0315285, IMG submission 203698) | Sediment microbial communities from Yellowstone Lake, YNP, Wyoming, USA - YL17G09_36 | ecosystem: Environmental > Aquatic > Freshwater > Lake > Sediment | place: USA: Wyoming | collected... | reverse complement strand
CATTGTTTCATTGTTCATTGATGAGAGGAGCGCTATGTCTATACCCGGACCCCAAGACATTGTAAGACACGAACTCGAAAACGGAATTGTGGTATTGGTGCGCCAGAACCACAGCAGCCCAGCGGTCGTCGTCAGCGGTTACCTGCCTGTAGGAGCCTACGACGAACAGCCCGAGCAGGCAGGGCTGTCTGCCTTTACTGCCGACGCCATCATGCGCGGCACCACACATCGCACCTTCGCGCAAATCTACGAGGAGGTGGAGTCGGTCGGTGCCAGCGTGGGCGTCGGCGGAGGTACCCATACCACCGGGTTTGGGGGCAAGAGCCTGGCCGAAGACCTGCCGCTGGTGCTCGACGTGCTCGCCGACGTGCTGCGCTATCCCACCTTCCCCCGTGACGAGGTCGAGAAATTGCGCGGCGAGATTCTCACCGACCTGGAAGAACGCGCCCACGACACCGGGCGCATGGCCAACCTGACCTTCCACGCACTGGCGTATCCCCAAGACCACCCCTACGCCCGCAGCCTGATCGGCTACACTGAAACGGTCAGCACACTCAGCCGCGATGACCTGGCCGGGTTTCACAGCGGCGGCTACGCTCCACAAGGGATGGTCATCGCCGTCGTGGGCGCAGTGGAGGCTGCCGACGCGCTGGCGCAGATCGAGAACACCTTTGGCGATTGGGAGGGGCACACCTACGCGCGCGCGCCGCTCCCCGAGGTTCCCCGCATCGCCGAGGTCCGTGAGCGCACTGTGTCCATTCCTGGCAAGACGCAAGCGGACGTCGTCCTGGGCTATCCCGGCCCCTCGCGCTTCGCACCGGACTTTCTGGACGCAGTCGTATGCAACACCATCCTGGGCATCTTCGGATTGATGGGACGGCTGGGCGAAAAAGTGCGCGACGAACAAGGGCTGGCCTACTATTCGTTCAGCCGCGTGGATGGTGGCTCCGGCCCCGGCCCCTGGCGCATCATCGCCGGTGTCAATCCGGCCAACGTCGAGCGAGCCTTGACCAGCATGCGCGCCGAAATCGCCCGTATCCGCCAGGAGCCGGCCGGGGAGGCAGAACTGAGCGACAACAAGGCTTTCATCACGGGCAGCCTACCCCTGCGCCTGGAGACGAACGAGGGCGTGGCGCAGGCCATCCTCGACATGGAGCGTTACGGCCTGGGCCTGGACTACCTGCAGCGCTACACGGGTTTGGTCAACGAGATCACCGCCGAACGGGTGCAGGCTACTGCGCAGCGCTGGCTCGACCCCGATGCCTATGCGCTCGCCGTCGCCGGGCCGCCAACAACGTGAGGCCATTACAGAACTTCCATGCTTACCACAGGTGTGGACCTGATCGAAATCGCCCGCGTCGAACGCATGCTGGAGCGCTACGGCGAGCGCTTCCTGGAACGCGTCTTCACGCCGGCCGAGATCCTGTACTGCCGGGGGCGTTCCGCGGAACTCGCGGCACGCTTTGCGGCCAAGGAGGCCGTCTCCAAGGCGCTGGGCGTGGGCGTGCGCATGATCGCCCACGACGGCATCCACTGGCGAGACGTGGAGGTCATCGGTGATGCGCGGGGGAAACCCTTCATCCACCTCTATGGTCGCGCCGCCGGGCGCGCCGGGGAACTGGGCCTGACCGAGTGGGCCATCAGCCTGTCCCATACCCGCGAACACGCCATCGCCTTTGTGGTGGCGCAGTGAGTCAGGCACTTCAAGCGGGAGCGATTTCCTGCTTGCAATCAGCTTGTCTTCGTGGTATACTAGACCTCGAATGTGGCTACGAGTGCCGACCGGTACTTCTGAGCGGTAATGAGTGGATCATTGTCGGAACCAGGCAATATGCAGTTATACCTGCCCCTATCGGACTTTAATGCCGCCACTACTTTGGAGAAGAGTGCCAGCCGTGAAACGGATAGTCGAGTCAATAGACTAGACTCACGAGACCGGGCGTTTCACGACTGGTACCGTTTCATCCTATCTTTTCCACCCCATTTAGTACGTGACTACATTGAGGGTTTTGGCCTAGACACAGGCTATGTTGTCTTAGACCCTTTCTGTGGCACAGGCACAACCCTGGTGGAGTCCAAACTGTGTCGAATGCGGGCCATCGGCCTTGAAGCCAACCCAATCGCGCATTTTGCCAGTTCCGTAAAGGTGGACTGGGAGATTGATCCAGACTTGCTGACGTCGCGAGCCCACGACATTGCAGATTGCGCTTTGAACGTGTTGAAGGCACAAGGAATAGACGATCACCAGCCTTTTCAAGGTGGCCCCAAAGACATTCCACTAAAGGCGCTTGATCCCGAAGCGACCAGACTTCTGCTGGCGAATTCGATCAGTCCGCTCCCCTTGCACAAGACCCTTGTCTTGTTGGACTGCTTGAAAGAGCATCATAGCGAGCGATACTACCGGCACACGCTGTTGGCTCTGGCAAATGCACTGGTAACCACAATCGGCAATCTGCATTTTGGACCAGAAGTAGGGGTTGGAAAGCCCAAGAGTAACGTTCCGGTAGTAGCGGCCTGGCTGGTTGAAATAGAGAAGATGACCAACGATTTGTGCCTGGTTTCTGGCCAGCCGTACCCTGCTGCCGAGGTTTACCCTGCGGACGCGCGACAGATCAGCTCCGTCATTCCGCCCAATTCAGTTGATGCGGTGATCACGTCTCCTCCATACCCGAACGAGAAAGACTACACGCGGACAACCCGGCTGGAGTCCGTAGTTCTCGGATTTATCAAGAGCAAGGCGGATCTCAGAGTGTTGAAGAGGACGCTTGTACGTTCGAATACCCGCGGCGTGTATAAGGGAGATGACGACGACAAGTGGATAGCTGGACACTCGGAGATTCAGCGCATTGCAGAGGCCATAGAGAAACGCCGGGTGGAACTTGGAAAGAGCTCTGGATTCGAGAAACTGTATGGAAGGGTGACCAAATTGTACTTTGGCGGGATGGCGCGCCACCTGGCTGAACTTCGCACGGTGCTGCGTCCAGGTGCTCAACTGGCGTACGTGGTCGGAGACCAGGCCTCATATCTCAGGGTCATGATCCGCACAGGTCAATTGCTGGCCGATATCGCTCAAGCACTTGGATACGAGTTAGTACGGACTGACCTGTTTCGAACGCGGTTTGCAACGGCTACGAAGGAGCAATTGCGCGAAGAGGTCGTTGTATTGCACTGGGCAGGGCAAAGCAGGTGAGGACAATGGCCGACAAGAAGAACCGATATGTCCAGATCATAGAGGCGATTTTCTCCAAGTACTACCGGGCGGGTGCTACTGAAGTCCCGTTTGAAAGGTCGGACATCATCCAGGCCGCTGCGGAGTTGGGCATACGGCTTCCCAAAAACCTGGGAGACATTCTTTACACATATAGATATCGGGCTCAGTTGCCAGATAGCATAGCGGAGAAGGCCCCAGAAGGGTATGAATGGATTATTCGGCCCACAGGCCGGGCGCGTTACCAGTTCGTACTTGCCCGCAGTGCCGCTATCGTTCCTTCAGACATCCTGGTAGAGACGAAAGTGCCAGATGCTACACCCGGGGTGATCAGCAAATACGCGCTGAACGACGAACAGGCACTTTTGGCCAGACTTCGCTATAACCGCCTGATTGACATCTTTACGGGTGTCGCTTGCTATTCTTTGCAGAGCCACTTGAGAACCACTGTGCCAGGCATCGGGCAGGTGGAGACTGACGAAATCTACGTCGGTATTGATAAACGGGGCGCTCACTACGTCTTGCCGGTTCAGGCCAAAGGTAGAACAGACAAGATAGGAATTGTACAGATTGAGCAAGACTTTGCCGTTTGTGCCGCCAAGTTTCCTAGCCTCATCTGTCGGCCCGTTGCTGCTCAGTTGATGAACGACGAACGCATCGCGCTGTTCGAGTTCGAGCAGACCGACGAAGGTGTGCGGGTTTCTGTTGAGAGACACTATCGGTTAGTACGCCCGGAAGACCTGTCTCCAGAAGAGTTAGAGAACTATCGAACACGCCCATTTTGAGTGGCGGTCTATTGTGCGTGAGGTGGCGCGATGGAACATGAAGAGCAATTCAGACGTAACCATGATTTATTCGAGATGTTTATGCTGGAAGCATTGAGCAATCTGGAACTGACCAAGCACATTCCTAATGGTGCATCGGTGATCTTTCTGCCAGAGAATGATCCTGAACTCCTGGAAGCCAACCTGGAGCTTGCTCGCATAAAACAGGATAAAGGTGACCAGGTCGTTTTTGTGCGGGTGAAGCTCGTGCCTGAGGTGCGCACTATCTTCGTCCCTCACCTGAGTGTAGAGCCTGCCCTTGTATAATGGCGAATCAGAGTTCGGGCGAATGCAGCAGCACAAGAACGAGCGGCCTTCTGGTGGAGGCCGCTTTTGCTTGCTCCTCCGCCGTTCCTGTGGTACACTATGTAGACTTCCGAGGTTTCTGGAAACCTCGGAAGTCTGACCCCGCAGATAAGGAGTACATGACACGATGAGCCAGAAGAAAGGCCGCGTCTTTTCCGGCGCCCGGCCCACCGGCCGCCAACACCTGGGCAACTATCTGGGTGCCATCCGCAACTACGTTGCCCTGCAGGATAATTACGATTGCGTGTACTGTATCGTGGACCTGCACGCGCTCACCACGCTCGAAGACACAGAAAAACTCCGCGAATGGACCTACGAGATGGTGCTGGACTGGCTGGCCGCCGGGATGGACCCTGAGCGAGGCACGATCGTCTTCGTCCAGTCCCACGTGCCTCAAGTGACCGAACTCCACACCATCCTCTCCATGGTCACACCGCTGGGCTGGCTGACCCGCCTGCCGACCTTCAAGGAGAAAGTGCGCCAGCAGCCCGACAACGTCAACTATGGGCTGGTGGGCTATCCGGTGCTGATGGCCTCCGACATCGCACTCTACAAGGCCGATACGGTCCCCGTCGGCGTGGACCAGTCTCCCCACCTGGAATTTACCCGCGAGATCGTGCGCCGCTTCAACCATCACTTCGGCCAGGTGCTGGTCGAGCCGCAGGCCAAGTTCACCGACTTCCCCAAGGTGCTCGGCATTGACGGCCAGCAGAAAATGAGCAAGTCGCTGAACAACCACATCGAGATCGCCGCGTCGCCGGAGGAGATTGGACAGAAAGTGATGCAGATGGTCACCGACCCGGCCCGCCGCTACCGCTCCGACCCCGGCCATCCAGAGGTGTGTAACGTCTTCACGCTGCACGGTTTCTTCTCTCCTGACCAGGTCGCGCAGATCAAGCAGGACTGCCGCACCGCGGCCATCGGTTGCGTGGAGTGCAAGCGGCTCTTCGCCGGAAACCTGAGTGCCTATTTCGCTCCCTTCCGCCAGCGGCGGGCAGCACTGGCCGCTGACCCGCAGTGCGTGTGGGACATCCTGGCCGAAGGGACCCGCCGGGCCTCTGCCATCGCCGCCGAGACCATCGCCGAGGTCAAAGCGGCCGTTGGATTGCCCTGAGTCCAAAATGGCAGACACCCATATCACTCTCGCCGACTTGCGCCAGCGCGTGGCCGAGTTCGTCGCTGCGCGTGCCTGGGAGCGGTTTCACACCCCCAAGAACTTGAGTATGGCCATTGCCGTCGAGGCTGCCGAACTGATGGAGCACTTCCAGTGGCTCACCACCGAGCAGGCGATCACCGCCGTGCAGGATGAGGCAAAACGGGCGGCCGTGGCCAACGAACTGGCGGACGTGTTCATCTACGGGCTCGGCCTGGCGAACGCAATGAACCTGGACGTGAGCGCAGCAGTGCTGAGTAAACTGGAACGCAACGAGCAACGCTTCCCTGCCGAAGTGTGGCGGAGACGGGCACAAGAAACGGGTGCAGAGCATGTACTTGAAAATCGAAAGGAGAAAACACAATGATCGGAAAACTTCCTGAGAATGTGTTAGAAGCCCTGCTCGAGACGCTCCCCGTTGAGTTCTCAGTCGTTAACGAGAACGACCGGGTGCTGGCGTGGAACAAACACGAAACCAGAATCTTCAAGCGCCCCACCGGGGCAGTCGGCAGGGACGTGCGGAACTGCCATCCCCAGAGAAGCCTCCACGCCGTCGAACGGATCCTGGCGGAGATGAAAGCGGGAACGCGGGACAAGGCCCGCTTTTGGATTGACCTCGCGCTCGGCGGCGAGCAGCAAAAAGTGCTCATCGAATACTACGCCTTGAGAGACAAGGACGGCAAGTACCTGGGCTGCCTCGAGGTCTCCCAGAACATACACGAGTACCAGTCGTTGACGGGCGAGAGACGCCTGCTGGATTAGGCAGGGTGGGAGCCGTCAATGCGCGCAGTCGTGCAGCGGGTCAGCCAGGCCTCGGTGAGCATCGAGGACAAAGCCGTCGGGGCGATTGGGCGGGGCGTGGTTGTACTGGTGGGCGTCACCCACGGCGACACGGAAGAACAGGCCGAGTGGCTGGCACACAAGGTTGCCGGCCTGCGCATCTTTGAAGATAGCGACGGCAAAATGAACGCCAGCCTGCTCGGCGTGGGCGGTGCGGCGCTGGTCATCTCCCAGTTCACGCTGTATGCCGATGCGCGCAAGGGCCGCCGCCCGGACTTTATGAACGCTGCTCCGCCAGGCGTGGCCGAGCCGCTGGTCGAGCACTTTGCCCAGGCGTTGCGAGGCTGTGGCGTGCCCGTCGAGACCGGCGTCTTCGGTGCGTACATGCTGGTGGAGATCCACAACGACGGCCCCGTGACCATTCTGCTGGAACGGTAACGAGGCCAAACCCGCAAGATGTAAGCCACTCGTGTCCTTTTTGTACCATCGGGGTTATAGTATATATCCTGATCCCACCAGAAAAGGAGGACCCGATGATCAAGATTGTCACCGATACCACGTCCAGTCTCCCTCGCCACCTGGCCGAGGAATACGGCATCCCGATCCTGCCGCAGATCATCATCTTCGGCGATGAATCGTACCGGGATGACACGGAACTGGACACGCGCACCTTTCTGGAGAAACTGCGTACCTCGCCAGTTCTCCCCAAGACCGCCGCGCCGCCCCCGGCGCTGTATAACCCGATCTTCGAGCCATTGGTGGCAGAGGGCCACACCATCATCTGCCTGCATCCCTCCTCTGACCTGAGTGGCACTGTCCGGTCTGCCACCGTCGCCGCACAGGATTTTCCCGGTGCCGACATCCGGGTGGTGGACACGCGCACGGTCGCCGGGCCGCTGGCAGCCATCGTCCTTCTGGCTGCTCAATGGGCACGCGCAGGTGTGGACGCCGACACGATCCTGGCCCGCGTGCACGACCTGATGGCCCGCCAGCGCGCCTACTTCGTCGTAGACACGCTGGAATACCTGCACCGGGGCGGGCGCATCGGCGGGGCCAAGGCACTCCTGGGAGGACTGCTGCAGGTCAAGCCTGTGCTCATGCTGCAAAACGGACGGGTAGAGCCGTTCGAGCAGCAACGGACGGCGCACCGCGCACGGGCCCGGTTGCGAGAACTGGTGCTGGCAGAATGCCCTCATAACGTCGAGTCGTATCTATGCGTCATGCACGCCGACGCTGAGGCGGAGGCCCAGGCTATGGCAGCCGACTTTGCCGCGACGATGGGGCTGCCAGAGGTGCCGATCTACGAACTGCCCCCTGCCATCGTCGTCCACGGCGGACCAGGGTTGCTGGCGGCCGGTTTCTTCGTCGCACCGGCGTAAGGAGAAAGCCTCGATGGTCGAAATTCACAAGGTAGATACCACTGACCCACAGGCCGTGGAGCAATTCGTCCAGTTCCCATTCCACCTGTATAGGAATTGTGCTCAATGGGTACCGCCGCTGGTCTCCAGTGCGCGCAAACAACTGAACCGGGAACTCCACCCCTTCTATCGTCATTCCAACGCTGAATTCTTCCTGGCATTCCAGGACGGTAAAGTGGCAGGACGTATCGCCGTGCTGAATCCCCGCAAGCGGAATGCTTACCGGGACCGACAGGGAGGCTTCTTCTGCCTGTTCGAGACTGTGGAGGACATTGAGGTCGCTCGCGCCCTCTTCGCCGCTGCCTTCGACTGGGCGCGCCGCCAGGGTTTGGAGGAGATCAGCGGCCCTGAAGGGTTCCTCCCAGGCGACAGCCTGGGCATCCTGGTCAAGGGCTTCGAGCACCGTCCGGCGATGGGTGTTACCTACAACTACTCCTACTACGATGCCTTCATCCAGGACACAGGCTTCCACAAACAGACCGATTACTACTCCTGTTACCTGCCGGGCGACTTTGAGATGCCGGAGCGAGTCCATCGTATTGCGGAGAAGATAAAGGAACGGCGTGGATTCCAGATCTTGCGCTTTCGTACCAGGCACGAACTGGAGGCCTTCGCCCCCCGCGTGATCGAAGCCTACAACGCCGCCTTCTCGGAGAACCGGGAGTTTGTCCCGATTGCCGGCGAAGACGCGGCGAAGATCGCCAGGCGGCTCATTGACATGACCCAGCCGGACCTGGTCAAAATCGTCGCCAAGGGCGAAGAGATCATCGGCTTTGTGCTGGGCTTCCCGGACGTTTCGGCAGCGCTGCAGCGCTGCAAGGGGCAACTGTATCCCGTCGGCTGGGCACTGCTCCTGTGGGAGTCCAAACGCACCCGCTGGATCAACTTCAACGGTGGGGGTGTTCTCCCCCAGTATCAGGGCCTGGGGGTAACGGCCCTCCTATACCACGAGATATACAAGACCGTCCGGGAGCGCAACTTCCTGCACGTCGACATCGTGCAGGTCAACGAGCAAAACACGCGCATGGTGCAAGAATTAGAGGGACTTGGAGTGGACTTTTACAAAGCACACCGCATTTACGAGCGGGTGTTATGAGTACTCCGTCCTGACCTATGGCTCACTCTGTACGGCGAGTGCCTGGACGTAACGGCGGCCATGCTACGCATATGCGGATGGCCGCCGCGGCGTCTCATCTCCATCTTGCCTCGAAAAGCCATCGCTGGTATAATTAAATAGAAACTCATAAGAGGAAAGGTGGACTTACGGATGTTCTGGCTGCGAGAGGCCCTCGCTGCTCATTCTGTGCTGCTGGCACTTTTATATGGACAGGCCTTTTTCGTGCTGGGCCTCTCGATCATCTTGCTGGCTCGCCAAAGCGCACGGCTGGAGATCGCCTGTGGACTTGCGCCACTGACAATCTTTGGGTTTTGCGAGGCACTGATCGCATGGAGCCCAGTGTGGCTCGCGTCCTCGAGCGCTCCGCCGCCCTGGCTCTCCTGGTTATGGCTGCTGATACTGGGCGCTGGCCACACCTCCCTGTTGGCTTTCGCATTGCAGGCCTACGTGCCGCCGGAAAAACGACAATGGACCCAATGGACTTTTGCTGGCGGTCTCTTGACACTGTGGCTGATCGCTTTGAGCGTCGCCCGCGTAGCCGGCGCATCCCTCGAGCGGACACAACTCTTCGGCGAGATCTTTGCCCGCTATTTTCTGGTGCTACCTGGCAGCCTGATTGGAGCGTGGGGGCTGTACCGTCAGGCCTACTGTACGATCTCACCCGAACGGCTGCCGCTGATCAAGCCCCACCTGCGCGTCGCGGGGCTTGCACTTGGATGCTTCGCCATGTTTGGAGGACTGCTTGGCCCGGCTGCGCCTTTCTTCCCCGCCAATCGGCTTAACCAGGAAATGTTTCTGCAGGTAACCGGCATTCCGCTTGCGCTCCTGCGTGGCTTATGTGGCATCGTCATCACCTATGGGATCGCACGGGCATTGGAAGCCGTCTTGAACGAGGCTGAACTCTGGTTGGAGAGCGTAGAGCACATGCAGGCCCTGGCCCGTGAGCGGGAACGCATCGGGCGAGAGTTACACGATGGCATCATCCAGTCTATCTACGCCGCCGGGCTGATGCTCGAAGGAGCCCAGCACAGCATTCCCAACGAGCCAGAAGCGGCACAGGCCCAACTGGCTCGCGCGATTGGGAGCCTGAACCAGACGATCCAGGACATCCGTCGCTACATCTTCGATCTGCGCGGCGAGATGCTGCACGATGACCTCGAGACAGGCCTCAGCAAGATGTTGAAAGATTTTCGCGTGAACACGCTGCTGCAGGCCGAGTTCGTCGTGGAGGGTGAGAACACCTGGCCGCTGGGAGCCGAACGCCGACAACATATCTTCCAGATCGCACGCGAAGCGTTGACCAACGTAGCTCGCCATGCAAAAGCACGGCAGGTCAAGGTACGCCTGCGCTATGGCGTCAATGCGCTGCAACTCCGCATCTCTGACGATGGCATTGGGCTCTCGGCATTGCCCGTCCATAGAGGGCAGGGGCTGCGGAACATCCGCGAGCGTGCGCGCTTGCTCGATGGCATGCTGGACGTGGATACAGCACCGAACAAGGGCATGACCCTGATTCTGACCGTACCCTATTAAGCGTAGTGCGTAGGTCGCGAGGTGATATGGCACTCAAAATCCTGATCGTAGATGATCACGAAGTTGTGCGGCTTGGCCTGCGCACGCTCCTCGACCGTCATCCCGACTTTACGGTCGTGGACGAGGCGGCCACGGCCAGGGAGGCTATCCAGAAAACCCTGCTGCTCCATCCTGACGTCGTGGTGATGGACATCCGATTGTTAGGGGGGAATGGCATTGATGCCTGCAGGAAGATCGTCGAGCAGGCACCCCAGACCAAAGTGATCATGCTCACCTCGTATGCTGAGGACGAGATGCTCTTTGATGCCATCGCCGCCGGGGCATGTGGCTACGTGCTCAAACAGATCGGCAGCGACGATCTGGTCCGGGCAGTCGAAGCCGTAGGACGAGGAGAAGCGCTATTGGACCCGACGCTCACGCAGCGGGTCTTCGACCGCGTGCGCGAAGCCACACGGAAAGAGCATCAGGAATCCTTTGCCAATCTCACCGACCAGGAAATGCGCGTCCTGGCCTACGTGGCCGAGGGAAAGACAAACCGGGAGATTGCCGGAGCCCTGTTCCTGGGTGAGGGTACAGTACGGAATTATGTCAGCAGCATCCTGAAAAAACTGCACCTGACCAACCGCGCTGAGGCTGCCGCTTACGCAGTGGAGCATAACCTGAAAGAATTTTTCTGACCGTACTACCACGCCGATACTACTGAGGTATAGCCTCTTTCAGATATCCGTTGCACATCTCAACCGTGGTATCGAGTTGTGTCTGGGCCTCTGCACCGCCCATACAAGCCGAGAGCATCTCCGCGATGGCCGCATGGCACTCATCGTAGCCGGCCACCGGCGCCCCAACGCCATAGTCGTAGGACATGAAACCAAAGGCCTTCTGATAGGCGGGATTCTGGGCGAAGTAGTCGGTTAACAGATCGGCCGCTGCTCGGCGGATGGGATAGGTACCAGTACCGCCTGCCCACGTCGCCTGCTGCCGTGGCTGGCTCATCCACTTGATGAACAGCCAGGCTGCCAACTGCTGCTTGGGGGTGCTCACGAAGATGGACTGGCTGGCACCGTAAATATTCATACGCGGCGCATCGCGGTCGGCGCTGTGCGGCGGAGGGTTGACGCTCCACTTGAAGCCTGCGCCTTCGTCCACCGCCTGTTTGTAGTAAGGCAGGCCAGAGATAGAACTGATGGTGAAAAGCACCCGGCCTGCGCCAAAGTCAATCCGGTCACCATAGGATTCTGCCGCCTCTGCCGCACACCCACGCTCCACCAGGTCCTTCAGGAAGATCAGCGCTGCCAGGCCCTCTGGGCCATTGAAGACGTAGCCGGTACCATTTTCGTTGACGATGTTGCCACCCCGGCTGAAGACGAAGGTTGCGAAGCGGGAACCGTCAATCGTGTACTCGTAGCCGAGGGGCGCCCCCTCCCCTGTCGCACCGGAGAACGGTTGCTCGACAGCCTTGCAGGCCATCTCGGCAAACTCATCCCAGGTCTCGGGCGGACCATCGTAACCCAACTCGGCCAGCCAGTCCTCATTGTAATACATCACTTCCATAGACTTGTAGTGCGGCCAGCCATAGTGAGCTTCGAACTGCGGCAGATAGTCCACAGCCAACGTAACGGGAAAGAAATCGGCCAGATTCTCTTCTGCATAGCCCCACTTTTCGCTCTCCACATAAGGATTCAACGCGACTAATACACCCTGTCCGGCGTATGTGGCAGCCTGGTCCTGCGAAGCCATCACCATACTGGGGTATCGTCTGTTCGGGATGCCAGTGATGACCTTCTGATACAGTTCGTCGTAGCCACTCTGCGCTTCCCCCTGGACGACGATGTGCCACTCGTTGGTGCGGTTGAACTCGTCAATCATGCTCAGCACGAGTTCCTCACGGGAGTGGGTGTACGGGTACCAGTAGACGACGATCTGGCCAGTGGGGTCCAGGTCCTCCAGATCGCCGTAGATTGCCGGGTCGAAGGTATTGCCAATTGTTGGAGTCGGCCGGGCGCACGACACCACAAGCGCCAGGATCGCCCCCATGGCCACCAGCGCAAACGGTGATTTGCACAATTCTATTCGACGAAGCCGACGTATTCCGGGGGCCAGTAAGAGAACCAGGCGTGTCCGACGAGGTGCTTGATTGCCACCGGCCCGAAATTGCGCGAGTCGTTGGAAGCGCCCCGGTTGTCGCCCATGACGAATACGTGCAAGGGTGGAATCGTCAGCGGACCATAACTGCCGCCACTTGGATTCACTGCCCAGGGTTCGTCGAGCGGTTGGTCGTCAATGTACACCTTCCCGTTGCGCACTTCCACCGTCTCCCCCGGCAGTCCCACCACGCGCTTGATCAACATCTCCGTCTGGTCCGGTGAGTCAATCACGACGATGTCGCCACGCCGCGGGCCGTGAAAAAAGCGGTACGTCACTTTCTCCACGACCACCCGCTGCGTGCTGTGCAGGTTCGGCTCCATGCTCTGGCCCAACACCTGGGTGGCCTGAGCCAGGAAAAGGTTGATGACCAGGGCGATGACGACTGCCGGGATGACCGTCTCGGCCACCTCGCGCAGCGCTTGCAGCAGCCATCGCCCAATCTGAGCCCCGCCCTCACGGGGGCCCTGTCCGGCTTCGATTTCAGGTTCTTCGATGATCTCTTCCACGACAATCCCTCAGTATAGGCTGATCTGCCTGCACCGGGCACTAAGCCAGGATCATCGAGGCGGGTAACGCCTGCTACCCCGGTCCCGGTCTCCGCCCCGGTCACCTCGATCCCGGTCTCCGCCCCGGCCACCTCGATCCCGGTCTCCGCCCCGGCCACCTCGATCCCGGTCTCCTCCCCGGCTACCTCGATCCCGGCCTCCCCTACTGCCTCCCCGCTCTCCTCCCAGCCTGTCGGCTGCCTGAGCCTGCTCCAGCGTCCATCCTTCCAACACTGCCCGGCGCGAGAGGCGGATCTTACCTTCAGGGCCGATGCTGGTCACCATCACCATGATCTCGTCACCGACTTCTACCACGTCCTTGACAGTGTTGACGCGATAGTCGGCCAGTTGCGAGATGTGCACCATTCCATCCACACCGGGCAGGATCTCCACGAACGCACCAAAGTCGGTGATGCGCACGACGCGCCCGGTATAGATGTGGCCTACCTCAGCCTCCTCGGTCAACTCTGCGATCATGCGCTGCGCTTTCTCGGCAGCCGGGCCGCTGGTCGAAGCGACGTAGATCGTGCCATCGTCCTGGATGTCGATGCGCACGCCACACTCTTCCTGGAGCGCACGCACCGTCTTACCACCCGTCCCGATGACTGCCCCCAGTTTATCAGGATCCACGTGCAGGATGGTCATGCGGGGCGCATAGGGCGAAAGGTCTGCCCGCGGCGCAGGGAGGGTGGCCTCGATCGCGTCGAGGATCTGCACGCGCACCTGGCGGGCGCGTTCCATGGCCTCTGCCAGAACGTCGTAGGCAAGACCGGCGGCAACTTTGATGTCCATCTGCAACGCCGTGATGCCGCCGCGCGTGCCGGCGACCTTAAAGTCCATATCCCCCAGGTGATCTTCCATGCCCTGGATGTCGGTCAGGATCTGGTAGCGGCCATTCTCCATCATCAGTCCCATCGCGATACCGGCAACCGGGGCCTTGATTGGCACACCTGCATCCATGAGCGCCAGCGTGCTCCCACACACGCTCGCCATCGAAGTTGAGCCGTTGGACCCGAGCACCTCGCTGACGACGCGGATGGTGTAGGGGAACTTGCCATCGTCGGGGATCACCGGCAGCAGTGCTCGCTCGGCCAGTGCACCGTGGCCAATCTCGCGCCGGCGCGGCCCCCCCATCCGTCGCACTTCACCCGTCGAATAGGGCGGGAAATTGTAGTGGTGCATGTAGCGCTTGGTATCCTCAGGCGAGAGGTCGTCTAGCGTCTGCTCCTCTCGAGGCGTGCCGAGCGTGACGATGGAAAGAACCTGGGTCTCACCACGGTTGAAGAGGCCGGAGCCGTGTGTGCGCGGCAGCAGCCCTACTTCGGCCGACAGGGGGCGGATGGCGTGGGGGGAACGGCCGTCAGCACGGATGCCCTCTTCAAGCGTACGCCTGCGCACGATTTCACGCACCACTTCATCGAAGGCTTCTCTGATGATCGCTTCATCCCATTCCTCAGGCCGACTTTCGACCAGCCCATTCCGCAATGCCTCTAGCCGCCCGTAGCGCTCCTCCTTGCTCGTTGCGCCGTAGATCGCCTCCGGCAAACGATCGCCTGCTTGCTGGTGGACGTATGCGCGCGCCTCGTCGGGCAAAACATGGGGCGTGTATTCATATTTAGGCTTCCCTACGGCCTCGCGCATCTCACGTTGAACGCGAATCACGCCCCGCATCGCCTCGTGACCCCGACGTAGCGCCTCGACGATCACCTCCTCGCCCACCTCGTTCGCCCCAGCCTCGACCATCAACAAGGCCTCGGCCGTGCCAGCCAGCCGCAGGTCGAGTATACTATGTCCCATCTGCGAGACGGTCGGATTGATGACCAGTTCGCCGTCTGCGTATCCCACGCGCACAGCCGCTATCGGCCCATTGAACGGGACGTCAGAGACCATGAGCGCAGCCGAGGCACCGATGAGGGACAGGATGTCCGCCCGATGCTCATCATCCTGTGAGAGCGAGGTGACGACGACCTGCACCTCGTTGCGCATATCCTGGGGAAAGAGGGGACGGATGGCCCGGTCGGTCAACCGGGCCGTGAGTGTGGCCGATTCGGTTGGCCTTCCCTCACGGCGGAAGAAAGAACCAGGGATACGGCCAGCGGCATACAGCCGCTCTTCAAAGTCCACGGTGAGGGGGAAGAATCCCTCCCCACCCTCACGGACTGTATGGGACATCGTTGCCGTGACGAGCAACACCGTGTCACCGCAACGCACTGTGACTGCACCGCCTGCCTGTTGGGCCAGTTTCCCGGCCTCGATCGTGACGACCTCGTCGCCCAACGTGGCGGTAAATTGATGACTATTCACTTTTCTATACCTCCATATCGGCAGGCCAGGCACAGCGGTCAGGGACTGGGGGGTATCTCGTAGCAAACCAGCGGCCGTTAGGCTACGCTATACTCCCCAATTCCTGGACCTCCGCCTGACCCCCCTAGAATGCTTATTTTAGATAGATATACCGAACGAGTAGATGGGTACACCCTTCTCCACATCTACTCGTTCAATTGACCTTCCCGTAATATGTTACCTGCGCAAACCAAGTCGCTGGACGATCTCCTGGTAGCGTTCAGGAGATTTGGAATTGAGATAGGTCAGATGGCGCCGGCGTTGGCCGACCATCTGGATCAACCCGCGCCGGGAGTGCTCATCGTGTCTGTGCATCTTCAAATGTTCTGTCAGTTGATTGATCCGAGTGGTCAATAACGCGATCTGCACTTCTGGCGAACCGGTATCGTCTGGCACGCGGCCAAATTCCTGGATGATCGCATCTTTCTCGCTCTTATCTAACGACACTGTTTCCTCCTTAAAACCACACACGAACAGGGCTCAATATACACCTTTTCCAGTCTTACCAGGGTATTGTACCACGATTCAGCCCCACGCGCAAGAGCGAGCGTCGAGACCGTCACACATTGGGGACAAGCTCCTGAAAAGCTGAGACAGGCCACTTTCCTCCTATTTCTTGTCCCTTCCGTGATACACTCACTGGCGTGACGTTGACAGAAAGCCGAAACTGTTTACAATGAGCGCATTGACGAGATCCATGTTCAGGAGAACGATGCCTATGCCGTGTTGGGACTGTCAATCGCATGTCTGATCTGCTCGATGGCCTGATTGTCAAAGCACAAAGTGGTTTCTTCACCGTCCACACCGGGCGCGGTGATTTTGTGTGCCAGGTGCGGGGGCGACTCAAGCAGGAGCGGCGTGACACCGATCTGGTTGCCGTCGGGGATCGCGTGCGCATCAGCCCGGCCGAAGATGGCAACGGGATGATCGAAGAGGTCGCCGACCGGGAGCGAGCGCTGGTGCGGCTGGCCCCGTCGTCCCGCGGGCGCGGTGGGCGCCGCTGGGACCGCGAGGGCTATCTGGCCGAGCGAGAACAGGTCATCGTCGCCAATCCCGATCAGGCGTTCTTTGTCTTCGCCTGCGCCGACCCCTTCCCCAGCCTGCGCATGCTCGACCGGCTGCTGGTCGGGGCCGAGCGGCAGCACCTTCCAGCCGTCGTGTGCGCCAACAAGATTGACCTGGTGGGCCGCCAGGAGGCGCAGGCGCTCTTTAACGTCTACGAAGAGATCGGCTATCCGGTGCTCTACACCAGCGCTGTCACCGGCGACGGGGTGGACGAACTGCGCGATACGTTGCGAGGGAAAATCTCGGCGTTTGTAGGCCCATCTGGCACAGGCAAGACGAGCCTGCTCAACACGATGCAGCCTGGCCTGGGACTGCAGGTGCGGGAAGTGAGCCAGGCCACCAGCAAGGGCCGCCACACCACCGTCGTGCCACAACTCGTCCCACTCGACGTAGGCGGCTGGGTGGCCGACACGCCCGGTATCCGCGCGCTGGCCCTCTTCGACGTGGACCCTGAAGAGTTGGATGCCTACTTCCCCGACATCGCTCCGCTGGTGCCCCATTGCCAGTTCTCCGACTGCATGCACACCGTCGAGCCGGGCTGTGCAGTCGTTCAGGCTGTAGAAGAGGGACGGGTCAGCCAGCACCGCTACGAGAGTTACGTGCGGCTGCGCCAGGAGCATCAGAAGTTGGCGGACATGTACTGGTGGGGTATCCAGTAGAGAGCCTCCACCTTGCACTTGACAGACCGGGCAAGCCATAGTAGAATCTCCAAACGTAGTTATAGAACTAACTTCTAATGTAGCGAGGATTGCATGGAAGAGACAAAGAAAATGTCATGGCATACCCATACTGGTCAGGAGGTGGCTGAGGCGCTGGGGACCAAGACCGAGAACGGGCTTACAGCGGCCGAAGCGAAGGCGCGCCTGGCCCGATATGGACCGAACGAACTGGCCGAGCGGCCCCGGCCTGGTTTCTGGCAGTTATTGTTGGGCCAGTTTGACAACTTCATCGTCATCATCCTCATCGTCTCTGCTGTCATCTCTCTTCTGCTAGGAGAAGTAATTGACGCCAGTGCGATCATGGCCATCGTCATCCTGAACGCTGTGCTGGGTGTGATCCAGGAGAGCAAGGCGGAGGAGGCGCTGGCAGCGCTCAAGAAGATGGCCGCCCCCGAAGCCCACGTCTTGCGCGACGGCCACCGCATCACCGTTCCGAGCCGCGAACTGGTGCCTGGCGACATCGTCTTCCTCGAAGCCGGTAACTACGTCCCGGCCGACCTGCGCCTAGTCGAGAGCGTCAACCTCAAGATTGACGAGGCGTCGCTGACGGGCGAATCGGTGCCGGTCGAGAAGGTGGCCGGGGCGAAACTGGCGGAGGACGTGCCGCTGGGCGACCGGGTCAACAGCGCCTTTATGGGCACCACCGTCACCTATGGGCGAGGGGCAGGTCTGGTCATCGCCACCGGCATGCAGACGCAGATCGGCCTCATCGCCGAGATGATCCAGTCCTACGAGGAGGAGCCGACCCCCCTTCAGCGTCGCCTGGACCAACTGGGCCGCTGGCTGGGCGTGGGTGCGCTAACGATCTGTGGCCTCATCTTCGTCGAGGCAGTCATCCAGGACACCGAACTCTCTATCTTGACCAGCCAGGGGCTGATGCCTTACCTGGTACAGACCAAAGAGCAGATCATAGACCTGTTCATCGTCGCGGTCAGCCTGGCGATTGCGGCCGTCCCGGAAGGGTTGCCGGCCGTCGTCACGATCTGCTTAGCGCTGGGGATGCGCGAGATGGTGCAACGCCACGCGCTGATCCGCCGCCTGCCCGCCGTGGAGACGCTCGGCAGTGCCACTGTCATCGGCTCCGACAAGACCGGCACGCTGACCCAGAACAAAATGATGGTCGTGCGGCTCTACGTGGCGGAATGGCGGCTGGACGTGAGCGGCGAGGGATACCAGCCCAGGGGCGAGTTCAAGCACTATGGTGAGCCGTCCGACCCGCGCGACAACTCCGAAATGATGGCCCTGCTCACCGGGAGCCTGCTCTGCTCTGACGCCCGGCTGGAACTGGCCGAATCCGAGAACGGAGGAAATAAGCAATACCGCCTCGTGGGCGATCCGACGGAGGGGGCCATGGTCGTGGCGGCGGCCAAGGCTGGCCTGTGGCACGCAGAACAAGAAAAACGGCGGCCGCGCGTGGCCGAAGTGCCCTTCGACAGCGACCGTAAGCGCATGAGCACGCTCCACCGCCTGGACGAACCAGAATGGGAATGGGAAAAGAACAGTCAGTTCAAGTACATCGCCTACGTCAAGGGCGCACCCGACGTGATGCTGCCCCTGTGCGACACGATCCTGGAGCGTGACGCTGACGCGCCACTCACGCCGGGGCGGCGCCAGCACATCGAGAACGTCATCCGCGACCTGGGACGCGAGGGGCTGCGCGTGCTGGCGGTGGCCTATCGCTACCTGGAGCGTGTCCCCGACGAATTGACCGCCGACGAGGTCGAGAAAAACCTGGGGCTGATCGGACTGGTGGCGATGATAGACCCGGCGCGGCCGGAAGTCAAGCCCGCCGTCGAGCGCGCACGCAAGGCGGGCATCCGCACGATGATGATCACGGGCGACTATCCCGACACGGCCCGTGCCATCGCCCAGGAAATCGGCCTGCTGCGGCCCGGTGGTAAGGTCGTCACAGGTGCAGAACTGAACGGCATGTCCGACGAACAACTGGTCGAGCGCATTGAGGACGTGGACGTCTTTGCCCGCGTTTCTCCCCAACACAAGGTGCGCATCGTCGAGGCGCTCCAGGCGCGAGACCACGTCGTGGCCATGACCGGCGACGGCGTCAACGACGCACCCGCACTCAAGCGCGCTTCCATCGGCGTCGCCATGGGCATCACCGGCACCGACGTGTCGAAAGAGACAGCGGACATGGTGCTCACCGACGACAATTATGCCTCCATCGTGTCGGCCGTCGAGCAGGGACGCATCATCTACTCCAACATCCGCAAGTTTGTATACTACCTGCTCTCCTGCAACATGGCCGAGATCATGGTTATCTTCCTGGCCACGCTGGCCGGTTCGCCGCTGCCGCTGACCGCCATCCAGTTGCTGTGGCTCAACCTGCTGACCGACGGCGCGCCTGCGCTGGCGTTGGGATTGGAGAAGGGCGACCCGGACATCATGGAGCAGCCGCCACGCCCTGTGCACGAGCCGATCATCAACCGCCTGATGGTTGCTGGCATCGTCGTGCAGACTATCGCCATCACGGCCGTCGTGCTGACCGCCTTCTACGTCGGTTGGGCCTGGGCCCCATCGAACCTGGCACTGGCACAGACGATGGCGTTCGTCACGCTCTCGGCGTCCGAACTGGCGCGCGCCTACACCGCGCGCTCCGAGCGCGTCTCGCTGTTCCGCCTGGGCATCTTCAGCAACCAGTACATGCAATACGCGGTGCTGCTTTCCGTCGTCCTGTTGCTTGGCGTCGTCTATATGCCCTTCCTCCAGTCCGTCTTCAACACGGTACCGCTGGGGGTACGAGAGTGGACGGTCGTCCTGCCGCTGTTGCTGGTGCCTAGCGCTGCGGCTGAGATCACCAAGGCCATCGTGCGGCTGCGCGGCCGGCCGCGCACGGCCACGGCCACAGTGTAGGGGTCTCCTGATACAGCACCTAATCTTGGGAATAGTACCCCATACGATTTGTGGTGCCTGTCGCCGGATTTGCAATTTTGTCGGATTTTGGTAAAATAGAGGTCAGGCAGTGCGCTCGATCGGTCGTTGGAGCTTTCGCAGTAGCAGATTAGTTTAGAATAGAAAGAAAAGGAGATGTGGACATGTTTCGCGAGAGGATACAAGCACACTATGACGAATTGACCCCCAGTTTCCGCAAGCTGGCTGACTTCATCCTACAGGAACAACTGGATGCGGCTTTCATGACCGCCACAGAGATGGCCCACCACCTGGGTGTGGATGCGGCCACGGTCGTCCGCTTCGCCCAGAACCTGGGCTACTCGGGCTTCCGAGAACTGATCAAAGAGGTACAACGTGTCGTCAAGGGAGAACTGACCGCCACCTACAGTCCTGACCTGAGTGCCCCGGATGATATGGGCCTCTTCCGCAGCCTGCTGGAGAACGAGCGGCACAATCTGACGATGGTACAGGCGCAGTTGACGGAGAAGGCCAACACCATCCTGCCCATGCTCTTGAACGCCAAGCGCATCTGGGTCCTGGGACAGGGTTGCTGCGTCCACCTGGCTGGTCTGTGCGCCTCCGCGCTGAGAGAGATTGGCCTGCCGGCTGTCTCGACCGCGCCCGACGCACTGGCGGCCGCCGCGAACCTCAAGGGCGTCGGTGCTGACGACATGGCGGTGGGCTTCTCGCTCACCGGGATGGACCTGGCCACGGCTGACGCCGTCCGTTTTGCCGGCCAGCGTGGAGCGAAGACGCTCGTGTTCGCCGCTTCGCCGGTCGCAAGAGCAGCGCTGGCAGCCGAGACGACGATCATCTGCCCCGGCCCCACGCAGACACACGTGCCCTCCTTCGTTGGCCTGGCCGCCATGATCGTCGTGATCGTCGCAGCATTCACCGTGCGCTATCCCGACAAGGCGGCAGCAATGAAGACGGACCTCCAGCAGAGTTTTCGTGAACTTCTGGCACTTCAGGCCCGCAGTTCGTCGGAGCTAGACGTCGAGGAACTGTGGCGTCAGTTTTGACGCCCTGGGAGTGTAAAAAAGATGACATCGAGCGCAGAGGCCCGGGCAGGTCAGCCGGGCCTCTTGCCTTATTGTCGCAACCCTTGCGATGGTTCGCAACCTTCGCAAGGATGGCTGATTGGATGAAAGGAGGGACCCAAAATGTGGAAAGAATTCAAAGAGTTCGCCCTGCGGGGGAGCGTACTCGACCTGGCCATCGGGATCATCATCGGGGCGGCGTTCGGCAAAATCGTCACCTCGTTCGTCAACGACATCCTGATGCCGCCGGTCGGGTTAGTGTTGGGCAAAGTCAATTTTGCCAACCTGTTCATCAATCTGTCCGGCCAGCCCTATGCCACGCTGGAAGAGGCGAAAGCCGCTGGCGCAGCCACGATCAACTACGGTCTGTTCATCAACACCGTGCTGGACTTTATCATCGTGGCGTTCGTCATCTTCCTGGTCGTCCGCCAGATCAACCGCATGAAGCGCAAAGAAGCCGCCGCGCCGGCTGCGCCGACGACCAGGGAGTGCCCGTACTGCTTCTCCACGATCCCGCTCAAAGCCACCCGTTGCCCCAACTGCACCTCGGAACTGCCAGCGGTATAAGGGACCATGTCCAAAGATCATATCCTGGCCATTGACTGCGGCACGCAATCGGTGCGTGCACTGCTGTTCGACCCGCGCGGCAACCTGATCCACAAAGCCCGCGTGCCGATTGAACCGTACTTTTCCGAACAGCCCGGCTGGGCCGAGCAACATCCCACGTACTTTTGGGACAGCCTCTGCACTGCCTGCCAGCAACTCTGGCAAGAGAGCCCTGTCCCCAAAGAGGCCGTGGCGGGCGTGGCGCTCACCACCCAGCGGGCGACGATGGTCAACGTGGACGGGCGCGGCGAACCGCTGCGCCCGGCCATTGTCTGGCTGGACCAGCGCCGCACCGAAGGGCTGCCGCCGGTAGGGGGACTGTGGGGGCTGGCCTTCCGCTTGAGCGGCATGACCGGGACGGTGGCTTACCTCCAGGCGGAGGGGGAGGCCAACTGGATCCGCACGTTCCAACCGGAAATCTGGAAGCGCACCCACAAGTACCTGTTCCTTTCCGGCTATCTGACGTACCGGCTGGTAGGCCGCTTCGTAGACAGTGTGGGCTGCCAGGTAGGATACCTGCCCTTCGACTACAAGCGGTTGAGTTGGTCGAAGAAATCGGACTGGAAATGGCAGGCCGTGCCGCTGGACGAGCGGATGCTCCCTGACCTGATCCCCCCCACCGGAGTGCTGGGCGAGATTACCCCCCAGGCCGCCACAGCGACCGGCATCCCGGCCGGGCTCCCGCTCATCGCTGCCGCGGCCGACAAGGCGTGCGAGGTGGTGGGGGCGGGGTGCCTGGCGCCGGTCGTAGCCTGCCTCTCCTACGGCACGACCGCCACTGTCAACACGACCAGCCGCCGCTACGTGGAGGTCATCCCGCTGATCCCCCCCTACCCCAGCGCCGTTCCCGGAGCCTATAACCTGGAGATTCAGGTCTATCGGGGCTACTGGATGGTCAGTTGGTTCCGGCGGGAGTTCGGCCTGCGAGAGGAGCAACTGGCGCACGAGCGAGGCTGTGCACCGGAGGATCTGTTCGACGAACTGGTCGAGGCGGTGCCGCCAGGTTCGATGGGGCTGACGCTGCAGCCCTACTGGTCACCTGGGCTCAAGCATCCTGGTCCAGAGGCGAAGGGGGCCGTCATCGGCTTCGGCGACGTGCATACGCGCGCCCACATCTACCGCGCGATTCTGGAGGGGCTGGCCTATGCGCTGCGGGAGGGGTTGGAGCGCACGCAGAAGCGGCTGGGAGTGCGCACGACCGAAGTGCGCGTTTCCGGCGGTGGCTCGCAGTCGGACGCTGCGATGCAGATCACGGCCGATATTTTCAACCTGCCGGCCAGCCGTCCACACGTGTACGAGACCTCCGGGCTGGGGGCGGCGATGGATGTGGCAGTGGGCCTGGGGTTACACCCCGAGTTCGAGACGGCCGTGGCGGAGATGGCCCGCGTGAGCCGCACGTTCGAGCCTCGCCGCGAAGTGCGTGACGTCTACGAGGGGCTTTACCAGCACGTCTACCGGCAGATGTACCGGCGGCTGCGCCCACTCTACGAGGAGATTCGCCACATTACGGGGTATCCCCCGAGGTAGGGCAGACTTTCCAGTCTGCCACCTGGACAGGCTGGAAAGCCTGTCCCCACGTACAAGGCAGACTTTCCAGTCTGCCACCTGGACAGGCTGGAAAGCCTGTCCCCACGTACAAGGCAG
>Ga0315285_10001660_pt1 | contig 23356 bp, 17 predicted proteins | sample YL17G09_36_MG_FD_203698 | JGI IMG/M metagenome (GOLD analysis project Ga0315285, IMG submission 203698) | Sediment microbial communities from Yellowstone Lake, YNP, Wyoming, USA - YL17G09_36 | ecosystem: Environmental > Aquatic > Freshwater > Lake > Sediment | place: USA: Wyoming | collected... | reverse complement strand
TGCCAGACATTCTGATAGCATTCACAATCGACGCGGACGAGCTGAAGACCGGAGTCCGTCGCGAAGGGGCCTATTTCGGGTTCAATGCCTTTGTCATGCGGTTTGCGGTCGTGGCACAGGCATGGACATATGCACTTCTGTTGTACAGTTCGGGCTTCGATGAAACACTGGCCACACAGCCCCCGTCTGCACTCTTCGCCATCAGACTCTTGGTGTCGGTCGTACCTCTTATCGCCGCAATACTGGCAGCTCTCATCATTTCTCGGTACCCGTATCATGGACAAGCCCTCGCCGAGCTGCAACAGAAGACAGCTGAGCTGCATGCACAGAAGAGGGAACGTACTTCATAGACCGGGCCCAGGGGTTTCTAAGCCCATCGGTCATTCAAGTGAACAGCGTTGAGTGCTATTGGGGCCCTGTTGTCTGAGCATCAACTCAAACGCCCCTACTTTGATTGTCCTTGTCAATCACAAACAGGTATGCAACAGACCTGCCAATCGCTCCAACTGTACCCCAGTAAAGGACGATAAGGCTCGTTTCGATGACAGCGTAGACCTCCAAGGATAGATCCGCAAGCAGTATCGGTGCAATGATTGCAGGAAGCGCTCCCAGCAGGACCAAGACCGACATGATGGCGCCATGACCCATGATACTCCTCCATGGTTTTTTGCAGTAGATATCCCAGAAGTTCTGCGCAAGGAATATGTCAGTGTATCCTACTACCCCGACAATCCCTATGCACGTGACTATGATCCCCACATAGAACCCGATGAGCCCTCCAAGGAGCGTCCCAAGCTCGATGATGTAAACCCAGATCCAGAGCAGTGCCACCATGATCAGCGAGAACAGCAAACCGTGCATGAACATCGTCGGTAAGTCCCTTCTAATGCGGAAGTCCTGCTTCGGACGACTCCTCCGTTCATGAGCAGCAGCCTCCTTTTCGAGTGCGATGGAAACTACTGGGACGCTGCCTTGTTCCGGCTGCGACAGGACACGGAGCCATTTCGCACAGTTCTGGCATTGAAAGAAGCCGCCCGATGCTATCTTGTCCACGAGATAGACGTATGATGCGCCGCAATTGGGGCACTTCATAAAGAGGCCTTCAGGGTCCTTGTTGTTCAACCTGGACTGTTCCCTTTCTCAGCTCGTCGAGCGATGCTGCAGAATTGATGCAGGAAACTTATAACAGAATCGTCGTGTACTAGCGGGGCAGTGCAATACATTGGCACCGAGAGAGATTGGAGTTCCCATTTGCACTAGTATGTCCTTATCACAAGCCGAGGAGTATCGGGACAGGCCTGCTGCATTCCATCCGAGATGATAAGCCCTGGTTTTCCCCATGTTGTTCTGGGCCACTCACTACTGGACTGGCGCCAACATGCGGCCTCTTTAGCAGCCATATGCCTACTACTATCATGACTACGCCCAGCATCCAGTGATGGAAGGGGTACACATGGAACATAGACCAATCGCCAATGAGCCACCCGTGCGGCACGATGCCGGGTACAAAGAACCATAGCTCATCCAGGAACAGGATTGTTCCTATCACGACCAAAAGCAGGCCGGCCAACTTCCGCTTCATGATCTCACCGTTTGCAGGTCGATGGCTGCAATCGAAACTCGGAGCTTGTCAATCTTCCGGCTTCGGCCTTTAGGCGTGAGGATGGCGTGCGCCACCCGACGATGCTTGCCGCAGTGAGAGCACCCGAGGACTTCTCTTGTCTGGGACATCCGATAGTTCGCAAGGCACATGGGGTAGGATTGGCTCTTTGTCACCCGACTTGACCGACCATCCATAACGGAGATGGCAGTCTTCCGTCGTATGTCTTCGTTCTTGTTGGCACTAGGTTTTTCTCATGATACCAATACCTATACGCTGACAGACCTGGTGACTTCGGCACAAAGAGGAGAGTGCGCAATGGTGACCCTCAGCCCTCCCGGGAGTAAGGTATTCAAGGTCGTCCTCATAGGCGACGGAGCGGTTGGGAAGACCAGTCTCCGTAAGAGGTACCTAGGGGAGGGCTTCGTGGCAAGTCATATGGCCACCTTGGGAGTTGACTTCGCTCAGAAACGCTTTGAATTCAACGGAGTACAAGTTCGCCTGATTATATGGGACCTCGCTGGACAGCCCAGTTATGAGAAAGTCAGGCGGCACTACTATCTCGGAAGCCATGGCATAGTCTTGGTATACTCTGTAGTGGACCGCGAGTCGTTCGACAATGCTTCAAAGTGGCTCGTAGAGGCATACAAGTACATGGGGCAGCTCCCACCTACGGCTGTCTTGGGCAACAAGACTGATCTGCGGGAATCGTCTTCACGAGAGAGTATCATAACCACAGAAGAGGGCAAGAGATTCGCAGACTGCTTCAGCGAAAGGCTCCCAGTGCCAGTGGTCTTCCGAGAAACATCGGCTCTGAAAGGTGAAAACATCGAAGAGGCCTTCACTGAGTTGACCAAGCTGATGATCGAAATCGATGAGAGAACGAGGTTCCAGCCCGAACCTTCTCGCCCACATGAATGAGATATCAGGAATCGAATACACTGCCGAGCGAATAGGTAATCTTTGCTTCCGAGTCCCGGTAGCCTACGGATACTGTGGACTCTCAGTTGCTGGCATTCCCTCAATCGTAATCTCGATGTCTTTCGCCTTAGGAACCGGATATGAGAAGCCGACTTTGACTAGCGCGGCCCCTGAAAGAGCGACAATCGAAATCAGAGCAAACGAGGGGCCGAACCCATACAGAGGGAGGAACGCACTGAAGAACCATATTAGAGGGATGGCACAAAGAATCACGAGCGTGGGTCTCAGAGAATAGAAACTGTTTCTGATTCTATTGGGAATCACATCTATGAAAACACGTTGGGACAGCACATCGCCAAATGCTCCGAGAAAATCCCCAAAGGTGAAGATGATGAATATCAGCGTCAATGGCACAACGGACTCTGCCGGAACCTCAAACAGCGGGACGTTCGTCAGTGGCAGGAAGACTGTTATCATGTGAGCTTCCTCAAGAGTTGGCGGCTTGAAGGCGAAGGTTGTCGCTGAGAGCAACACATAGAAGAAGAACCCACAGAACTGAAGGAGTCTCAGACGTGGAACCCATTTGATTGGATCGAATCTGCGCGACCATATTCCGCTCCGTTCCTGAGCTGCCACATTCGGAATGAAGACAAGAGTCCTGAAACCAGAAATGCCAACGTAACTCAGAATGTATATGAAATACAGCGGAAACAGAAGGATTTCCCACCATACTACCCCTGTAGCGAAGAGAATCGTTTCGCCCATTATGGAGAAGAACACAAAGCGGCTCGAGCCAAGGAACTTCAGCCCATCTCTCAGTATACGCAGGTATCCGCCAGATGCTGCATTTTGCTTCTTTCGCAGTGCTTCTGCCTCAGGGAAGTCTCTGACAACTCTTATCACGGCTATGGCAAGAAGCAGACTCATGATGGCCTGAAATCTGAAGACCCACCTTTCGGTATAGAGGGCGACGAGCCATGCGCCTGGCAGAAGAACCAATGTCGACACGAGCTGGAATATCATGCCTGTGCGACCTTGCATGACGCCATACATCTTTCTGTCCTTGTCATGGGGCATGGCCACGCGATAGTTGTTGTCGAACCAAGCACCCCACGCGCCACTTTCTTGCGACTGCCCTATTCCCATTATGACGTAGATGGCAACAAAGTAGATGTACGGGGTTCCCACATCAATAGTCGAGGCTAACCAGAAGGCAATCGCATAGCATGCAAGCGAAGTGGCAATCACGAACCGCTGTCCAATGTAGTCTCCAAGAGCGCCGCTCGGATAGTCAAGAAACGTACGTAAGACGAGCTGGATTATCACCAAGACGCCGACCTTAGGAAGGCCCGTCATCAAGTCGCCACCGCCAATCTGAGTTGCCAAGAATATCATCCAGAAGGTTGTGGATATCATGAATGTGGCAGCCATGGTCGGCATCAGGAGAACCATGCTACGGACTAATCGAATGGCCTTGTCCGTAGGTTCCTGCAGTCCAAAGAATCTGGCGAATATGCCCATGGCTACTCAGCTCTGTCTGTATTGGCCGCGCCCTAGAACGTGCAGGATATTAAGTTTGGCATGAGCGCTATTACTGCTCGATGCCATACGCTTACTCATTCAAATTGAGCGGACAATCCAATCCCAGCAACTGTGCGACAATGGAACTTAATCCTTGGTTGCCCTCCAATAGAGGAATGGTTCGTCACTTCCTCATCTCATAGAAACCCTTGAGTGAGTAGACCTCATTCCAGACCTGCTTGAAGCGTTCTTCATCAACATGTGGTTTCCTGATGCATCTTAGGAGTATCTCTTGCTGCTTCTCGGTGGTGCTTGGTTTGGAGTGAAGTAGAAGAGCATACCGTGAGAAATCGCGCACGATGAAGTCGAATATCTGATCGAGTAAGGCATCACCGATGTCATACTCCTTCACGGCCTCTACTATCAGCTGGCCGTATACCACAAGAGTGAACAACTCGCCTGCATTGAGACTGAAATCCAAATCCCGTCCCTGTTCTTCACTGGGCGTCGCATCGGTCATGAACTCATTGAATACCTGAACCTGCTCTTTGAAGATGTCAACATTCGGCAGGCTCACGCTGTCGTATGTCTGATGGTAGTCATGGAACCGTATCTGACTCGCACCCTTTGTTGGTCCCTGATTGAACATGAACTCATCATGTTTCGCAGCATCAACTCTCGCAATCTCTGGACACTTCTCGGGCATGAAGAAGAATGCTGGCATGAACTTGATTATCTGTGCCATGTTAACGTGGACCGTCCCCTCCAGTTTCGGAAGTGCTCGAATGTCCCGGGTAGCAGAGGAGAAGTATGTTTCTGCTTCAAATCCTCTGGCGGCTATCACGTCCCAAAGGAGGTCAATGACTCTCTCTCCCTCGGTAGTGACCTTCATCTTCACTAGGCTGTTGTATAGTATGTAGCGACGATCTTGGAGAGACGCCGTTCGCATGTAGTCACCGGCGCGCAGGGCATACAACTTCATCGCCACAAGACGGGCATAGGCGTCGACGAACAGACTCCGTACATGGGAGAAGTCAGTGACCCACTGACCATACAGAAATCGGTTAGCCGCATGGTTGATGGCTTCATAGAGAGCATGGGTACAGATCCCTATGGCGGCCCATCCCAGATTGAACTTGCATACGTTGACCGTGTTCAGTGTGCAGTCCCAAGCCTCGCGCCCCCTCGAAAGGATGTCTGCATCAGTTATTGGGTAGTCGTTGAGCTTGTACTCAGCCACATACGACTGGACCGCCACTACGTTCCTCACGCACTCGTAGTTCGGATGCTGCGTGCTGACAGCAAAGAAGACATAGTTGCCATACTTCTCGTCAGCAGGATCCATTGGTTTGTCGGTCTTTCCAAAAACAGATACTAGGCTAGCTATGTTGCCATTGCCGATATAGTACTTAGAACCCTTTGCAACGTACTTGCCTTCACCAAGAACCTTGAGTTGCATCTGTGAGGAGTAGATGTCTGCACCATGTTGCTTCTCACTCAGCCCGAAAGCGAATACCCCGCCGTTCTTGAGAAGCTGACCTGTCTTGCGCTTCACTCCCTCATTCTTGCTCATCCATATCGGACTCAGGCCCAGGGCCGAAACCTGCCAGGTGTACCAATAGTGCAGTCCATAGAAAGCCAGTATCTCGTTGAACTCCATATTGCGCCAAGTGTCCCATCGGCAGTCCTTCTCTCCGTACTGAGGCGGAGTCAACAGCTTGTAGAAGATCCGATTCTGCTTCACAAAGTCGAGGAAGTCTTGATACCACACCATCGCATGGTCGTCATTCCTAAGTTTGACGTTCCCTTTGTTCTCGAAGAACTGGACTGTCTTGAACATGATTTCTTTCGATACCTTGTCGGGATATGCGCGAGTGAGGTTGTTGGGGTTGAGTAGTATCATTTGACATCCACTCTGTTCGAACATCGTGTCAACAGCTCGTAAAATGTGTTCTGGATGCCACGTTTTCGCGCGCTGCGTCGGTCTGAGTAGTCAGGCGCCGCTGAACTCGTGTGTCAACAACCAGTAATTGTCAAAGGCTATTGGCCTAGTTCCGGGTAGTGCTAGATACAGTGTCATGCAGCCGGTGACCATGGGATGAAGAGAAGATTGAATGCGAGGGGTTGGACCATTACCGGTGGGACTCCTCCACAAACGAGTTGGCGTTGGGTCATGTGTGGACTTGTATCATTTGTGATGTTCGTCTTCGGGATGCTGCTCTATCTGTTCACATGAACGTAACGCATCTGTGTGCAACGTCACCATTGAGCCCCATCACTACTTGTCGAGCGATGTGCTCAGGACCAAGAATCTGCATGGGTCAAGAAAAGGCCCAATAGCACGATTTCGTACGTCCCGATTCCCGCACAAACAACATAAGGGTGAATTTGCTCAATCGCCGCAGGTGCTGCTCAGTTTATGACCAAGAAGCATTTGGGCATGGTCGAACAGCTCAGGGGCTGCATAGAGCAGGTTGCCGGTCCTGAAGCTGCACGAAGGGTCATCTCCGGAACTGAGGAGGTATCGAAAGCCACTCCTGAAGAGGCAGCCCTGTGGGCTAAGGAAGCCATTGACAGACTTGACAAGACGGTCGACAGGACGAAGAGAACCCAGATAATGGAACTCTGTGGCCGCAACTGTGCCAACGTGAACAAGGCAGCAATAGAACGCTTCAGAAAGAAACGAATGAAGTTCAAGTCACTGGACGACTTCATAGCGGCTGAAGAGAAGAACCCCCAGAAGGGCACGAGGATTGAGAGAGCGGGGAATGTAATCCATCAGTACTACTCTCCGGGCTCGTACGGTCAGGGTCTCAGATGCTTCTGTGCCCTATTCAGAGGACTACCCAAGACAGAGCGAGTGTCCCTGACCTATTGCAGCTGTAGCAAGGCGTTTGTAGAAACTGTATGGGAGGCCTATGCGGGAAGACCTGTGAAAGTCGACCTGATCGAGTCGTGCATCTCCGGAGCGAAGGAGTGCAAGTTCGCCGTGCACTTGTGAGCTATGAGAACCAACCGAGTCATGCTCTGGGAGCACATGAGCCTACCTCCTCCTCATATCGAAGTACCCCTACCATGGACAGGCCCTTACTCAACTCCAACTGCAGATCAGCGAGCTCCACACACAGAAGAGCGAGCAGTTCGTGATTGAAACCAGTCAAGTGACCGAGCCCAAACGCTAAACTGCGGGTGTTTTGTCGTCTTTCGCAAGAACGGGATTGATTGGCCATCGGTGATTCCTTTGAAACCGTTCATTGTAAGTTGGACAAAGTTGGACACAGGAGTCTTTGTCCTCCCAGAAACGGCACTGGGGTCGTACTCCTTGAGGCTGGAATGTGTGGAGTCAGCCTCAAAGAGATGTCTGGTTCGAGCTATTCAAGCCCCTAATCGAAAATGTCCAAGATTGTCAAACTTCTACGCAGCTGTTGCATACCCTACAGAGTCATACCTCTCGAGCGTGTCGAGAATGGTTCGAGAACGCGAGTGAATGAGACTGTTGCTGTTGAGTCTGATATTGAGATCCGGGTAGATGGTCAGCTGGTTACAGCGCTGAGCTGCTCCCCTGGGCTGGAGAGGGAGTTGGCAATAGGCCATGTGTTGTCTACTGGAGTCATAAAATCACCTGCGCCCATCATGGCTGTAGATCGAGCAGGCAGGGTGTGCAATGTGAAACTAAGATCCTACGCCCCAGACCTTACCGCTGGAATGAAGTCGTCCGTGTCTGGTCGCCAACTCAGCAAGGCAGGTCATGATAGCGGACAGGCAATGATATCAGCTCAAGAGGTTGGTGCAATCGGACAGCAACTGGAATCTGCTCAAGCCCTGCATGGAGCGACAGGTGGAGCCCATGCTGCCCTCATCGAGCACTCGGAAACTCACGAACTGGTAGTGGCAGAGGACTTGAGCAGGCACAACGCAGTCGATAAGGTGATTGGACTTGCGGTCCTCAAGGAGTTCGATCTGACGAAGTATCGACTGTTCGTGACAGGGAGACTCACTTCTGATCTCGTGCGCAAGTGCATTCGCGTATCGCTACCGCTCGTCGTTTCCTACGCTGTTGCGACGGACACAGCCGTGGCAGCCGCGCGAGCAGCGGGCTTGACCGTGCTAGGGTCTCTCAAGGCCTCGGGATTCTGGCTGTACAATGAGGGGGCAGTCAAGGTGTCGCCCTGACGTTGTTGACCCATGTTCTCAGTACTGTGTCTCATGCATGAGTACATTCAGATACCCTCTTAGGAGGGTGGAATCCTCGCCGCGTGCATGATGCAGGTCACACCCGATTTCGTCATAGGGGCGACAACGGGCCTACTAGCCGCGTTTCTCTTTGCCATCTCGGTCAACATATACAAGTCCCAAAGCGTGGGTATCAGACCTGTAGCTGTTTCCTCGATCAAGATGTGGATATCGTTGCCCTTCATGGTAGCGCTTGTGCTTCTGCTCTTGCCGTTTCGAACCACCCCTTTCATGGTTCCCCTTGAGTCGCTGCCAGCATTATCCTTCTCCATGGTTGCAGGTGCAGTTGTTGGAGACACGGCCTACTTGATCAGTCAAGATCGCATAGGTGTGTCGCATGCATTCCCCATAGCCGGTGCCCATCCAATTCTGACGTATCTGATTGCACTCGCCTTCCTAGGTGAGCCCTTCGCAATCGGTCGAATGTCAGGAGTAGTGTTAGCTGTCATCGGGATAGTGCTCATATCCAGAGAGCATGGAGTCAAGAAGAACGGCGAAGAAACAAAGCGCAGCTATGACCCGCTTGGAATCGGACTAGCATTTCTCGCTCTTGTCATGTTCTCTCTCGCTGCCGTCTTCACATACATAGGTGTCATTGGAGTAGATCCAATAGATGCAAACCTGCCCAGGGTCGTCGTTGGTTCAATCGTACTTGTCCCTGTGTTTGCCGCCGCAAGAAGAAGGGGAATGCCCATTCCGTCGCGACATGCAGCAAAGCTCACAGTCATTGCAGGCTTCCTTGGGATGGCAATCGGCTCCGTGTTCTACATCATGTCATTCAAGTATGTTGGAGCAGCTGTAGGCTCAGTACTGGCGTCCACATCGCCTCTCTTCGCAGTCCCAATGTCACTACTGTTTCTCAAAGAACATGTGTCAAGGATTGCAGTGGTTGGAATAGCAGCAACAATCGCAGGTGTGTTCCTAGTCCTGACTGGGTTCTGAAGGAAGAAGGAATGCTGGAGGGAATCTAATGCAGGTCGCACCCGATCTTCTACTCGGTGCGGTGGCCGGACTCCTCAGCTCTGCATTCTATGCCATATCGGTCATCATATACAAGGCACTCGGTCAGGAAATACGACCCATTGCAGTCAGTGCCATCAAGATGTGGGTCGCCCTCGCGTTCATCTCGATCCTTGTTCTCTCCCCTTTCAGAACCACTCCCTTCTATGTCCCTCTTGAGAGCGTAATCGCACTTGGAGTATCGGTCACGGTCGGCACAGTGATAGGAGATACTGCCTATCTTGTCAGTCAAGATCGGATTGGGGTTTCCTATGCATTTCCAATAACATGTGCATACCCCATTGCGACCTATACTCTCGCGTTCCTGTTCCTTGGAGAACAGATTGTGGGAAGTAAGGTCCTCGGTGTCGCACTTGCAGTCGCAGGAATAGTCCTGATATCTCGCGGGCAGAACCAGAGCTCCGCGATCGGAGAGAAGAAACGGGGTTCTGACGTCTTTGGAATTGCGATGGCCCTAGTGGCATTGATACTATACTCTGTGAGTACAGTGCTGATACAGGTGGGAATGACTGGAGTTGATCCCGTCGATGGCAACCTCGTCAGAATGTTTGTCGGCTCGATTGAGCTCGCTCCGGCGTTTGCCATTGCCAGGCGTTTTGGGATGCCATTCCCATCGAAGCATGGCATAAAGGTGACAATCGTCGCGGCCTTCTTCGGAATGGCCTTGGGTTCACTCCTGTATGTTGCATCAATAAAGTACGCTGGAGCGACAATCGGTTCCGTTCTGGGTTCCACCTCTCCTCTTTTTGGCGTTCCCATAGCTTATGCGTACTTGAAGGAGAGGGTGTCCAAGTCGGAGCTTGCGGGAATAGTAGCAGCCATGGTGGGCGTGTTTCTGACAGTGGTAAGCCTCTAGTCACAATCCCCGGTCAGACGCTAGGTCTCATCCGGAGCAAGCCAGCAGACGTACACTCGCTCACTCATCGTCGGGCGTCTTTCTCCGTGGATCAGTGTAGATTCCGAATGATCTAGTCGGCGACCTCTCTTGTTTCCCTCCCACAGGGAAAGGTCCAGCTGAGGATGCACGAGTACCTGGGGAATAGGAAACCTCGGAGCTAACTGCGGCCCCTATGGAGGATAGATCCTCAGTCCCCGGGGTTCCGCCCTTTCTCTCAAGCCGAGCTATCGGACCACCTGTGCATGTCTTGGCCATTATATAGAACAAGAAGAGAACAGCTCCTACCCCAAGGGCAATATAGATTGGGTTCTCAATCCAGAACTCCTCAAGGAAAATGACTTGCACTGCCTACCAGCTCTAAGTGCATTGTGCACATGAAGCCATATGAGTTTTCTGCACGGTTCTGCTAAGTGACTCTGTCTTCTGCGCCTGTGCTGCGCCAGTTGTTCTGAGCATTCAGTCATCGAGCAGTCCCACATTGCTCACTAGGGGCAGCGTGCCGCACAAACTAGATTGCAGGTCAAAAACTGTCGTCGACTTATATCCATTCTATGTTATGGCATTCTCATGACTACAATGTCCGAGTACGCAATACAGATCAACAACCTGACACTGGGTGATTGTGCCATGAGGCTCTGGCGTAGGGCTGCACAAGCATTGCTGTGTGAGTGGCATTCTAACCGACGTCTACGGCAATGCCTGCAGTGTCACATACGTTTCGAATGTGTCGTTTTGTCTTCGGAGGGTGATACGAACCTTGGAGCCAACCTTCTTCTTGGCTATGAGACCCCGAATCTCCTCCATGCTGACAGTCTTCTTGCCATCAATGGCTACAATAACGTCCCCTGGCCTCAGACCCGCCTTGAAGGAAGGACCTGCGGGCACTTCAATCAGCAGAGCACCTTCCTCAACACTGAGCTGATAGTGTGAGGCAAGGCCTCGGTTGAGAGTGACTCCCATAATGCCCATCCAAGGTGATTGCACAGAGCCTGTCGAAACAAGCTCCTCGAAGACATCCTTGATGCGATCAACAGCCAGAGCGAATCCGATTCCCTGGCTCCACGGAATCATCGCGGTAGGCATGCCAATCAGCTTGCCCTGTGTGTCTACGAGAGCCCCTCCGGAGTTGCCCGGGTTGATCTGAGCGGAGGTCTGTATCAGACCCTCAAGGAAGGCCTCCTCGCTCTGAATGGTCCTCTCTAGTGCACTTATCATTCCAAATGTGACAGTCGTTCCAAGCCCCAAGGGGTTTCCGACCGCGATGGCAAACTGACCAACCTTCAGATTGCCTGACTCGCCCAGCTCAATGGCGACGAGATTCTGTGCTTCAATCTTCAGGACGGCAAGGTCTCTGACGCGCGACTGGCCAACCAAGACTGCCTTGAACGATCGACCATCGGACAGCGTTACTTCGATATCCCTAGCCCCTTCGATCACATGGGCGTTGGTGACGATGAAGCCTCCTTCAGTCAGGATGACCCCTGATCCCTGACCCTGTACTGGAACTACTCCGGAAAGCTGTATGCGCGCCAGTCTAACGGTTGACACGCTCACGACACTGGGCACGGCTTTCTCAACAACTTTCACGAATCTACTCTCGAGTTCCTCTATCAAAGGGTCAGGCATGGTTATCTTGACGATTATCACTTGCATATTAACTTGAACATCTGCACACAGTTCGAGTGCCCAGACCTCTGCCAAGAGGAGGCTCATCTGCCGTCAATGATTCTCACCCAGATGCATTCTGGTCCAGACCGGCGACTTACGTGCAATCTCGTGCATTGCGTGACACATTGTGGCAATCGCAGCGGGCAAAGGATTCCTGGTGAGGGCAAAAGGTTATCATTCAGGAGTTCCAAACGAAATGCTATTTGGCCCGTAACACGTGAATTGCCGGGCCACCTAGGTGAGCTGTCAATGAACGCCAAGCACGTTTTAGCTTTGTCCATGGTAGCTGTGTTGATGCTCCAGAATCTCATGTTCATGTCCCCGTCTGCGGTGGTGCCGACCTTGACCGAGAGCGGGCCCATGCTTCTGACCGAGAACATGTATGCTCCGGCAAACCCAAGCGAGGGAAACTCTCTCGTGATGAACGTCATACAGAATGCAGGCTTTGAGGAAGCCGATTCACAGAATGGTCCAGAATACTGGTCGTACTATGGCTCGGAGGATATCACTGGCGATAAGGTTTACAGCGAAGACGCAGCAAATGGGACCAACGCAGGATACGTACGTGCAAGGAGCACTCCTAGGTCGGCTCAAGCCTGGCTGGCACGCGACCTCGCACTACCTTGGCCATATTTGAGCCAAGGCATTGCTCTTGGTTTCTTTTGGAACGTCTTGTCGAACACCGGCAGTCCACAAAACGGTAGGGCTTATTTGATAATGCAATTGTACAACGGGTCGCAGTATTACAATCTGTTCTATTACTTCTCCTTCATGGATTCATGGAACCCCGGCAATAGCTCAGGCAATGGGAACTACATGATTCCGGACGAGCTGGAGGCTTGGCATTCGTTTTCTCGAAACATCACAGGCGACTTCGACAGTATTCCACAAGCTCCACCTATTACTCCAACATGGCGAATTAGCGCGTTGTCCTTCAACGCATATGCTCCTCAAGGAGCTTGGAAGACTGAGCTTTTGGTTGACACGTTCGTGCTGCGGAATAGCACGTCATACGTCTATGGGGTAAACGGAGACTTTGAGTCGGAGGGCGGCGAAGGCTGGTCCACCTCCAACTATGACGGCACGATCATACAGCTATCCGAGCTACATACTGAAGGTTCCAAGTCTGTCAACCTTAGCTGCCCCACTGGTCGTGAGAGCGTTTCCTGCTACGCGGGCTTGTACATCTACCTACCATATCCTCAAGGCTACTATGCGACTGCACAAAAGGAGCTCATGGTGTCATTCGACTACATGTACTCTGACACATTCAATCACGGAGGATCATGGGCATTCTTGTATGTCAGACTCAGCAATCAGAGCAACAACTGGTATGCGTACTGGTTTCTAGGTCAAGACAATGATCAGAACCTCTGGGGCAATGGCACAGATCAGCGAAGCTTCAACGCCACTGGGTTCGGCCAGCGTAATACGTGGCATCATGTTGAAATCGACCTGTACCAAGTCGAACAGGAGTGGGGGATGTCGAATGTTTCCGCCGCAGAGTTTGGCTTCTGGGTCCAGAGAGGCTGGCAATCAGGTGCAAGTGTACAGCTCTTGCTCGACGACTTCGCCATTGTGACGTACCCTACTGGTGACCCGGGCTTCGAGCAGGATTGGTACACTGATTACAGCAATCCGATAACCGGGTGGCAGACGAGCAGTGGCTACAGCGGGCCGATATCGTATTCATCAGATGCACACTCAGGTGATAATTCGTTGCAGCTCCATTCTGATACTGGTTACTCCATGAGTGTGGTGAGATGGACCTCGGTGCCAGTGACCAGAGGACTCTATACTGACTTCTGGTGGAAACTTGATAGCGCACCCAGCCCCGGTTCGTACTCCTCCATTCGGATGAGGTTCGAACCTCAGTCGTATGTCCAGTATGTGATAGCAGACACTTCGACGGGTTCCTACAACGACTCCACTACGGCGTGCTACTATGTCGATAACTGGGGAGAGAACGGCACTTGGTTTGGGATATCGAGAAACGTGTATGATGACCTCGCAGCCGTGGTCGGAGAGGGCTCATACAGGCTCTACGCTGTCGACCTCATGACTAGTGCATGGTCCGGTGGACAAATCACGGTTCTTATGGACGACATCAACTTCGCGCTCGATGTCGAGGCGCCTCAGATATCCTCAGTAATCCTTGTGCCATCTGAACCAGTGTATCACGAGGATGTGGAAGTGCGCATGTCCGTCAGTGACAACCGTGCTGTGGATCAAGTGAAAGTGCATTACATGATCGGCAGCTCGTCTTGGACCGAAGTGGAGGCGGGTTTCTCAGACGGACACTACGTGGCGACCATCCCAATGGCTAGCTATGGAACTACCGTCCAGTATTGCGTGACCGCAACCGACCTACAAGGCAACAATGCCATCTATGACAACTCAGGTTTCAATTACACGTACGTTGTTGATGATGATGTGCCGCCCATCTTGGCTGTGTACAGGCCGTTCAACTCCAGCACTGTGGAAGGAAACCTCATAGTCATAGTAGAAGCCACTGACCCGGATACTGGTTCAAGTGGTCTACAAGCAGTCAGACTGTGGAATGGCAACAGCATCATCAGTGTCGACGACGAAGAGCCCTATGTCTTCCAAGTGAACACCCGTCTTGCATTCGCCAATGGCACCCAGACACTCAGTGCAGAGGCGGTCGACGTAGCGGGCAACTCCGCCTTCTCGAACATCACTCTGTTTCTCAGCAATGACTTCTCAGGGCCGGCAATATCATCTGTTGAGCTAAGTCCCGTGGGGCCGCAGTATGATGAAGATGCCAGTGTAATCGTGGCAGTCACAGATTCTAGCGTCATAACGGATGTCCAGCTACAGTACCGATTGGACGCTGGATCGTGGCAGCTTATTCACATGAGTCACTCGGGCTCAATGTACACCGCTACCATCCCGGCAGCCCCTTGGGGGACTGTCGTTTCATACCTCGTGGTAGCCGAGGACTCGTTCGGACAGACCTCTCAGGTTGGCTCTGCCACGACGCCTCTAAGCTATACAGTCGATGACAGAGTCGCGCCGGTGCTTGCTGTCAGTGGTCCACCTACAACACAGGTTCTCAAGGGCCTAGTGAAGTTCACCGTCGCCGGTTCAGACACCGGCAGTGGCATCCATAGCATCAGACTGCAGGCGGGAGCCCAAGTGGACATAAGTCAGTTGATGCTCGTTTCGCCATGGACGATTGAGTGTGACACGTCTGCATGGCTGAATGGAGTTTACACATTCAGATTCACGCTGCAGGATAGAGCACTTAACACTGCGGTTATCGAGATGTCGTACGAGGTCTACAACCCTCAGGGAATCGAGTGGCTGACAAGCTCATTTCAAGATATGATGTCGCAGTATGGGTTCATTGTGGGCGCCGGCACTGTCCTAGCCCTGATTGTCATCGCAAAGCTTCTACTCAGGAGGCGCAGCAGATGAAAGCAAAGCACGTTCTTACCATCCTGATCCTTTGTGTGTTAGTAGCTCAAACTCTCATGACAGTCACAAGTCCAGCTCGCAGCTACGCGACGTCAGCGGCTGTTGTTCCTCAACCCACCATGCAAGAAGTCGAGGCTTCAGACGAGAAAGAAGCTGGACCGTTGGTGACGAATGTCGTCTACAATGGCGGATTCGAGGAGTACGATTCACAAGAACGTCCTCAGGGCTGGAGCTCTTATGGCTCGAGCTACAGGGTATCCAATGCAACATATCAAGGAGATGTCTACGGCGGCAGCTATTCGGGAAACATCAAGGCCCAAGGAACGAACATATCGGGCTCCGATGCATACCTACGAACATACACCAACAATCCACCTAGGCCGTATCTGTCACAAGGGATACATCTTGAGTTCTACTTCAACATCGCTTCATGCCCTGACCTTCAGAGCATGGGCTCCTATGCCTGTAATGTCGAAGTGCAGGTCTACAAAGCGGGCTATTGGTACTACCTGTTCTATCTGCTCCTCTATCGTGCGGGACTGACGAACATCAACGATAGCTATGGGGTGTACTACAAGCTCAACCAAACAATCGGTAGTTGGCAGTTCATGGAACGAAATATGACCAGTGACTTCGAAGCAGCAGGTTGGGGTGCGGTAGGAGATGCCTATGTCTATAGAGTGTACTGGCATGTGTTCTCGCCTGACTACGCGACAGGCTTGACCGAGATGACTATTGATGACTGCAACATCGCCAATCAGACAAACTATGAGTTCATTCAAAATGGAGACTTTGAAACAGGGAGCGGCCTTGGCTGGAACCAGGAAGCTCAGATGCCCGCACATATCGGTCCCAGTTCAGATTCGACGCAAGGAGCAGCTTCTCTGAATCTCACAGCCTCTTCTGCCTCCCTTCATTCCACCTCCTATGTTTACTCTGCATTATACAGGGGCTATCCTGCAGGCTGGTTTGCATCTGATCCTCGAACAGGAAGAGTGGAATTCGACTGGAAATACTCAGATGTCTACAATGGCGGGGATCAGCAGTACGCCTACTTTGAAGTGTACTTCCAGAACGAGTCCCAATACGTGTACCTGCGCTGGTACCTAGGAAGCAACATGGACATCAACTATCAGACCAACTCCAGCTACTATCTGAACTGGAACGCGACTGGGTTCGGTTCGCGGGGCACTTGGCAACACTTCTCTGTGGACCTCTACGAGGTATTTAGGGAAGTTTACTTGACGGATGGAACCATATACGGTGTGCAGTTCTACGTGGTCTGCGGTCCTATTGCCAACTCCTCGGTCACTCTCTTGATTGACGACTTCAAGTACATAACCTATCCAGCATACGATCCCGGCTTCGAACAAGACTGGTATTATGACAGCTGGAACCCACTGGCAGGGTGGTACACGTCGCCGAATGGTGTGCCGTTTCTTAACAGAACGCCCGACTCGCACAAGGGGAAGTGGGCCGCCAACCTAACTTCATCCTACGGTGGTGCGAGTGGCGCATACAGGAACTCGTTCGTGCGAGTAGACAAGTCCATGTACACTGACTTCTGGTGGCGTCTTGATTCCGTGTCTTCGTCTACGACTTACTACTACAGCTACGTGCGACTCTTGTTGGATACATACTCCATAACCTACGTCCTATCGATGAGCGGGACTGTTGGTTTTTCGAACGACACCAGCAATGTCGCCTATCTCGTGGACGGTTTCAACGTAACTGGCATCTGGCACAACGTCGCCCGCAATCTGACTGCTGACCTAGATGCAGCGTTTGGCCCCAGACTGTGGAACATCACACTAATCCAAGTCTACGCATATTCCGATTCAGACCCTGTATCAGTCATCTTTGACGACATGAACTTCATCGATGCCGTACCTCCGGAGATTTCCTCAGTTCAGGAAACCCCCGCAGATCCTATGTACTACGAACCTGTACTAACTCGGGCTATCGTTTCAGACAATCTTGCCGGCGTGATGGAGGTCCAACTCTACTACAGATCCGGTGGCCCGTGGTCTTCTGAAGAGGCTGTATTGAACGGAGGATACTATGAGGCTTGGATGCCTGCATACCCGTACGGTACCGTTGTCCAGTGGTACTACAACGCCACTGACTGGTGTGGTTCGTGGGGCGTTGCAGACAACGGAGGACTCTGCTACTCGTATACAGTAGGTGATGACGTTCCTCCGGAACTGTCGATTACCGCGCCCGAAGATGGACGGACTGTTTCTGGACTTGTGCTCCTCAGCGCAGCAGCCAATGATATTGGCAGCGGTGTCAAGAACTTGACCCTCCTCGATGACGGGAGCCCCTTGTTCACCGACAACAGTCCACCATACCAATACATGTGGAACACGAGAAGTGTCAGCAACGGGTCGCATGTCATTACGTGTGTGAGTTACGACAATGCGGACGTGATGTCCACCACTACGATCACGCTCGATGTTCAGAACGATGTGGCAGCACCGGCGCTCTCTTCCGTGCAGATCAGTCCAGTCACTCCCCAGTTCGACCAAGATGTCAGTGTCTTGGTTGGCGTCGTTGATGCGACATCCGTAGACAATGTCACCCTCCACTACAAGTTTGGCGTAGGCAGCTGGTCCGCACAGGAGATGACCGCTTCCGGGGCCCTCTACATGGCCACCATACCCGGAGCAAGCGCACACTGGAATGTGCAGGTGTCGTACTACGTCGTGGCCTATGACGTTTTTGGATATATGAGTGCGGTAGGGAGCTCTGTGAGCCCCATGACGTACACAGTCGCCGACCTGACACCCCCGAGCATCAACATCATGGGTCCGCCTCTTGGCAAACATGCTGTAGGTCTGGTGAACTTCACATTCCACGCAAGTGACCTAGGAAGTGGGGTGAACGTTGTGGAGTTCAGAGTGGACGATACACCTGTAGAGTCATTCACTGAGGAGACAGGCACAGTCCACTGGGACACCAAGCTCGTTGTGAATGGAAACCACACCCTGACATTCCAGGTGGAGGATGTCGCTGGCAACCCTGCCTCAATCGACCTCATCTACTACGTGGATAACCCTCAGGGGCTCGGACTCGTGACTGCGGCACTTTCGAGTTTCCTGTCATCATATGGGTTCTTTGTTGGTGCAGGGGTCGTAGTAGCCCTATACGCCATTGGCAAAGTCCTTGTGAGCCGAAGAGCCGCGGGAGCAGGAGCAGCCGCTCCGCCCAAGAAGACCAAGAAGTGAGAGCTAAGATGGATGGGCGTTCACCCACCCATCATCCTCTCATCGGACAGCCATTGAGAAAGGTATTTGATGGACCGCCCTCAGTACCCTTCATATGAGCGCAAATCCCTACGTTCGAAACGGGAAGTTCCTTGTCAGCAAAGTCAGCGTAGGAGCAGACCTGCGGACTGCCATAGAGAAGTCCGTCAAGCTAATCGGCGGGTTTGGAAAAGCAATCAATCCGGGAGAGACTGTCACTCTCAAGCCCAACCTGAACACGGCAGATCCGTTTCCTGCTTCCAGTGATCCTGAGTTCATCAAGACACTGGGAGAGTTGATACTCAACGCAGGAGCCGCGCGCCTCCGAATCATAGACAGCTCGACGCTGTATGATTCAACGCGCAAGGTTGCCACCAAGCTGGGACTCGACAGGGTAGCACAAGAGCTCGGGGCAGAACTGACACTGCTGGACGAACATGAGTGGGTGAGAGTGGAGATTCCAAAAGGAGTCTACCTGAAGAATGTTCGAATAGGAAAGCCTCTTCTTGACATGGGAAAGCTCATCCTTGCGCCGTGTATTAAGACTCACAAGTTCGCAAGCTACACTGGTGCAATGAAGCTCTTTGTTGGATGGGTCAAACCCTCAGACCGTCTCAAGATGCATGCTAGACATCTTGAGGAGAAGGTAGCAGAGGTAGCCTCTCGCTTTAGCCCATCTCTAGTTGTCATGGACGCGAGGAAGGTCTTTGTAACGGGTGGCCCTGCGTCTGGTGAGGTCAGAGAGCCAGGTCTTGTTATTGCCAGCGGTGACGTGGTTTCAGCCGATGTCGTGGGTGTGAGAATCCTCCAAGGCTACAATGCTGACAACCGACTAGGCCGAGATGTATGGCAGCTGTCACAGATCAGGCATGCTGTCCAAATTGGACTCGGCGCCAAGAGTGATGATGAAATAGATGTCGTCAGTGGCTGACGGCCAACTGACGGGTGACCCTCATGCAGGCCGAGCTCCAGGCTCACATGACACCTTGTCACTCTTCGGGGGCTTCGGAAACCATATGTGGAACTCTGCACCCATGCGCGGCTGATTCGCCACTCTGTCAGAAACTTGGATCCTTCCTCCATACTTCTCAATAATCTGGCTGGATTGATGTAGGCCCATGCCTCCAAATCTGCGAGCCATGTCAAAGAGAACCGCCTTGACTGAGTCAGGTATCCCGGGACCGTTGTCGCCGATTGACACAACATACGATGCGCCCTCATCTCGCAGACTGACCCACACATGCTTCTCTGGGAGTGGGTTGTGCTCCACAGCATTCACGAGAATATTGGATAAGAGAAGCTCCAGAAACTCGTCAGCGCAGACGTAAGCATCGGACGTCGTCAACGAGGTCTCGAAGGTGGCCTCCTTCAGGCTTCCTGAGAGTGCTTGGACACAACCTTTGAGAGCGATACTCAGAGACCTCTCGACCAGAGGAACAGTCATCAGCTGTTCGGTCGCCCTCACCTCTTCTATCATTCTCGAGCATCTCTGAACTGAGTTCTCAAGTACCTCCATGAATGACGAGCGCATCACTTCATCCGTTGTAGTGCGCAAGAGAGCGGCGCTGTTTAGGATGACCTGGAGCTGATTGCGTATGTCATGACACATCAGGTCCAAGTAGAACGTCGCGCGGTCCTTGACTGTCCTGACCTCCTTCTCGGCTCTCACACGATCCGTCACATCTATCAGAACTGTCTGGACTACTTGCCTACCTTCATACTCAGTTCTGGTAGAGAAGGCTTCGACCCAGCGGAGGCCGCCGTCCTTTCGGACTAGTCGGTACTGATACCGTGGCGGCATTGGCCGACGTCCAGTCCGGTCTTCGATACTCTTCCTGAGCACTTCCCTGTCTTCGGGATGTGTGATGCCCCAGACATGGCTGAGGTCCATTGCCATGAGCTCGCCAACCGAGTAGCCTACCATTTCAGCGAATGCCCTGTTCACGTATGCGAAACCTCTGTCTGAGAGAATCGTAAGCCCTTGACTCGATTGCTCTGCCAGAGTCCTGTACTTCGCTTCTGAGGTACGGAGTGCCGCCTCCCTCTCTACGTTGTCCGTCACGTCAACTATGAGAACCTGCAATGCTGGCCTGTCCTCATAGTCAACCATACTTGAGTGAGCCTCCACCCAACGTATAGAACCATCACGCGTGACAAAGCGGTAGCTGTATCTTGATGGGACATCTTCTCCGGCTTCGCGGTCCACAGTCAGGCTCCTTACACGCTTTCTGTCATCCGGGTGCACGATAGACCATGCCTTGGTTAAGGGCATCTTAAGTATCTCATCTGGACTGTAGCCGAGCATGTTTGCGAATGCTCTGTTGACATAGACATATCGACCATTCTGAATGATGACAAGACCCTGAAGGCTCCCTTCTGCAAGGACTTTGTACTTGGCCTCAGACTTCTCGAGAGCGTCCTCTGCCTTCCGGTGCTCAGTGATGTCAGTAATGGTCGCGAACGACCCCCGTCTTGCACCCTTCTCATCAATGAGTGGTGCTCCAGAAACAATCGTCGGGACCATCCGACCCTTCTTCGTGACCCAAGTCAGCTCATATTGCGAGGGGAACCCTTTCGCTCTCTTCCGATCCTGCTCGTCAAGAATCATCTTATTCTCGTCGTCCAGAAACTCGTGCACGTCGCGCCCTATCATCTCTGATGCAGAGTACCCCAACATAGCGGCGAGTCGTCTGTTGACATAAGTGAACTTGCTGTGGAGGTCAGCCACACCAAAGCCCTCGTTCATACTGTCGACAAGTGCGTGATACCTGAGTATCTCTTCCCTTGTGGCATCACTATCGCGCGTGTGAGATGGACGTGCTTTCGACATTGAGTCGTGACCTCGGGCCTGAGGCGGTCATCTGGTGTCTGATAAGACGTTATGCCTCTACGCATACATATTCTTCTGCCTTGTGGTTAGGTTGTTCTGTTCAGATGAGAGAACAGGACACTCTGCTCCTGCAACCACAAGGCTTTCAACTTGGCCTGTGAATAGATGCCACCCAGCATCAAGATGCCCCACACATTTGTGAACTCGGCGTCAATATGGATTGTAGCTGGTGAAACAATGAAAGTGACAAAGTACTCAGAAGTGCTAGTGGGGCAGTCCGTACAGATTGTCCATACAGTGACCGAAAAGGACGTTGAAACATTCGGATCATTGACAGGCGACTTCAACCCTCTGCACTTCAACGAGGAGTGGGCGAAGACGACCATATTCAAGGGAAGGATAGCACACGGGCTGCTCACAGCATCGTTCATCAGCACCGCGATTGGTATGAAACTCCCCGGTCCAGGTACGATCTACTTGGGTCAAAGCCTTAGCTTCAAGCGTCCGGTCAGGATTGGTGACACTATCACAGCAAAGGCTGAAGTTGTCAGGAAAGACGACGAGAAGGAGCACATCACGCTGAAGACCGAATGCACGAATCAGAGGGGCGAAGCCGTGCTCGAAGGCGAAGCTGTCGTCACCTTGCTCAGGACGACGATGTAACGGGTAACACTGCCGTATTCATTGACAGCCGGGTTTTTCGAGAGCAGCGAGCTATGGGTGTGGTGGGACTGGTGCAACGCGACCTGCACTAGACGAATCCGTCAAGCGGCTCGTCAAACCCCTCCTCACTCCCTCCCGATAGCGACTCTGTCTCCCTTCTCAGTTGAGAGAACAATCGCCTCCGAGTAGTGATGCCAGATAGAGATGCGAGCTGTCTGGCCTTGACGTAGAATGCCATTGACTGCTCCTTGGAGCCCCGCGTGCGCTCGGCCCTCGCCAGATTCCAGACTGCCGCCAAGTTGTCGCGATCGAGTTTCAGCACTTCGTGAAAGATGCCAATAGCTTCCGGTATGCAATCGTTGGCGAATGCCTTTCCGGCAAGAGCAAGGTGTCTATCTGCCAACCGTTTCAGTTGGGTTTCGGTGAATGGGTCTACGGAAGTGAACGGCCCCATTCCTTCGCGAGTTCTCTCGAGATCCCTGACAACCTGATCTCGCTTCTGGTCATCAAGCAACTTCTCTACTACTTTCTCACTCATCGCCCTCACCGTGGTCAAAGCCTGCCGCTGTGAGCCGGTTTCAGTCGGCATTTCCTTCAGCATGTGAACCATGATGGAAGAGAAATCCAGACTCGCTAGAAGCTTGAGCACCTCGGCAGTCTTCGAGCTTCTCCGAGAGTCCAAAACCCCGCGCTCGACTGCCAGTGAAACGAACTCATAACCGATCCTTGGACTCGTCAGCGCTGATTCGAGAAGGGTTTGGCGTAGGGCCAATCCATCGGGACTCTCACTGATTCGTGCTGCCGCGGAAACCAACCTCTGCAGCAGGTCTTCTTGGTCAAGAACCCTGACCTGGTCATCAAGGTCTACCACTCCAGCATCGACGAGATTGCGTCTGGTTTCGCATAATGTCTGATAGACTGCATAGGTTTCGGGTTTTCTGCAAGTGACTCTCAATGTGGGCTGAGTCCAGCTCACATCTACACGAGTGGCTCTCAGATCTACAAACCCGGCCTCTTTTAGAAGTCTGGACAGCAGCTGTTTTGGAAAACAAAGCCTGTGCAGCATCCCCGGACTGTCTATTCCGTAAATCCAGTTCATCAGGAGCCTGCGCTGCTTTTCATCAGCCTTGAGGAATCTCTCGAACGTAGTCTCGATATCGGGTGTTTCGAGCAAGAACTTGCCGTGAGGTCGAAGCACTCGGAACACCTCTGCCAGTGAATAGATAGCCTTGGCAATACCCAGGTGCTCTAGGACTTGGTAGCATTCGACAACGTCGGCAGTGCTATCTTCGAACTGCAATCGAACAGCAGACATC
>Ga0315285_10001658_pt1 | contig 23364 bp, 21 predicted proteins | sample YL17G09_36_MG_FD_203698 | JGI IMG/M metagenome (GOLD analysis project Ga0315285, IMG submission 203698) | Sediment microbial communities from Yellowstone Lake, YNP, Wyoming, USA - YL17G09_36 | ecosystem: Environmental > Aquatic > Freshwater > Lake > Sediment | place: USA: Wyoming | collected... | reverse complement strand
ATCAGGGTGAAGAAAGCTAGAGCGTTCATACTCCTTATCTTGGCTGTAACAAGTTGGAGAAACTTGAGGGTTGTATTCGGATCTGATTGAATCACCAGATTCGTGATTGAATCAAAGACAAACCTCGGCTTCGAAACACCTTGACAGATTTTTTGACACGTGATCATGACTCCGGTGAGGTTTGCAGGATCAGCTGTTACGAACGGTCCACTTGCCATCGCGCCCTGAACACGCCAGGAATACGCATCTATCAGTCTCAGGTCGCCCTTCGTTTTGTATTGGTCCCCCATGAGTTTTTGAATCGACGTTTGAATCTCGTTACAGTCATCGTCGGTAGAAAGGTATATTCCGGTTTCTTGATTTGCCAGTCCTCTGGTTATGAAATCCTTGCAGAAAACTGTCTTTCCAGCACCTGAGTTACCCATTAGGAGGTATATGCCACGGGGAATCTCGCCATCTATCAGAAGACTTGCACCGGGAAAAACTTCCGTTGAAACCAATCTAACCACGGGCTAAATTAGAGATTTTTCTGTTAGATTTATTAGCTTCTTTTGGTTAAATACTTTTGTACGAATCGGCTCGAGCAATGTGCTAGGTGTGTGGGGACTAAAATTTAGTCCCAATCCCAACCCAAAGAGGCACGGTTTAATACGTTTTAGAACAAATAATCCTGCAGTGAGACTCATGGAACAAGTTCCATTGCCTCCAAGTGAAGCTCCTCCTCCCTCAAGAAAGCTTGTGTCCTCTAGATGGCGCACGATGTCTGTCTGTCTTTTGATCGGGGTTTTTCTGGCACTCGCGCTAATATTATCGTTTCAAAATGAAAATGTACATTTGAGAAATGCGAATCAGAACCTTACAAACGAAAACGCATTGGTTAGGTCAGATTACGACGCTTATGTCGAAGCATATCAAAATATCAGGAAGCAGATAAATTTTCATTCACACCCATACGCGACAGAAGATGTCAAACAGTTTGTTACACCGACCGACTCAGCTGTCGTCGCTGTAGTAACACAGATTACTGGTGGTTGGAGTAGTCCGAATGATTGGAATGAATTCTGGAGCGATGTCAAGAAACTGTATGATTGGGTCAAAAGCAACGTTACATATGCAAAAGATCAGTTGTACCCCTATTTGCCGGACAATCCGTTATCAGGTGTTGGTTGGTTGGGCAAAGTTTTATCCAACAACAACCTACTCAACTGAACATTAAATACAAAGTAAGACAAAAGAAGTCTGATTCCTATGAGTCAGGATGTTGAGAAGTATCGTAGGTGGGTACGTGCAGACAACCGTGAATATGCTAGTGGTATCCGTGTGCGTGTACATTTATCCCCTCCTCAGTCTTATTAATGGCTAGCTAACACAGGTACAAAGCACATCTGCCTTGCCACACGCTTTGCACTTCGGCATACAATAACGATCAGAGCCCTCGTGTATGTGATCGGAAACGTGCGAATCGGCCTCCGTCCCACAAATGGCGCATTTCCAACCTTTAGTTTTACCACCGCATTTCGCGCAATTAGTCACGATATTTTCCACCTCCTTTTCTCATCGGTATCTATACTGCATTGATCGATATATATACATCAAGCGCTGTTAATATTTTTCGCAGTCTTCTCAACCGGAGAGAAAAAGATTAAATTTTAATCCACCACCAAAACATCAGTTTGAACTCTCTTCAAAGCTAGCTAGAGAATTTGAAAAACATTTTGGAGCAATAAATCCTCAACAGAACAGCTAGTCGTTTGGGTTTGGGGGTAAAGTTTTGTCCCAAACCCAAGCCTACTTTAGTCTCATCGGTAGTGAACTCAAGGGTCAGCTGCGCGCGCGCTTTTGTCTCACTTTCTCTAGGAACTTGGTGATGTGTGGCAACACAACATCTGCTCGGTCACGAACCTCCTTGTGACCGAGACCACGCAGCGAGACGAAAGCTGCGTTGGGCATACTTTTGACGCATTTCTTAGCGTTGGAGTGAAAGAGAGTGTCAGCCTCGCCTGCATAAACCAGACAGGGCTTGTCCATAGTCGGCAGCACATCCTCAAGATTGAGCGTAAAGTCTTCTGCCGACATCAAGGCGGCGATTGCCTTCGGGTCGTTGGACATCAAATAGGCTTTTCTCTCAGGAGTCATCTTTGACCCAGTTTCTTTCTCAATTGATGCAATTACTGCTCTTATCCCCTTTTTCCAAAGCTCGATAGCAGATTCATAGTCTGCCAGTTCGTCTGCACTAGGCTCGTAAGGATGCGCAGCGCCTATTATCAAGGAGTAGATTCGTTTAGGAGCGTACTCTGCGATGCCGAAACCTAGCCACCCGCCCAATGAATATCCTAGAAAGTGTGCTTTGCCTATCTTGAGTTTGTCCAGAACAGCAACGACATCAGATACCATTTTCTTCATCGTGTAGGCATCTGAATCATGAGGTTTGTCGCTTGAGCCGTGTCCTCTAACGTCAATCAGGATCAATTTGTAGTCTTTCTTTAAGGGTTCTACGTAGCCATAGTCATACTAGGTCCGCAAGTTGTTACCTAGTCCGTGCACCAGCACCAGTGGTGGACCTCTTCCCTCAACTTCGTAGTGAATACGAACTCCTCTATTATCGGCATATGGCATGGCAATCGACTCTCAATGCACATTTCGTGAGTAAAGCATTTGCGACGTGCGTGGGATAAAACTTTGCCTCCAAACCCAAACCCATGATTATTTCACGAAAAAGTCTCATTTCCTTCCACAGACAAAAAGGATTACTCTGCCCTTTTCTCTGGGGTGGCTTCGAGAATGTCAAAGCGTTTGGAGAGGGCAGATTTAATTTTAGCAACTGGGTGTATTTCCTCTGTGAATTTGCATTTGTTCAGTCGGAAAAGTCCTTCTGGAAGTCTCTCGAATATTCTAACGTCCCAAGTCAACATGTTTCCGTTCACTATGCCCACGCCATTACAGTATCCTCCTGAAAATTCCCTGAATAAGGTCAGCGCGCGCTAAGCAATAGCTATAGAAACAGTCTGCACATCAACCATTCTTCACGCCTTCTTGTTCTCTTTTCTTCATTTCATTGTAGTAATACTCAAAGCACTCGAAGATTCTCGGAACGCCATGCCTCTTTCTCTCACCTTCCACAACAGGTTTGACTTTCTCCCAGAGCCCCAAGCCTGGAAACACCTCATACAGAAAGTCAGCACCAACCACCTTCCTCCTCAGAAGGAGACCAAGCAGTTCCACTGTGTTGAGCACTTTTGAAAATGACTCCTTCAACTCCAGTTCCTGTTCTGACTTCTCATCGAAAAGCGAGCCATATCTCTTGACAAAATCATCATAATCCTCAAATTCACAACGGAAGATCTTCCCATAATCTCTGAAATTCCTTGTCAGTCAATATAGAGTAAAGCCTCATCATGAGGTCAGTCTCTCTTAGTTTGGTCTGATGCCTAATCTGCCAAATATAATAGATGGCTGCTGCAAACACACCAGCAGAAGCAACTCCTATTGATATTGTCTGTATGTCAACCACTATTGACACCCAGAAGACAAGATTAGGTGAATCAGTATTAAAGACTACATCATTTTTACCAACAGATAGGAAAGAGGCTTAATTCCAGCTCAATATAGCAACATACGGAAGAGACGGGTTCTCACTTTCTTTTTCTTTTGGGTCTCAGCTTCCCAACATTGTCAACCTGCTCCGTAGGGAAATAGTAAGGCATGGTACTGTAGGAGCTTGGAGGGACGTTCCTCTTGTTCTTTTTCTTCATGCTATCCAATAGTACAAGGAGATAAGTGGCTATTCTCCTTTTTCATCTTATACACCCACATGCATAGGCACAATAACATAACGCAATACCAGAAGTTCTATGCATGTAAATTCTGAACTAGGATGAAAGACTTCTAAGGACCCTCTGAAATCTTTGTTCAGTTATCATCTGCTCCTCCGTGTCCTTCCGACAGTCAAGGTTCTTCTATCTTTGAGTTTGTGCAATAACTCGTTCCTTTTCCCTTTTATGAGTACTTTGTCTAGGAATAGTCTGTCAATGATGTCGAAGCTGTCGATCTTGAGAGATTCTGCTTCTTCCAACGCTTGACGGTAGAGTTTCTCATCATAGTCAACTACTTTTGGGTCCAAAGCATTGTAGCCAGCGTCTTTTCTCGCAAACAGGGCAAGACCAATGTGTGGGATAAACTCGAGGTCTTTTCTTAGGTAAGGCGACAAGATCCCAGTATAAAGCTCATCATGTAGAGCAGTGACTTTTTCATTTCCATCCTTCAGCAGAAGCAACAACCAGTGATCCCAAGATTTCGCGAAGCCTCCTATGCGAATAGGAAAAGGCTTCCACTTCTTCAATACCGTTTCAATATGTTCGATCAGTTTTGCTTCTTCAACTTCACTACAGGGAACTGGGAATATGAACGGTATGTGAGGTTCCCAGCAATCTACAAATGAGTCGTGTCTTCTTCGAAAAGTCTCTATGTTCTCTCTGGTCCTCTCATCAAACTCTGGATTGTAGACCAAAGCACAGTACATGTTTTTCTCGATTCTTAGGTGTGAACCCAATTTCTATTTCCTCAACCAAAATCGGTCTTGCACCTATAACGGGTTGGCATCAGAGACAGTCTGTATGTTAGCCGTTCTTAACACTTTTTTGTTTTCTCTTCTGCATTTCATTGTAGAGGTACTCAAACCATTTGCCTGCTTCTGGCTGATTGAACTCTTTTCTCAAGCCTCGGATTATGGGCTCAGCTTTCTTCCAACACAACTCGACCCTGTAGGTGAAAACATCTCTAAGTAAACCAGCATCTATGAACCCTCTATGTAGAAGAATGCCGACTTGATTGAAGAAATTGTCAACCATGAGGAAGGCTCTAAGCTCTGGATAGTCACCCAATGTTATTCCATATTTGCCCACGTAGAATATTGGACCATATTTGTTCACAAAGTCTTCGTAATCCTTGAATTCCAATGCTCCGAATTTCAGTGATGCATCCAAAAACTCTGTACTGATGAAAGTAGAGTAGAGTCTGGTGACGAGGTCAGTTTGTCTCTGCCTGATTTGATGTCTAAGCTGAAGAGCGTAATACACCACTCCAGCTACAACACTTGCAGAAGCAATAGCAATTGATACTGTCTGTATGTCAACCATTGTTGGCACCTAACCTTATTGTATTGCGCTGAGTCAGTATTAAAACTGAATCAAGCGAGGCTTTGTAGAGTGCGAAATGCCACAAGCAATAAGAACACATGATCTATTAGTGCTCTATTGATAGTGTAATGTGGAGAAGTCTTCTTGACGTCTCTTGAGCGTGATCGCGTTCCAAGTCCTCGTCCAGTTGCTGCGAGAGAGGTTCCGCTAGTCAACAGAGTTGAAGAAATGAACGTTCTGAAGGAGGCTGTTTACAGGGCAGTTCATGGCGAGGGTGGTCTTGTTTTTGTTCATGGCGAGGCTGGGATTGGAAAGACAAGACTTGTCAGAGAGCTTGGTGCCTATGCACGATCACGTGGAGTGCAGGTCCTATACGGAAGATGTCCAGCCCTGTTTAGAATGGACGGTGTTCCTCCTTACATCCTCTGGAGAGAAGTGATCAAAGACTATCTGGAAACATGCACTCCCGAGCAATTGAACAGGATTATTGGTTTCTATCCTGCTGAAGTCGCCAAGCTCGTTCCAGAACTCGGCCAGAAGCTTAGAGCATTTCCTCAGTCGTTTCCGATAAGTCCTGAGCATGAGCAGAACAGGCTTTTTGAGGCTGTTTCACAGTTTGTCACAAACATTTCCAGAGAGACTCCTTTGCTGGTGGTCCTTGATGATTTGCAGTGGACCGATCCGTCTTCGCTTTTGCTCTTGCATTATCTGGCTCGTGGCATGCAGAAGACATCTCTGCTCCTCGTAGGAGCTTACCGCGCTACTGACGTTGATGCTAAACACCCGTTGACTCTAGTTTTAGCCGAGTTGAAGAGAGAATGCTTGCCGCAGTCTGTTTCTTTGAAGCGAATGTCACTGGAAGATGCATCAGAGATGATCAAGCAGATTTTGGAGCAAGGCGACATTCCACCAGAATTCTGCCAGAAAGTGTACGAGAAAACAAGAGGAAACCCCTTCTTCACGGTGGAAGTAATAGAATCTCTGAAGGAAGAGGATGTAATCTACCGAGAGAAGAACCGGTGGAAGATTAAGGAAGTTTCAGAGATCGAGTTTCCTGAAACCGTCAAGAACGTTGTGAAGACGAGATTAAGCCGTTTGGACGATGAATGCCAGAATGTACTGACGATGGCTTCCTTCGTTGGAAACGACTTCACCTTTGAGGCCTTGCAAGCTGCCACTGGTTCAGACGGAGACAAACTACGCAAGATAGTGGATGGACTGCTCAAAACAGGGTTGCTTAAGCATAGAGATGTGCGTGGGGAAGACGTATGTACCTTTGCTGATGTAATCGTGAGGGACGTGGTGAATGAGGATGTTGGAACCTACGAACGCAAGAAACTCCACGGAGTAGTCGGAACGGCTCTAGAGAAGGTCTACGCTGAGAAGATTGATGAGCATCTTGGCGAATTGGCCTCACACTTCCTTGAAGGCGGAGAGAAGGACAAGGCGCTTGATTATTTCCTGAGGGCAGGAGACAAGGCTTTGGGGATCTATGCCAACAGCGAGGCGACTTCTTACTTCCGGTCCGCACTCAGATTGCTTGAAGGAAAGGAAGATGAACTTGAAGAAAAGAAGCGTATTCTTGAGCTGCTCGGAGACATCAAGAATCTAGTTGGAGAGAATGATGCTTGCTTAAAATATTGGGGCGAAGCGTTGCTGTTGTGGACGAAGTCGCAGAAGCAAGGAAGGGCTGCGATTCTGCATAGGAAGATGTCGAATGTTCTTTGGGAAAAGATGGGGGATGTGAGGGAGGCGAAGAAGCACCAAGACAACGCTCTGGAAACCTTACAGGTTGAGCCTGAAAGCGTTGAACTGGCTCACCTATATGGAGATATGTCTCACATGTATTGGCGCAATGGAGAGATTGCCAAAGCTTTTTCACTGGCTGAAAAGGCACTTGCGTTGGCTGAAAAGCTGAACGCTCTTGATGCTGTTGCCGAATCGTGCAATGAATTAGCAGTACTGTGTGTGCATATTGGAGACTTTAGGAAGGGTTTGGAATATGCAAGTAGAGCATTGAAAATAGCCCTTGACAACAACTATTATGAGACCGCCGTCTGGGCGTACTTCAGAGTCGGACAGTCACTTCCATGGGAAGAGTGGGAGAAAGGGTTTGAGTTTTGGGAGAAGGGTCTTGCACTTGCAAAGAAACTGGGAGACATTAGCGCACGCTCTATGATCCTCAATGTTCTAACAGCGTGTTATGCACAAATGGGAGAGTTGGACAAAGCTATAACCTTGGGGGAAGAGGGAGCTGCGTTATGTGAGAAAACTGGCAACATAACGTACCTATCAATGGCCTTGTCGAATCTTGGATTCGCCTATCAAGTATCAGGGGAATGGGACAAGAGCAGGCAGTGCTTTGCCAAATCTTCAGACATTTCTCGGAAACTAAGTGAATTCCAGCAGAGCGCCGATGCTCATTTTAATTCCGGATTACAACATTTTGACAAACAAGAGTACGCCGAGGCAAGGGAGTCGTTTGAAGAAGCGGTTAAGGTGGGTGAGAAGGCTGGGTCAAGGTTAGGACAAATGTCGAATTCTCAGTTTCTCATTTGGGCGTATACAGAACTCGGCGAGGTCGTGAAGAGTCAGGAACTACTTGACAGTCTACAGAAGTTTGCTCTCGAAACAGGGGACAGATTTTACATTTCTAACGAGATGGTGCTGAGGGCTATGTCACTTCGTGGCCAAAAGAAGTATGAAGAGTCAATTGAGCTTTTCGGGAAAACTCTCAGGGAATGGAAGTCCGCAAAAGTGGATATTTGGAATGCTTACTACTTTGCCAGATGGGTTCTCTGTGAATATGCTCGTGCATATTTAGAAAGAAATGCAGATTGTGATAAAGAAAAGGCCCGCGGCCTGTTCAATCAGGCATTGGAATTGTTCAGGAAAATGGGAGCCAAAAAAGACATTGAGAAAGTAGAAGCAAAACTGCTCTACATAGAAACGGGCAAGGTAGCCTCGGTGCCCAAGCCTGTAGACCTTGTCTATACGGGCTATGCGGATCTTGACAGGCTGCTGTGTGGAGGCTTGCTTTCAGGCAGCGCTGTAGTGTTGACCTCTCCTTCATGCAGCGAGAGGGACTTGCTGGTCAGGAGTTTTCTTAAAACTGGAGCAGAGAAGGGTGAAGTCACATTCTATCTTACTGCTAGTGCTAGGGCAGCGAAAACTCTCGCAGACGAGTTTCAGTCTGGCTTCTTCCTCTTCGTGTGCAATCCTCAAGCAGATGCAGTCGCTGAGAGTTCGCCTAGCGTTTTCAAGTTGAAGGGTGTAGAAAACCTTACTGAGATTAGTATTGCTTTGACTTCAGCTATTCACAAACTTGACGCGTCGTTGAAAGGTCCAAGAAGAGCCTGTATCGAGATAGTCTCAGACGTCCTGCTTCAGCATCATGCAGTTCAAACCAGGAAGTGGCTAACCGCTCTCACCACGGAATTAGCGTCAACAGGTTTCGCTGTCCTAGCGGTGGTTGATCCGCAGATGCACCCTTCAGAGGAGCTTCACGCCATCCTAGGACTGTTCGACGGAGAGATCAGTATCTACGAGAAAGGAGCAGAGCAGCTCCTGAAGATCAAGAGGATGAACAATCAGAGGTACCTGAAGGACGAGTTGCTTCTGAAGGAAGAAGACATGCAAAAGTGGAAGTAGCAGCTAACCTGGAACGCCCCGCCAAATGCTTCTTGGCGTTCATTCTTCCCAGTAGAATGTGTGGTCGCAGTAACTGTCTCCTTGCATCAGAGTCTTCGTGCGTCTCAGCTTAATGTGGGCATTGCAGGCTTGGGCATATGCAAAGTCTGGTTGACAATGCAAGACGTAGCCGAGGTCGGTAGCGTTCACCTCTTTGAACACTTTTGCCCACAAGCACTCAGTAACATGAAGTTTCAACTTGTTCGCCGTTTCTTCTGCGTAAGTCAAGGTTAGAGTGTTAGAAAAGTAGGGAGAGGCGTTCTCGTTTTTCTCGCCTGCTTTGAACTCCTCAAAACTGTCAACTGGTCCTCTTTCCTTTCTCGTTAGGTCAACAATGAATCTCTCCCGGGCTTTTCCCATTATTTCCAAAGCTTTCTTTCGACCTAGAACCTGCTCTATCTCTTCTGCCAAACAAACCATTTCATGGCATTTGTCACGAAAATACTCTTCATAAGTCATTCCACTCTGCACTTTTTCCTGAAACTTGTGAGGTACCTTGTTCATGCTCTTGCCTTCATCAACATACTTTGGTCTGCTCTGGAAAAACTCCACTCTGACATTTAATAGTTGTTCAGCTGTTGCTTTCCGCAAAACCAAAGAATGGCTTTCTTCAGACTGTCTTTGTTAATATTCTTGGTTCTTTCCATTCTTCTCTGAGAATGCTGAAGGTGACTATGTCTGCCCATTCTCCTCGAACGTGGAGCCGCTTTCGCATTATGCCCTCTTTCTTGAAGCCAATCTTTTGCAGGACTCCTTGTGAAGCGACATTCTTGATATGCGTCATAGCTTGAACGCAGGGCGTGTCCTTGCTTAGAAACAGGTAGTCCACCATTAGCTGCGCAGCTTCAGCACAGTAGCCCTTTCGTCTTTCGCTTGGCATCAAGGCGTAAGCTATCTCCACTGTTTCCATCATTGGATGTAGCGAGTTGAAATGGAGTATGAAACCGATTTTGGCTCCATCTTTCTTCTCTATAATGAATCTCTTCATTTCGAATGGGCTTGGTTCCGAAAACGCTTTTTCTCTTTCTGTCAGGGATGTCTGATGTGGAGAGAAGTATTCACCTAAGAACCCCAGATTATTAGTCCATTCGTATAACAGCGGCAAATCTTCTTTCTCCATTACCCTTAGATTCACAGTCTTTCCTTCAAGCAATCCACTTCACCAATTGTCGTGTTCTCTGCTTCAGTTCTTATTATTTGTGGAGAAATCCTACTTGAGTCATCTCACATCTATCTTGTCATTTGCCAATCTGTAATCCGAGATTCTAATAGCATCAATGTTTTCCTTGTTTTCTAAAACGGATGCAAAATCCCTTATCATCATCCTTTCAAACGTCTTTCTATGAGGGGCTATCTCATCTGGCAGAACATTATAGCGGAAATAGTCCCAATTGGGAATTGATAAGTGCTCCTGTCTTAATCTCTCTATCAAGCTTGCAGCTTCTCCCACGTATAGGAGCTTGCTCTCAGTGTCAATAAGCATATAGAGAACGTTATTTGCTCCCAGTTCAAACTCTAATTCACTCCTAGGTCTCCACTTGTTCTTGTATATTCTGAATGAGGTTTCTCGCCCAACTCGTCATCAATCTTGTGCAGAATTGGAGATTCTATGAATCGTCTGAACAATTCTGAGAATGCAGGTTTCTGAGTGTAGTAAGCCTCAAAATAGAAGGTTTTGACTCCTCTATCATATTCAATATCCAAGAATTCCCAGAAGGGTATTTCGTCTTCTATGCTTGTTTTCTCTTCTCCTTTTGACTTCCTAAGCCTGTCCTCAATATCTCTGACGAAACTCATCAGGAAAACGTCTTTCAATTCATAGGAAAGCAAATCAGAATACCATAACCGATATGCAGGAGTCTTTCGTCCTTCTTTCGCAATCGTAACCCATCCTTCAAACTTCCTTCTTCTAAACTCGATCTGGACTTGCGAAGATGGATCTTTTCGTGAAGCACAAACAGAGAATTCTCTCTCGATTTCCCACATCCTACACGCCCAATTGGGGATGGTTGTTCCATTATGACCAAATAAAGATGAATCCACTTTCTTACGCCAAAGAGGATAATCAACATCTGATCGTTCCAGTTTCACAGAATCCCCAGATCTAGTTTAGATCAGAGGTTATTAGAACATATCTAAAACTAGTGTCCCGATCGTACTCTACGTGCATGAAAAATAGAACTACGTTGGAAAACTTCTAGGGACTCCCTGAAATCTTTGAAGGAAGCTTTAGGCTTTTGATTGCTGAAGCTTCTGCTCTCTCTTCTTCATTTCATTGTAGAGATATTCGAACCATTCCAGCGTTTGAGGTCTTTTTCGCCGTTGTCTGCTTCCTTCTACAAGGGGCTTCGTCTTTTCCCATGTGTCCAAGATGGGACCGGTGAATAGGTCATCGACTAAATCCATGCTTATCAGCTTTCTCTTGACAAGTACTCCTATACCCTCGAAGAAGACTCCCACCGAATATGCCGCAGTCAGAACCTCAGCACTGGCTGCATACCTGTTCACATAATCTGCATAATCATCGAATTCTAAACCCATCATTTTCTGATATGCTGTTTGGAATTCCGTGCTTCCGAATGTCGTGTATAATCTCATGACCATGTCCGTTTGTCTCAGTCTGGTCTGATGTCTTATTTGCAGGACATAATAGATGGCTGCTAGCAATACACCTGCAGAAGCAATAGCAATAGAAACAGTCTGTAACAACAGTATGTCAACCAATACTACCGCCTAGAAGACAAGATTAGGTGAATCAGTATTAAAGACTGCATCATGAAGAAATATCAATTAGAAATGAAGCTCAATTGTAGCTCATTATGTTAATAACAGACAGAATCTTGGACATGCTTCTGTGAAGTTCCCAAACACTTCTTCTGTAGACTAGTGACTGCCAGCAGTGTTGACTTTATGAACACTAGTGCTAAGGTTTCCTTTTACCAGTTTCAGTTGTTCTCTTTCGGAAACACTCTTCACAGAAAACTACCTTTTCTATCGTTTTCAATGGTCCACCTAAACTTAGATGTATTAACCGTTCTGGAGGGAAGATCTTGACATTTATGTAGATGTAACCGAGTATTTTCCCACAATCATCACATTTCAATAATTCGTATTGAGAAGCACTCATAGCTATACCCAACCACGTTAATGCTTCACACTATTAAAGAGAGTTTTCTCCTCTCGTGTGTATTCCAAACTTCTAGGGACTCCCCGAAACCATTGTGAAAAAGCAAAGTCTGCAATGGAAAGGATTACTGGGTCAGAAGCTGTGTTCTTCCTTCTTGCTTTTTCTTTGTTCCAGACCTCATCATGTACAATCCTATCAGAATGAACACAACGCCTCCTACAACAGGCGGAACCAAAGACTTCCAATAGTAATCAGCATAAAAATATGGCTGAGCAACCACTATCATGTACCATAGTATTGAGAAAAGGGCAATTGAAGCCAAACCTAGAATAATCAGACCTAGCCAAAAAACATTGGTTTTTTCACTTTCAAACATAGCTTATCCACTATCACTACGATTGTGGACCTATTAAGGATGACTACTAAAATACACACCCACACATACACTAGCACAATAACATAACACAATACCAGAAGTTCTATGCATGTAAATTCTGAACTAGGATGAAAAACTTCTAGGGGGTTCCTGAAATCTTCGCTTCACACCGTACTTTTCTTCTTCTGTGGGCTATGACTGCTGGCAGTGTTACTATCATGATCAGTGATAGAATGAGGAATGATGGAAACTCGGGTATAACTGTGGTTAAAGTTATCGTTCCGTATGCTTCCGAGATAGGTGTCTTAAATAGCACCCAGAGAATTTTCGGTTCTTTGGTAAAGCCGAATGTGGTGATAGTCCAATTTACTGAGAGTTCCTGTTCTGGTTGAATTACATAATTTAGAGTTTCGTTTCCTGAAATGTTTAGTTCTTCAAAGGTTTCGTGAGTGTAAGTTATGTTAATAGCGTTCAAGTAAATCCACGAAATAGTGACATTCCTATAAGAGTTGTTTCTGATTGTTATGTTGGCATAGCACCTCCACTTACCATCACCATCTCTCCTGAAAACTCCATTGATGCCTACGTTCACATCCTCGAGCATTATAGGAGTTTCCGAGTGGGGTTCTGTTAGAATCGGCAAATACTCAATAAAGCTTGGACACATAATGTCATCATTCCTATCGTAAATCATTTGATCAATAACATCTGTGTCTTGAGTTCCCCAATAGTTTTCGGTAGCAGTCATAGCTGCACTGTCGTAACCTGGCAACTCTAAAACTATTCCAGCCATGTCAATAAACGAATTGTATTTAACAATTGTTTCTGATTCACTGTAACTTGCCCAGTTTCTTATGCAAAAATCAGCATATGTAGGGAGGTTAGCATTCTTTCCCTTGAACAAATTAGATCTTATATAAACTTTAACATCGTAATTGTGTCCAACTGAGAAGCCGCCAGTATTTATAAACTTATTATGTTCAATATGGACATCCTTCGCAGGATACCAAATGTATGAATAATCTACGAGATCGGTTAGCTCGGAATACCTTAAATTGAAGTGACCAGGTCCATGCCTCCAAAAACTGTTTCCGTTTTTAATTATGCAGTAATTTAAATCCACAAAGGTGTTATCATTGGAACCGTCAGCACTAAAGAAATTTGAATCGCCTCCGCCGTCAAAAATAATTTTGTTGTCAATAGTTCCATGAGCGTAGATAGTTCCATGTACTAAGAACATATAACCTGCTCCTGCGGTGCCGATTACACTCACGCCTGGCTCAATAGTGAGCGTTACATTTTCGGGTATCTGAACAGTATCAGTTATGATGTATGGGCTATTTTCAAGCGTCCATGTAGTGTTTTCCCAGATTATCCCACCAACAGGAGTGCCAGAACTACTGTAATCCTCGGCTTTTGTTACGTTAAAGTCGACTCCAGCAATTAGAACAGTCGAAAGTAAAGCAACGAATAAGACTCCAATAAACGCTTTCTTTAACATTACCGTTTTCCATAACGTGATGTGCTCCCACCCTTAAAAGGTGTGGGCTTCCTGCTTCATAGTTGTCTCTTCTGAGACAACTTCGCAGGCTTCAGTTTCCGTATGCCCTACGGTACTTCTCTTCAGAAGTATGTTCCTGTACGGCAGCCCATTCCGAAGCGACCGCCAGACGGTTTAAACCTGCCAAGCGCTGCTAGGGATGGCTGAACCCCTCGAAAAAGGGTAGGGGGATAGGGGTAGTCCGTATTGGCCAAAAACAACGCGAATAAAACTGGCCTCTTCAAACCAGTCCTCTTGAAAACCTGAGAGAAGGTACCTTGAAACCAGTCCTCTTCAATTAGGGTTCTGAAAGAAGCGCGTTGAAGAGAAGTGATTTCAAGAGAACCGTAATTAGCCCCTCTTCAAACGCGTATGGGCCAAGGCCATGAATTGAGAAACTGGTTTCGAATGTTTAGGCTAGGGCTTTTCCAGCGAGAAAGTGACTGTCTTTTCATAAGGCTGCATGATGAAAAAAAGAATTCTTTTTTTTCACTCATCACGCGAGGGTTTCAACGCTTTCTATGGGGCCTGGAAAAATGTGTGTTGGGGTGGAACTAGGAAGGGTAAAGAGGCGCTCCTAGTTCCTGTTTGGAGAAGATTTTTGAGGAAACGCGTAAGCCCCTGGCCTAGAAATTCTTGTGTGGTGAGTGACAATAAAGGGTTGCCGAGGGCTTATTGTCATGTTCTGGAGGAGAATTTCTAGGATGAGGCGCCAGACGCGGATTCGCGGGGTTTCCAACCGAAACACGCCGAGTCAAAGGGGGTGACAAGCGCAAGCGCCATCAAGCAGAATCTCCGCTCCTTCAGGAGCTTAGCGGTTCTAGTCCTGTCGGAACGCGACTTGCTTCCACGCGCAACGCGGGTTCCTTTCGTCCATTCTCCAATCAGGAATTTATATGGGTGGCGCGTCAACATGCAGTGCAAAAAAATGATATCAGGCTCTGAAAGGCCTGGCTTGAAGAACAGGCAGTCCATGCAGAAGCGCCTTTTTCCGCCCTCAAAAACCAAGCTCAACGCTCCCTCAGGGTTGCTTTGCACTTTGAAGCCTATAAAACGTGTGCTGCCGCAATCTGCTTGAGGCTTACTCGTTTCTGAGTAACATGCGAGTTATGCCCCGGGGCAAATGAAGCCCCTTCAAACGGGGAAAGAAGCTGGTATAAGACGACTGAAAACTGGTCGTCTTAAATGGGGAAATTCCGGGTGTAAGACGACCTTGGATTGGGAAGATTCAAGCTGACAATCCCTTGAGAGGGAATTGAAAGCCGGAAGGGGGGTAGTGGCATCTTTTTGCGAGATCGTTTGACTGTTAAAAAGAGGGTACACCACCCTATGGTTACCTTCCAGTTAAGAAAGTTGATCAAGCTGTTTCGTGAGGCTGTTACCTTTAGGTTAATTTGAATCTCCTTGTCAAAAATCGGTTAATGCTCTCTGTACCCAAGTCTTAAGAATTGTATAGGCGCACTATGGTTCATGCAGTTGACCCACGAGCATAGTACAAGCAAGAGACTTCTTGAGTTAATCAGCAATCTGAAGGAGTTACATCAAACGGTAGTTGATGGAAAAAGCTCCGCAGACTTGTGTCCTGTGGGATGGGTGACCCCTATCTCAGTTCTGCCTCTTGCAGTATACGCTAATCATCACAACATTCTAGTCAACTGCACCGAGCAAAACCCAGACATTAAGACTTATCTTGAAGCGATTTCTTTCCAGCAAGGTACAACTCGACCTTCTGAGTCCCACAAGAATCATCTTCCCATAACCAGACTCTCATGTAGTGATGAGAAAGGCTACGTCCTAAGCACCTACGAAGACCTAATTCTGAGCAACCTTCCAGAGGAGAATCGAGAACCGTCGACTAACAGCCTAAAACTTTTGACAAGCGAGATAGTGGCGAATATTCGAGAACATGCAAGAGTCGATGATTACTGGATACTTGCCCAATACTGGGATCGTATGAGAACATGCGAAATAGCAATGTGCGATACAGGTATTGGCTACAGAGAATCTTATCGTGGAACACCGTATGAGGTTAGAACTCATATAGATGCGATCAGGAACGCGTTGGAGGGAAAATCCTCTAAACCTCCAATTCAGGAAAGAGGAACTGGAATACCAACAATAGTCAGAATGTTCGTAGAAGGTTACGGTGGTGAGGTGATTGTTTTGTCTGGTGACTCCTTGTTATACATACACAAGAAGGAAAGCGTTCCCTACCAAATGGGGTTAGATTGGCAAGGCTCTTTTGTAGGAATAAGGTTTAAACTCAAGTCCAAAGACGTTATGTATCAGTACTTATAGAGAATCATGTTATGGACGTCGCTAAGTTAATTAAGCATAATGAGAAAGCTCATGTTGAAGGGAGAGAGGGAACCATGAAAATAAGCTTATACGACATGTTCTGTACGGACACGTTAAGAGACAGACAAACTGCTTCACTGGTAATCAGAAGAATCTCAAACGTGCCTTCTGAGCAGCCTATTCATATAGATTTTTCAAACATCAACTTTGCGTCTAGATCGTTCTGCCATGAACTACTTACCTATCTGAGAAACAGAGATAACGTGCAAATTGAAAACACAAACAAAGAAATTCAATTGATGATGATTGCAGCCCTTAAGAAGCCAGAGAACTTCCCAGAATATCCAATGAAGAAAACGATAGTCTGTCAATAGAGACCACGGACTTTCGCTTTTGTGCAGCCCTTTTGAGTCTTCATTTTTTGCTATCTCTGCACTTTGAGTCAGGGTTAGCCATTTGTTCTTTCCTTGAACCGTTATTCCGCAAGCTTCAGCTAGGGTCTTTCCGTCTAGCCATTCATGCCCTCTGATATAGTTATGGAAAATCTGATAACCTGTTAGTATTGAAGTGTCCTTCGTCGCTTACTCGTTTCCGAGTAACGTGCGAGTCAAGCCCCATGGCATGATGAATCCCTGTCTTGAGACTCGCAGCAGCATTCTTCACCCGGGTGAAGCACGTAGCGGTGAACTGTCTCAAGGAAAATGATGATTCAAGCCTACAATCCCTTAAGAGGGAACTGAAAGGTGGAGGACGTCACTCATCAGGTCGCGTGCGTGCGCTCAGGAGGACCCTTGAAAGACCATAGAGGCGTGAGTCCGCCTGTAAGCACGACTACGAAGCCATCACCCTTTAACCTCTGAAGATGATTTCTGATACCTTTGTTAGTCAAACCCGTAACCTTCGCCAGCTGCGTAACCGTCTTGTCACCCGAGATCAATTGAACAAGAATCTTGTTCCTGTTCGCCTCGTAAGTCTGTCTAGCCCCCTCGACCATTGTTGCATACGAGCGTGTACAAACCCTCTGTACTTGTAACCATAAATCGAAATCTACGATTGGTTCATGATCCAAATCCACCCATTTGTCGTTCTGCCTTTTCTTCGCAGCATAGAAAGGATTTTTGATCGCACGTACGCTAGTTTTGGTAAACCCTAGAATTCTATCTATTTCGCGGAAAGGTTTTCCCGCCAAACGAAGCTTGAACATCCGGCGAACTGCATCCCCCTTTTCAGGATCAATGATGATTTTCCCCTCTTCATACCTGTAGCCCACAGGCACCTTTCTCGCCGCCCACGGTTGCTTCGTTTTTCTCTTCTGAACTCTGTCCCAGAGCTCCGGAATAACTATCGCTTTGAATTGATCGGTGGCCTTGTATTCCTCTCCTTTCCATCGGATGAACCCTTTATAGATCGGATTCCGTGAGATCCTGCGAACATTATGGCGGGTGAGTCCAGTTGCCCGGCCGGTCTGCCAAAAACTCTTACCTTTATCTAAGCTCTCGAAAACCTGAAGAACCTTCTCAAGTTGCTGAGGGACCTCAACCAGCCTGCCGAGTGATTTTCTGTATCCATAAGGCGCGACGGACGGTGTAAAATGGCCTTGCTTAGCCTTCTCCATCCTGGTAGCCATCCTAGCAGCTTGAATCTTGAGTTTGGAAGGTTCAAACTTGTGAAGGGGTTTGCTGCCGAGTCTTTCGACGATTTCTCGGATCTTCTCATAGTTAGTTTGAAAACGACGTATCAATCTAGAGATATTACTAGCATCCACACCCGTCTTGCCCCGGATCTCGGAATATGTGAGCCCGCTTTCTCTGAGTTCCCAACACCTCAACTGCAGAGCCGTGATTTCCCATTTTTCCTTAAGTTCATCTATCTTTACCAAATTACGACCTTCCCATCGTAATCCAATCACGTTGTAATCAGACTACGATCGATTATGTCTAACCCACACGTAGTTAGATTACAGTGTGATGGTGTTACTATATGGCTTATAAGTTTTGCTTCGGTCTTTCCGGCACTATGAAGGTTTGAGAGCTTGCGTAAGAACGAACCAGAAAAGCCTGAACGCAAAAAATGCGGTAACTGTGCAAGGTTTAAGGTTCCTGACGCCGGATGCCCGAACTATGAATCTTTCATGGAGTATGTTGACGGAAGACCTCTGATGGATGCAAACTGCGCGGCCTGCAGCGATTTTCTGGAGAGGGGCGCCTACGAGCTGGGCGACTACGTTCTCAAAGTCAAGGGCAATCTGGTTCTGATCTACGAAGGTGCGGAGCCGCGGTACCCGATTAAGATGTCGGCCCTTGACAGTCTGGTGAACCGAACAGCCCTAGCGAAATCGCTTAACCTCGACCAAACTAACGTTGACCGGCTCGCGGCAAAAATACTGGCAGACTATGAACCAGCAGTCAACGAAAAAACAAAAGGACAAGAGCCTAAGCCATCGACTCCGTCAGATATTCAAGCCAAGGCAAAGGACATTTTGGAGACAGGGGACCCTATTGAATATGTGGCTGACATCGTTCAGCTCATTCATTACGGGGACCGCGAGAAAACTAAGATTGTTTGGCTTTCTACCCTTTGGCATGAACTTAACATTGTCACCGTCGGAACGACTGGTGTTGGAAAATCAGACCTCGTGTACGCTGTGTTATGCGCTGTTCCTGACGAATACGTAGTTAGACTGAAAGAATGCAGTCCCAAGGCGCTTTTCTACGCTGTCAAAGCAGGAGTGAACCTTGATGGATGCACCCTGTATTTTGATGATGTGCCTGACGATCCTGAAACAGTGAAGATGCTCAAAGACATAACTAGCGAGAACCGCGTTGACCCGCGCCTATGGACCGTTACGAAGGAGCGAGAGCATCTTGACGTTGTGCTGGAAGGTAACTTCAACGTTTTGGCGTCAGCGATTAAGACCATGTCAGACGAGGGGGGCCAGATACTCCGGAGATTCGTGGTTGTGAACCCGAATGAAGATCCCGAAGTGAACGCCCAGGTCATGGAGAAAATCAAGTTGGAAAAGCGTCTGGGCAGGGGGAAGCGCTGGGTGCCGCCAGACTTCGACGTTGCCAGAGAAGTTACCAAGCAGATTAAAGAGGCGGATTTTGAGGTTCATATTCCCTTCGATTTTGAATTCCCAGTGATTGGAACGGTTGCCCGCAGCGAACTCAAGCAGTTCATGGCGCTCGTCTGCGCTGTGGCCAAGGCATGGTTTAAACAGCGCCTCGTTTCCGGAAGGATATTATTTGCTGAACCTAAAGACTTCGAGATAGCAGCCACGCTTTGGAGTCAACGCCAAAGCCGGAAAATATCGGTCGACGCAGAAAGGATACTTGAGGAATTGCCGGGGCAAGAGCCTCAGCTGACCTATTCTGACGAAAAGGAAAATGTGATGGCCTACAGTCCTGAACCTGTCACCTCGACGACGCTGGCTAGGAAATTGAAAGAAAAGCCTCGCGATCTGCGCGACACTCTCGACCATCTGTTCAATACAGGCTACGTGGACCGCAAAGCGATCGGCGGCCGGGGCAATCCGTTCGCTTACTGGAAAGGGCCCACCTGTGTTCAGAACGGAAAGGACCTCAACTACTTAGGGGATTCGGAAACCCCGAAGTCATTGAGCCCCATTCGGCTAAAGAACCCTGAAAACAGTGTCAACGATTATTACGCGCAAATGAAAACACGGTATCCAGAACTAAACATGGCTAAAGTCCATGAAAACTACATGGAGCGAATTAGGATACTGAACCCGGGTTTTCCCCGTAATAATCATAAGCCCGAATCAAGCCCCATTTCCGAAAAGGAGGCAAACGACTTAGGGGAATCGCAAACCCCTAAGTCATCTAGCTCTATTCCTGAACCCTCTAAAAGTGCGTCGGACGTGAATGACCATTTCAGTGACAATAATAAGGATAAATCAAAGTTCGATTTGAACCCAAGCGCCACAGAAGAGAACGTTCTTGGCTGGTTGCGGCTGGACTGGCGAGGCGGCTCAGAGCATGACCTTGACGAACTGGTGAAATCGCAGGGTTACCCGGAGCTGCAGGCGCGTCAGCTACGAGTGAAGTGGCTGGCTGAAGGGTTGCTTAAAGTGCGGAACGGGCGCGTGTCCTGGGCTGAGGGGGCTGACTCGGATGGTTAGGGTTGAGGAGGACACGGACTGGGGGAGGTGGAATGAGCAGTGAGTTTTAAGGTTTCAAGACTCACGGTTGGGAAAGGCAAAACGGTAAGCGACGAGAAGGCCGGCACGTGGGAGAAGCGGTATTTCGAGTTGGAAATGATCATTCAAGACGAGAAAGACTTGCAAACCTCCAAAGACGTCGCCGCCATGCTGCTTGACCAGTGGCTTGGTATAACAGGAGAGCATGAACACGTGGAAACAGATGCGCCTAAGGCTGAAGCTTCAACAAATCTTCCTTATGATACAACAAAGATAAACTGGCAGCCACGCCAAGGCCCCAAAGGCGCATTCGAAATATCTGAAGACTATCGCAACGCGGATCATCAGGCCTTGCTGAAGTTTCTCAGCGAGCATGCCGGCGGATGCGTCAGCAGCAAAACACATTTCTACTGGACGTTCGACGACGGAAAGACGGTTGGGCGCAAGCTGAAGGCTGGGAAGCAAGGTGCAGAGCCTTCCAGGCCAGTTGAAGAGGCCAGCGAAAAAACGAGTCTCCTTTTCCCAGAGTCCTTGAGAGGGTTGTTATCGTTCGAGCAGAAAGATGATGCCATAGTCATTAAGCCTCGACAATTTCTCGGTTCTGAGAACTTCTCTAGGATTGCGGAGATCGTGAAGCAGCAGGGCGGACAGTACGTGAGCGCCGGCAGGGGCAGCCACTTCAAGATTCCGAAGAAGGAGTGATATGGGCATGGTTGAGGCTGAGGGAAAGCTGTCTTCCGAAAAGAGCATACTTGACGAAGCGAGTCAAAGAAACGGGAAGTTGGATGAGGCTGGTCCACTCGCGCAGCCCCCCAAACAGCCAGGGATCCAATGCCCAGAATGTGGCGGTTCCAGAACTTTCAAGGATGGTCTAAGATACTTGCCTGATGGGAGTACACAGCAACGGTTCTTATGCAGAGCCTGCAGCTTTCGCTTTTCTCAGGCCAGCGAGAAGGGACCATTACGAAAAAAACCATACGGGTACATAAATAATGCATGCCATCATACTTCAAGTCGTCAAGTATGCGCGGAACTCTTGACAAGGAGCGCGAAAAACTTGGCCGAAGTGGAGACCCGACAAGAAAGTAAAGTTCTTGTGGGAGAAGGCAATGATCAGACCATAAAGGGAAAAATCCTTGAGTACCTAGTGCATCTCGAAAATGCAGGGAAAAGGCCTGACACGCTGAAGGCACACAGCAAGGTGCTGACAAGGCTTGCCAAACACGGCGCGAACCTGATGAATCCTGAATCCGTCAAGCAGACAATCGCAAGGGAAAATGTCGAGCCTAGCACAAAAGCACATTATGTCGGAGTCTACAAGGTGTTCGCAGACTATTGTCAACTATCCTGGAAGGCTCCTGTCTACCGATACGCCAGAAAACTTCCATTCATCCCCTTGGAAACCGAGATCGATCAGCTTATCGCCGGCTTCAAAAGACGACCTGCCACGTTTCTGCAAGTCTTGAAGGAAACAGGAGCCAGATGCGGCGAAGCATGGGCGCTGAAGTGGACCGACCTGAACGGCAACGTGCTTTCGATCAACAACCCGGAGAAGGGCAGTCTAGCCAGACAGACCAAAATTTCAGACCGGCTTGTGTCTATGCTTCAGGGTTTGCCGAAGAGAGACCTGAGAATATTCGGGCCTTACACGAGTCTCAGCGATTTCAGAAGCGGATACATGAAGAAGAGAAAAAGCACATCCATGAGCCTTGGTAACCCAAGACTCAGCCAAATAACCTTTCACACCTTCAGACATTTTTTCGCGACAATGCTCTATGCTAAAACGAAGAACATCCTATTGGTTCAACAGAAGCTGGGCCATAGATCGATTGAGAACACTCAGATCTACACGCAGCTGATAGTCTTTGAAAGTGACGAATACCACAGCGCGACAGCCACCAGAACTGATGAAGCTGAAAAGCTTGTCCAGGCAGGCTTTGAATACGTCTGCACCACCACTGAGAACATCATGCTATTCAGGAAGAGAAAATGAGAAAAAGGCCTAGGTATGAGGGGAAACATCTAGGGTTTGAAGTAGTACCGCGGCCATTGTGGCCATTGCTGAGTTGCCGTGCAAGTCCCAAAGTCTAACGCCAATTCCATGCCTATCTTTATTTGCTCAAAGGCCACGCCCCTGATCATGCCTGGAATTCGGACTCCATCTTCAAGTTGCACTATACCCACGGCATACGGAGCCATTGACTGGAATTGTGCCGGCGCCACTTGAATGATCGTGTAGGTCAGAAGCTTACCTCTCTGGGGGATCTCTTTCCACTCGAACTCGTTTGAGAAGCACTCGTCGCACAGTGGCCTCGGCGGAAGATGGACTTTCCCGCATTTCTTGCACTTTCCAGCCAGCAGTTTTCCTTGAAGAACATTCTTGTAGAACTGCTCGATCGTGAAACCAGATTGTTCACTCATCTTCAACCTCTCCTGTAAAGGTGAACAGTGGCAGTCGCGCCTGAACCCCCAACGTTATGAGTCAAGCCAACCTCTGCATCCTTCACTTGCCTCTTGTCAGCTTTCCCAGTCAGTTGCAGATACATCTCATATGCCTGACCTGTTCCCGTGGCGCCGACTGGGTGCCCCTTCGCCTTAAGCCCTCCGCTCGTGTTTACTGGAATCCTTCCTCCAAGCTTCGTTTCCCCATCCTCAACCAGTTTGCCACCCTCTCCCAACTCGCAGAAGCCCAAGTCTTCATACGCAATTATCTCAGCAATTGTGAAACAATCATGCACTTCTGCACAGTCAACATCGCTCGGTTTCAGTTCTGCCATCTCATAAGCCTTCTTTGCCGCAATTTTCGCTGCTTCCAACGAGGTGAGTGTTTCCCTTTCGTGCAGGCCTATGGTGTCGCTTGCCTGACCGCTCCCGACTATGTGAACGGGCAAATCCGTGAACTTCTTAGCCAGCTCGGGTTTTGTCAAGATTAGGCAGCTTGCCCCATCCGTGATCAAGGAGCAGTCATAAAGCTTGAGTGGCCACGCAATGACCCGCGAAGACATGGCGTTCTCTAAGGTTATCTCCTTCTGAATCTGT
>Ga0315285_10001657_pt1 | contig 23369 bp, 20 predicted proteins | sample YL17G09_36_MG_FD_203698 | JGI IMG/M metagenome (GOLD analysis project Ga0315285, IMG submission 203698) | Sediment microbial communities from Yellowstone Lake, YNP, Wyoming, USA - YL17G09_36 | ecosystem: Environmental > Aquatic > Freshwater > Lake > Sediment | place: USA: Wyoming | collected... | reverse complement strand
GAAGGCTGCAATATAGGCATCAGATATGCTTCTAAAATATTGGCCCCGGATTATATATTGCTCCTAAATAACGATACGGTAGTCAAGAGTGATTTCTTAGAAGAACTCATCAATGCTATCGATAATGATGAGGGCATTGGATTTGCAGGGCCCATGATATATTATTACGAGATGGATGGGAGAAGAGACATCATCAGTGTCGCAGGGATAGAACTCAACATGACAAAGGGGACATATCACCGATTAGGCGCCCTCGAGGTGGATGAGGGTCAGTTTAAGGTCGTCAGGACGGTTGACTACCTGGAAGGGTCCTGTATTCTAATAAGGAGAGAAGTACTAGAGAAGGTAGGGATGCTAAATCCCAGGTACTTTGCCTACTGGGAGGAGGCAGACCTATGCATAAGAGGGCTCAGAGCAGGCTATAGATCAGTTTTCGTTCCATCATCTAAGATTTGGCACAAAGTCTCTTCATCTGCAGACAGCTCGGTTAAGCTATACTATATGACCCGGAACAGATTATGGTTTATGAGGACTCATGCCACGAAAGGACAGCTATTGCATTTTATGATTTACTTTTTTGCCTTTCAATTCTGGAAAACGCTCGCGTGGTTCACGATGCAAAAAGATGCAAAGAAGATCGTTTCTTTCCTCAGAGGAGCAGCTGATGGCGCTATATGGAGTGAGCGATTCTAGTCGGGCCTCGCCAGGGACTCTATTGCTTCATTGAGCCTTCTGGCCCTTTCTTCCCATGTATGCAGGTGCCTAATTCGCATCAGGTTTATGGACATTCTATTCCTGAGCTCGGGATCATTGATCAATTGCTCGATCTTTCTTTCGAAGTCTTTTACGTCGTAATCCACGCTAATTATGTCTCCTTGCACCATTATTTCGCTTAGCGATTCACATTTGGTGGACAGAATCGGTATGCCTGTTCCGATGTACTCGAAGAATTTCATTGGAGTGATACGACTCATATACATTTCATGAGGGTTATAGGGCATAACCAAGAGATCAGCATTTCTTAGTTCATGGGGGATATCTTTCCTCAAGACAAACTTTTTTTCGATGAAATCGCTAGTTTCAATAATATTCTTTATGTCGTCTGAAACTCCAAAGCCATAGTTTCCGAAGAGATATAGCTTAATGCAATTGTACTTTCCATGAAGCCGTGAGCATGCCTGGACAAGAAGATCAATCCCCCGATTTTTGCTCAAACCCCCAACATACATAATATTAAATCTGCCTCTTACGCTCTTGTAAGGATATTGGAAAAGTTCCATGAGGGATTCTTCGAAAGCATTTGGCACGAATACAATCTTCTTGTCCGCTGATATGTTGTATCTCGTCCTAATCTCATCCCACATGGATGGGCTTAAAGAAAAAGATATCAATGAGGCATTCGTGAACAAATATTCTTCTATTCGTTGGTTCAATGCCCATTTGCCATCGCTTATCGCTTCAGCTTGATCTATTGTATCATGAACATCCAAAATCGTCCTTATCCCCAGAAGATTGCAGATTCGAAAAATCCATCTATTTTGAAAATCGATCATGAAGAAAGGGTATTCGAAATATACAAAAGGTCTTTCTTTCGCAATTATCATTATCGATTGTAAAGCTATATAAGTATATATTATGTTATAAATTATGATATTGATAATTCTAGTTTTTGGAGGCTGATTGTACCGCAGCGAAATGACCTCCACGCCAAATTTCTTTAATTCATTCAAGAGATTATATACCCTAGCGGTAGTCGCAAAGGGATCTTCTCTCCAGTTTTCCAGGACTCTGCCGTTGGCCACTGCAAATATCTTTACCATGAATTTGCTCAATCAATCTTCTTTTTCTTTTTTCTAAATCTGCTTTCAGTTTCAGACCAGGAAGCTTCGAAATCTATCGATATAATAACCTTCTGGAGCGTCCGGCTCTAAAGCTAAGCTGTCTAAAACAGATTTCGGGACTACATACCAGAATGGGATTGATGCATTAGGCCTCAAGATGCTACTTAAAATCGCCAACTTATTTGGCCATCTGTATAGGCGGGACATATTTTTACTTAGACTCCCTCAATTGTATTTCGCCACCCATTTCAATTTCACACAATGATTCGCCACCTTTTGGCATTCCTCACCTATACGGTTCTGTGATCCCCTCACCCTACCTCGTCGCTGTTATCACCAGCTCCTCGCCTCCCTGTCCAAAGCCGCACAGTACGTACTCTACTGCTTGAAACGCCAGACCCTGTAGTCCGACCCAATTGCTTAGCTTCTCAGGCGAACCGCCGGGATTCGCGCCATCCTGCCTTAGGAGGCTGCAGGCAGCCCACATCCAGCGGGCGCCCTTTGCAGTCGTCCGCAGCTCCTGGATGGCCAGACCCGCTGCTCCGGCGCACGCACGCATCGCGTGCGGCGAGAATAGGTACATGTGACGTGGGACTTCCAGGCCACGCCAGTCCTCATCAAATATCTGCAAACCTAGACTCTTGCTGTTAGGCGTGACCATTACCAGCTTGCCATCTGGTTTCAGGATACGGCGACATTCCTTAAGTAATCCAATGGGATCCAGAACATGCTCAATGACATGGTTCATAGTGATCGCATCAAAGTGCCCTTCGGGGAACTTCGCCTCCTCTAATGATCCACGAAAGACCTGCAGTCCATACCTCTCACGGGCAATCGAGACGGCTTCTCCATCCTGCTCAACGCCGACCGCCTTCCAGCCAAGCCGCTCCATCTGATTTAGAAATAGTCCATTTCCACAGCCTACATCAAGGAGACGGCCCTTCTCACTGGCCTTAAGCCACATAGTGCTATTGCCTATGATCTCTTTGAGAGGGCTGATCTGGCACAATATCGAACCAAGAATCTTGTTCGCACCCTCCATCTGATAGCCAAAGCCGGACAGCAAAATACTTGCTTTCAACTTCTTCCAAATGACTCCACGTTTGTGCGGAGCGTTTTCAACCTTCTGATGTGTAAAATATTGAGCATAAAGCTTTTTAACGTCATCAATTGTTGGTTGCGGATTAAGCCAGATAAGCTGGCAACTTTGACATCTCATAAGCATCCATGTACCGGGCACATCGAAAAGGCGATCGGAAAGACCTGTATATAAAACCGTCCCTCTACTCCCGCACAACAAGCAATATCGGACATCCCTTACATTAACGCCTCCATTCTCGTTCATGACGAGCTTTCCAATATTTGGTCGTGGGTGAAGGTTACTGAAAATCATCACGAGAATCGAATGCATGGGATTCATTTTGGCAGTAAACATCCATTGCACCAGTTGTTAGCGCTTTTCAGTAGCTCACGTACGCGACCCAATATTTTATTCAGCTTTGTTACTTTGCAGACTATACTGCGATCGGTATCATCCAGGACGTAATTCCACGCTAAAAAGGCAAAAGAGGCAAGAAGTCCGATAGCTAGCAAGAATTGAACTGTCAAGGGGAGCGCAAGGCCAGAAGCCTTCAGCCCATATGCGATGCCTGCCAGCATCACGAGTTCAAGAATCGCAAACGCCATGCCGCTTTCTGCCAAAAGGCGGGGAGAGAGCCGATATACTTTGAAAACGGCCCAAAACAGCAAGAGGGCATCCAACACTACACGCATAGTCCAGGCACCTGCAGCTCCGGCAATGCCAAATTCGCTCACCAAAATCCAAGCTACTCCAACGTAAACGGGAAGCTCAAGCAGGTGAAACTTAGCCGGGAGATCCGGCCGTCCAATCCCCTGAAGGAGCGCAAAAGGAGTAAAAGCAAGCGAATTGATGAGCACACCAAAGACCATCACTTGCATTGCCACTGTGCTTTCAGCTGCAAAATCTGTTCCCAGCCATATTTGGAGGATCTCCTTAGCAAAAAGGCCTATCACAATAACAATCGGTCCCGAAGCTAGTAGAACATATTTGATGGAACGGGCGAAGATGTCGCCAAGCTTCTGCCTGTCCTTGATTCCTTCCAAAGTGCTGAAAGCCGGAAATAATGTCGCGGTTAGGCTGGCAGAGATAATCCAGAGGCGTGTTACCGCATCATAGGGAGCAGTGTAATATGCTACCGCAGATATTGTAAGAATCGAGCCGATAAGGAATCGGTCCAAGTACACGAGAACGGGACCAACAATATTGGATATTGTAATCCATCCTCCATAAGCAAAGAGGTGAAAGAAGAGGTTATATGAGACCGAATATTCTCTCAACGCTGGAATAATACGAAGGTTTATCACCCCAAAAACGACTAATGTTCCGAACCTTGTTATCAGAATTAGGGCGACAATGCCTGGTAAGCCTAATCCCAGTAGCAGTCCAACGACTGGAAGAATGGATGTCAAGACGCTAGAAGGTATCTTTACTGCATTCACAAGATTAAACCTCTGCGTTGCCTCTATCACGCCGCTGAAGGAACTGGAAACCAAGACCACCGGAATTGAGAGTGCAAGCAAGTGGAAGGTATCCTTGGCTTCGCTAAGAAGCTGTGGAGGGATATTCAGGATCCGCTCCACTAGAAAATCTGTTATCCCGAATAGAAAAAGCGCGCCAAGGAGGCCCAATAGCATCTGAGTCGTGACGGCAGTCCAGAGGATAGACGGGACTTGGCCTTCTTCACCCTTGCCAAGAGCCTCAGCCACATATTTCGTAGTGGCCCTTCCCAGTCCCAGGTCAAAAATAGTGAAGTAGCCCAGAACCACCCAGGCCAAAGACAGCAGTCCGAACCGCTCTGTTCCCAGCCCCCGAACGACGAAGGGGACTGTGACCACTGCCACGAGCAAAGGCACCGCCTGGCCGATCAGGTTCAAAAGCGTGTTGCGAGCAAGCAGGCTACCGCTTATCTTGACCTGCACGGCTCCCTTCTGATCCCCTAATTCGCTTAATCCCTTCATCTCCTCTGACGTTATCTCTCACCTTGTCCCGTAAAGCCTCTGGTAGTACTCTTGATACTCGCCCGTGATCACGCCCTCAACCCACTCCTGGTTCTCCAGATACCACTCCACCGTCCGTTTGAGTCCCTCCTCGAAATCCGCGTGCGGCTCCCATCCCAGCTCCTCTTCGATTCTGGAGCAGTCCAGAGCATAGCGGAAGTCGTGGGCTCGGCCACGTGGGTCTACGATGTGCTTGATGAGGCCTAATAAATTTTCGGGATCCTTTTTCAATTTCTCAGCAAGGATCCTGCAGATCGACTCGACGACCTCGATGTTCCTCTTTTCACAGCCTCCGCCTATGTTGTAGACCTCGCCTGGTCGCCCTTTCTGCAAGACAAGATCAATCGCCCGGCAGTTGTCCTCCACATAGAGCCAGTCACGAACCTGCGCTCCATCGCCATATACCGGAAGCTCCCTCTCTGCGAGAGCATTCCTGATCATGAGCGGTATCAGCTTCTCTGGGAACTGAAACGGGCCGTAGTTGTTGGAGCTGCGTGTGACGATCACAGAAATGTCGTAGGCGTTGTGGTAAGCTCTGCACAGGAGATCCGCAGCGGCTTTGCTCGCTGCATAGGGGCTGTTCGGCTCCAGAGGAGATCTCTCCGTGAACCTTCCGGTCTCTGTAGAGCCATAGACCTCGTCGGTTGAGATCTGGATGAACCTCTTTGCGCCATAACGTCTTGCAGCCTCCAGCAGGACCTGCGTTCCCTTGACGTTGGTCTCGATGAACGGCAGGGGATCAAGGAGGCTCCTGTCCACATGGGTCTCGGCCGCGAAGTTAACCACCGAATCACACCTGTCCTCCCTGAAGAGCCCTTCCACCAGCTCGGAGTTGGCGATGTCGCCTCTCACGAACATATATCGCCGATGGCCTTCGATATCCTTCAGGTTTGTCGGGTTTCCTGCATAGGTGAGTTTGTCTAGGTTTATGACGCTCCAGTCCCCATGCTCCCTCAGGATATGGCGGACGAAGTTGCTCCCGATGAAGCCACAGCCGCCTGTAACGAGGAGCGTCTTCATATCCTTCCTCCTTCATAGACGAACCCATTGACAGCCTCTGCGAGCCGCGGCCACCTTGAATCTCTGGGTGAAACTACGGGCTGCTCTGCTGGCCACTTGATCCCTATCTCCGGATCGTTCCAGATTATCCCTGCCTCATGCTCCGGGGAGTACTCATCAGTGGTCTTGTAAAAAACCTCAGTAGCATCGCTCATGGCGAGAAATCCGTGTGCAAATCCTGCGGGTATATAAAGCATCTTCATGTCCTCGGCCGAGATCCTAACCCCGACCCATCTCCCGTATGTCGGCGAACTCCTTCTGATATCCACGGCTACATCAAATATCTCGCCAGCTATAACACGGACAAGCTTTCCCTGTGACTTTGGAGGGTTCTGGTAGTGAAGCCCCCTGAGGACACCTCTACAGGATCTCGAATAGTTATCTTGGACAAACTGCTCCTTTATTCCGAATGCTGCGAACTCGGAGTATTTATAGGTCTCCATGAAGAAGCCGCGTTCGTCGCAGAAGACCCTGGGCTCGATCATGACGACATCAGGAATCTCAAGCCTCTCGAACTGGGAGGACACTAGAACAGCACCTCCGCATCATCCCCGATCATGAGGCGCAGCGCCCGGCTGTTCCTCTCTTCTCTTGAGACGACGGTGTTCCTGCCAATTATGCTATCCTCTAGCCGCTCTATGTTGGCGATCCTGACCCTATCGAGGATTACAGAGTGCTCTATCGCTGAGTCCTTAATCACACAGCCACTCCCGACGCTCGTGTAAGGGCCGATGAAGGAACCCTCGATCACTGTTCCCACTCCAATAACGACAGGACCACGGACTGTGCTCGCCCTGACGCTAGCCCCTTTGGCTATAGAGACGCGCCCCACCACCTTGCTCTTATCATCGACCTCTCCCTGCAAATCAGCCTTCACGAGCTCATCCAGCACTACCCGGTTGGCCTCCAGCAAGTCGTCCTTCTTCCCTGTATCGAGCCACCAGCGGCTGAGAACGAAGCTCTTCACTGTCTTGCCCTTGTCCAGCAGCTTCTGAATAGCATCGGTGATCTCAAGCTCCTCTCTCCATGAGGGCTTGATCTCCGAGATCGCCTCGTGGATGGCGGGCGAGAAGATGTAGATGCCCACGAGGGCAAGATTCGAAGGGGGCTCTTTCGGCTTCTCGACAAGATAGAGCACCCTTCCTGCCTTATCCACGGCTGCAACCCCGAACATCCTGGGATCCTCGACCTCCTTGAGGAGGATCATCGCCTCCACGCCGCTCTGCTTGAAATCCTCCACAAAAGGCACGATGTTCTCGCCGATCAGGTTGTCGCCCAGGTACATCAGGAATGGGTCGTCCCCCAAGAAATGCCTGGCCACCTTCACGGCATGAGCAAGGCCGCTGGGTGTCTCCTGCATGATGAACTCGAACTGAAATCCCCATGGGTTCGCGGCCAGGGACTCTTTGACCTGCTCGCCAGTCTCTGGTGCGATTATCACTCCCACCTGCTTTATCCCCGTGCTGTGGATCTGGTCCATGGCGTAATGCAGTATCGGCCTGTTGGCAATCGGTACAAGCTGCTTTGTTATCGTATATGTTAGGGGCCGGAGCCGGGTCCCTTTTCCGCCCGAGAGCACCAATGCCTTCATCATCCGACTGCCTCCCTGATATTCCGGATGTTGGCTGCAAGCGACTCCTCCCACGGTGGCATGACGTCGAGACCCTGGATTCTGAGCAAGAAATTATCCAGGACAGAGTTGGCCGGACGTTTCGCAGGCCGGGGAAACTCGGCGCTCGTCACGGGCACAACCCTGACCGTGATACCAAGAAGCCGGAATATCTCCCTGGCGAACTCATACCAGGTGCAGCCTCCCTGAGATGTGCAGTGGTAAAGGCCATAGCTCTCAGTCCCGATCAACAGCTTGATCTGCCTTGCCACATCCCCGACGAAAGTAGGGGTTCCACGTTGATCGTATACCATATGGATCTCCTCTTTCTCCTGAGCCAGAGCTATCATCGTCTTGACGAAGTTTCTGCCCACGGGACCGTAGAGCCAGGCGACCCGGAGGACGAAGCTGCTAGGATTCTGTGCCTTAACCATCTCCTCTCCGACGAGCTTGGACAAGCCGTAAATATTCAAGGGCTGTGGCGGGTCATATTCAAGGTATGGTTTTTCCTTGCTGCCATCGAAGACGTAATCGGTGCTGATGTGGACAAGACTGGACCCGGCCTTCCTGGCCGCGATGGCAACATTTCGCGCTCCTATTGCGTTGACGAGAAAGGCATTCTCCTGATAATTTTCACAGCCGTCGACGTCTGTATAGGCGGCGGCGTTAATGATAGCCTCTGGCTTGAGATGCTCAACGAATTCAGCGACCTGAGCTAAATGGGTAATGTCGACCTCGTCGCGCGTGGTGGAAATCAATTCTTGGTCTGCTAGCACCCTGCCCAGCTCCGATCCAAGCTGTCCTGCTGAGCCGAAAACCAGAATCCGCATTCTCTCCTCATCGACGTACCGCATGTGATATTTCTCAGGAAGCTACCTTTTGGGGCAAGGAATGACTGCGCCCAAGTTGTATTCTTGACGCGTCTCGCGGTTGCCATTCGCCTTTTCCGCAGCGTTTCTCGGCCTGCATTAAAGACGCTTCTGACGGCAAGGATTAGACTTTCAGGCCATGATTATCCTCAGCCCCTCCTCCAGCGTATACCGAGGGGAAAAGCCCATGCTTTCTATCTTGCTTGTATCCGCCAGAGTGTGCATTACGTAATTCTTTATGGGATTCTCTTTATAGACGGGCCTCAGGTCAGTCCCTATTCTGGAATTTATGATGTCCACGACATGGTTGAAGCTATAAGCTTTTCCCGTCCCTACATTGAATATCCCGGTGCCCTTCTTCGATGTCAGGAGAAGAGCATCCACGACATCTTTCACAAAGATAAAGTCGCGAGTCTGAGATCCATCTCCGAAGATTACCGGGGGCTCTCCGGCCTTCATCTCCCAGATGAACTGAGTTATCACATTGGTATAGGGCCCCTTGGCCTTTTCATGCGGGCCGTAGACAGAGAAAAACCGGAGACCCGCATAGTCGATGCCGTAGAGCTGGAAATAGAGCTCAGCCACTCTTTCAATGGCCATCCTGGCCTCGGTGTAGTAATCCTTTACTGGTATGATAGCATCTTCCCGGTGCGGCGTAGGAACGCCATTATAGACTGATGAAGAGGAGGCAAAGACCACCTTCTTTGAGCCCTTCTGCCTGGCTAGCTCCATGATGGCTACGGCACCATTGATAGCCTCTCCCACCAAAAAAGGATTCTTTCTATACATGGGTGATGAGGAGGGAATCCCCAGGTGAAATATCACATCGGGGCTGAGATTCAGGGCCAGGCAGTCGTTGCATGATCCCGTTATCAGGTTGATGTCCTTGCTGACATGCTCCAGGTTGCTAATGGACCCGGTATGAAAATTGTCCAGAACAGCTACCTGGTACTTGTTTATGATCGCCTCCACCAGGTTCGAGCCGATAAAGCCTGCCCCGCCCGTCACCAATGCTTCCGTCATCTCATTACTCCTCTTGAAGACCCCCTTACAATTATTATGAATTCATTTATAGCTTACGGTCTCGAGCAGGCGTGGCAAAGCTTAGAAATTCACTGGCTGAAGCCAACGGCTTGTAGGAATGAGGATTTATATACTGCCTGTTGTGCACCACCTGGAGCCCCCCTTGATTAGGAAGAGGATTTTGAAGTGGCTGAAGCTATTGGAAGAGGGAATCTTCTTCAACTCCTCCGATGGGGTCGTGGTCAATAGCCAGTTTATCCAAAGATCAGAACCGCTCCTGCACTCTTTAGTCGTAGGTCAGAGTGGGCTACGTCATATCGAGGAAAGGAGTGGATATCTTGATCCAGGCCTTGATGATCCTTATAAATGAGAAAGGCCTAAAGGACTTGGTCCTCCAGATCGTTGGAGATACTGATAGGGATAAATCCTTCTCCCAGAATGTGAAGGGCTATTCCAGGGAGGCAGGATTGGACCGCTACATCATCTTTCATGGAAGGATGAATGACAGGGATATGGAGGAGCTCTACGGCAACTCTGATATCTTTGTTTTTCAATCTCGATGGGAGGGCTTTGGCATGGCCCTGGCCGAGGCCGCATCTTTCGGGTTGCCAATAGTGACCACAGATGCCGGGGCCATCCCATGCTTGATCAAGGACGGCGTCAACGGTCTCCTGGTCCCGCCCAAGGACCCTGAGCGGCTTGCCCAGACTATAGAGAAGCTTCTGAACTCCCCGGAGCTCATGGCAAGATTTAGCGAGGCCAACAGGCAGGTGGCAGAGCAGTTCGATTGGGACGAATCCTTCAAAAAGGTGGCGGATCTGGTGGAGTCTTTAGGGTCAAATTGAGCGCGCACATTTTCATGCATAGCTCTTTCTTGGCACAACTTTTCGGGCTATTTAACCTTTCCCATCATGCATTTTTTGCATTACACAGCTCTTCAATGATCCTGATGAGCTCCTTCTCTCTCTTCTCCCTAGAGAAGGAAGCCTTAATCCTCTCCCTGGCCTTTCCTCCCAGGTAGGACTCTAAGGCGGCTTGTATCCCTTCTAAGGCCTTTAGAGCATCGCCGTAAGGCACGCAGAGTCCTGTGTCTCCAACCACTTCCGGCAATGCCCCTCGGTCGGTCACCACCGGAACGCACTCGCAGGCCATTGCTTCGGCCAAGGCCATCCCAAAGGACTCTCTGTAAGACAGCTGGCAGTATACCTTAGCCCTTTGATAATGCCTGACTAGCTCTTCCTGGGACAGGTAGCCTGGAAAATAGAGATTTTTTGGCGGATCGCATGGCAGGTCTGAGATCATATCTTCTACATGGAGTCCTACGATCTCGAATTTGACCTTGGGCAGGCCGGCGGCTGCCTTTACAAACGCATCCAGGCCTTTCAACTTAACAACATTTGGGACCTTGGACGCTACGGTCAAGACCAGGTCCTCTTTTCTGCCCTTTGGATAGAACTTTTCTATATCGACTGTGTTGTAGAGAACCTCTAATCTTCTCGGCCTGGCCCTTTTCAGAACCTCATTCTTGGTGAACTCGGAGACGGCCAGAACGACATCTGCGTTATTCAAGGAGAATCTGGAGCAGGTTCTCTCATTCCAGCCCATTGCGAACTGGCCATAGCTGATCTCGGGCTCTCCAGCTACATCATAACCTCCGGCCACCACTATAGACTTTTTGCCAAGGCCCCTGGACAAGATCATTGCTGGAAAGGCATGCTCAGCTGCAAACCAGGTGAAAGATATGTCGCATCTCATGATCGCAGATGCCAATCTTGGCATATCCTTCAAGCTCTCTACCTTTACCTCCTCTACGCTGTAGTGATTCGATAGGATGTCGTAATCATTTTTTATAAATGGTGAGAAATTTTTATAATAGATAAATGCAACCTTCTTTCTGCGCTCAATGCCCTTCATGCCTTCAATTTCGCCCCGTTTTTTCATAAGAAGATATTTCTCTTGATCGTATTTCTACTGGAGGATCTCCAGTTGCCCTTTGCCATTTCTTTGAAGCTCTGCTGGCCGTCGAGTTTCAAGAAAACGTAATCGAATGGTATAAATCGTTAACGCAAGAAATATCGTGTACGATGGCTGAAGTCATTCTGGGAGGATGAAGAGCTAATGAGACTTCTGATCTTGGCCAAGCACTACCTTCCTTATTACAGCGCTTTGAGCGTCAGGCTCTCCAACATGGCCAGAAGGTTCTGCGAGAAAAATAGGGATATTGAGATTAAGATCGTGGTCTTCGATCCGGATGGGCCCGAGTTTGGAGAAAGCGATGGCTCTGAGGAGAGGATTGAGGTAAGAAGGTATAGCAGGGGCTTTATCCCGGCATCTCTTCTGGCGCCGCAGAGCCTCAATCCCCTTCTTCTAGCCTGGTGGATCAGAATTATCCTCGGTGAAATAGAGGATTTTCATCCGGATGTTGTGATGGCTACAACTCCTCCCTTTGTTCCTGTAACCGCCTACTGTCTTGCTGCGAGGATCAGTGGCCGGAGGAGCCCGTATGTCGTAGAATACCGGGACGACCTGAGCAGCTACATAGACAACATTGCAGACCACAAGTGGTTCTACGCGAAATATCCTCTCAAGGCCGCCAACCTTCTCATGTCCTCTCTGCTCTTTGACTGCATAAGGCACGCTTCATTGGTCGGCGTTGTGAATGAGACGCTGCAGAGAAAGCTTCTTCGCGAAAATCCAAAAGTCATCCTGGTGCCCAACGGGATCAACGTAGAAGAGATGGCTGAGGTGGCAGGAGGCCTCAACAGGGAGGCAGTGCTGAGGAAGAACGGCATAAATGACCTGGACTCAAGGGTGGTCGCTTATATCGGTGACCTCAATTGGCCCTACTATATGCCTGAGGTCATACTGGAGACCATAAAGAAGTTGAATGGCCAAGGCTTTAAGATAAGCTATGCAGTGGTGGGCGATGGGTCCCGAAGAGAGATCCTGGAGAGGAAATCCAGGGAGCTGGGACTGGACAGCTCAGTACATCTCTTGGGAAGGAAGAACCATAGGGAAGCAATAGAGCTGCTGATGGCCTCAGACGTGGCCTTCTACACGCTTCAAGAGGGAGATGCTCAGTCCAATCACGCCATCTCCACCAAGGTCTACGAGTATATAGGGTGCAAGCTGCCCATCTTTGCCATATCCGACAGAGGTTCTGCCATCTCAGAGCTGCTGAAAGCCAAAGGCGTGGGCATCCCTCTAGGGTGGGACGAGCTTGACAGGATGGAAATTTCCTTGAGAGAGCTCCTGGCTTCCCGCACTTACAAAGAAAATCTGGAGGCAAACCACGCTTACTTCCTCGACAAGTTCGACAGGAACAAAGGCATCGATCTGCTATACGAAAAGCTGATGGAGATGATGGAGACGGGGACGTGATGCTCTCGAGGATAGCAGTCACCTTTCGCCTGCCGCTCTGCAAAGCACCTCCTCGTAGAGCAATGCGATATTCCTCCAGTCGTACTTCTCCGCCACAGATCTGCACTTGTTGGCATCGATCTTCATATTGAGGATTTTATTTGTCTGGCTGATGAAGCCCTCGAAGTCATCGTAGTAAAAGAGCTCTTCTGGCAAGAGGTTGACCAGGGCGGACATCCTGCTCGAAAGTACCGGCCTTCCGCAGGCCAGGTAATTGAAGACCTTGCCTCCAACTGTCTCCTCGTTCTTCTTCATCCGTTTTAGCGGATTTAATCCTATGTCCATAGCCGATATATATGGTCCAAGATCCTGATATCTTACGGCGCCTATAAATGCTATCTTGTCAGAGACGCCAATATCCTCCGCGAGCCTCTGTATCTTCTCGCCGTAATTGGTGAAAAGCCCCGGACCAATGACCAGAAGCTTGGCATCAATGAAAGGCATTGCCTCTACTACCATCTCCAGATCCACCCAGTGCTCTAAAGAGCCCACGTATCCCAAGACATTGCCTTCCAGCCCGAGCTTCCTCTTGGACTCCTCTTTGGGCAGCGGCCTTAGAAGCTCTGAATCAACGCCGTTTGGCACTACTGTGATCTCCTTTCCTCCCATGGCGCCAAGAAGGGACTTGAACTCCTTTGTGACCGTAATTATGTGATCCGCGTGGGCAACGTTATACTTGACTATGCCGCTGACCCCTCTTTGGATGACCCTGCCTACCAGAGACCCTGGGTAATAGACAGAGGCCGATTCTTCGAAATGGTCAAGATAATCGAGTACCACTGGTGTCCCTGCAAAGTTGGCGGCGAATGCGGGCAGTATATTGGCAGACACTATCACATCTATGCGTTCTCTTCTGACCAGCTCCCTGATCTTCAGGAAGTGAGGGACGGAGTTGAGCAGATAGTAGATTGAAGGGTCAGAAGCTTCAAACCAGCCTGCATCCACCATCATGCATCTGGTCCCTCTCGGCTCCTGGTCCTTGAACCTCTTGAGGTTGAAGTTCAGCACGTAGACGTCGTGTCTTTCTGCAAGTATGTCGAATATGAAGTTCAGCCTGTTGGGAAGGGGATGTCTGATCCAGTCGGTGGTAGGAATTACCAGTATCCTCATCCGTCTGCCTTTGCGTGAACCTATCATGAGCCTCCCAGCTTTCTCCGAATCCATGTCTAAGATGCATCATGTATCACACGAGGACGGGATAAAATTATCCTTCAGACACAACTTGGAATAATTAAAAATACTGAATTGCCGACCGAAAAGATCTAAAGCACGCTCAGCTTGAGATAGTCTTGTCTAAATTGGTTGTGGTCAATTTGAAGGCAGTCATATTGGCGGCTGGAGAAGGCCGCAGGTGCAGACCTCTCACCCAGACCAGGGCTAAGGTTATGCTTCCTGTGGGCAACAGGCCTTTCATGGAGCACGTGATCCTGGCCCTGGCCAAAAATGAGGTCAGAGATCTCTACATCGTAGTGGGCTACCAGAAAGAGCGCATCATGGACCACTTCGAGGATGGCGTCGATTTCCATGTGAATATAACTTATCTCGAGCAGCAGGAGATTCTGGGAACTGCTCACGCGCTCGGCAAGGCCAGGTCCTATATGGATGAGGAGTTTATGGTGGTGAACGGAGATAACCTGATCGACGCTCGCGCCGTGCAAGATCTCATCTCTGTCCGAGGAGAGAGCGTTGTGCTCGCCGCCCTGCGTCAGCAGACTGGCGATTATGGCGTCCTGACTGTCAGGGACGGCAGTGTCAAGGCCATTGTCGAAAAGCCCGGGCGGCCCTGTGCCGGCATAATCAACACCGGAGCATACAAGTTCAGCCCCAGTATCTTCGATGAGCTTGCCAAGACCCCCATATCGGAGAGGGGGTCCTATGAGCTCACCCAGACTTTGTCGCGGATGATTGAGGATGGCAGGGAGATAAGGGCCTTGATCACCAATGGCGTATGGGCGGATGCCATCTTCGCCTGGGATCTCCTGGGGGCCAACAGCCTGGCCCTGAGCATCAAGGACTCGAAAGTCGAGGGATCAGTCGAGGATGGTGCCTGGTGCCGGGGAGCAGTAGAGATAGGGGAGGGAAGCCTCATACGCTCAGGCAGCTACCTGGTGGGACCGGTATCAGTGGGAAGAGACTGCGATATAGGCCCCAATGTGACCGTCTTGCCATCGACCTCCATAGGGGACTCGGTCAGGATAGGCTCTCACACCGAGATTCGCAATAGCATAATCATGAGCGGAACAAGAATCGGCTCCGGAGCGGCAATATCTGATTCTGTCATAGGCGCTGCTTGCGTCCTGGGAGATCATCTCTCAGTCGAAGTCGGTCCCTCTGTACACGAAATGGAGGAGATGTTCTACAAGGCTGAGTTCGGGGCCATTGTGGCCGACGACGTCACTGCAGGAAACCGGATAATTGTGCACTCTGGCACTATGGTAGGCACAGGCGCGAGCATTGGGTCGGGGGCTGCAGTTCGCGGCTGGATCGAGAGAGGGAGCAAGGTGGTTTGAGGTGTGCGGAATAGTTGCCTACGCGGGCGACGAGAAGGCCGGGCCCATACTCTTTGACACCCTCAAGAGGCTGGAGTACAGAGGTTATGATTCTGCGGGAGTGGCCTTCAAGTCTCATGGCGAGATCGAGGTCTTGAAATCGGCGGGAAAGATAAGCGACCTGGAGAAGTCGTACCTCTCCTTGGGCTCGCCCGGAGAGAGCATGGGGATAGGTCATACCAGGTGGGCCACTCATGGCCGGCCCAACGACGTGAATGCCCATCCCCACCTCTCAGGGGAGATCGCCATCGTCCACAACGGGATTATTGAGAACTATCTTGAGCTCCGGGAGCTTCTAATGGAGATGGGCTTCCAGTTCCAGTCGGAGACGGACAGCGAGGTCCTGGCCCATCTGATAAATTTGTACTACAAGGACGACCTTGCCCTGGCGGTCTGCAAGGCCCTGGATCAGGTGGAGGGATCCTATGCCATAGCAGTCCTGGCTGCCAGCTCTCCCTATCTGGTCTGCGCCCGCAAGGATAGCCCACTCGTGCTGGGCATCGGGGAGACAGCCACCTACGTGGCTTCGGATGTGCCTGCGCTGCTCCCCTACACCCGCGAAGTGGTCCGCTTGAAGGACGGCGAACTTGCGCGCATTTACAGAGACGGCGTGGAGATCTTCGATCGAAGGGGAAAGCCTCACCCCGCCGACGCAGAGTTGATCACCTGGGACGTGGACGCCGCAGAGAAGGGGGGCTATCCCCACTTCATGCTAAAGGAGATCAATGAGCAGCCGCGCGCCCTTCGCGAGACCATCGCCGGGAGGATCTCAGAGATAGAGGGCGACGTTAGGCTCAGCCTGGGGATGAGCGATGAGGAGATCCAAGGGCTGGAGAGGGCCTGCATCATTGCCTGCGGAACCTCTTACCATGCCGGCCTGCTGGCCAAGTACCTCTTCCCTCGAGCTGCGGGCCTGCCTACAGAGGTGGAGGTGGCCTCCGAGTTCCAGCACCTCCAGATCCGACCGAGGACGCTGATTCTGGGAATAACCCAGTCTGGGGAGACGGCTGACACCCTCATAGCCCTGAAAAAGGCCAAGACCTGCGGGGTGAGAAGCCTCGCTATAGCCAATGTGACGGGAAGCACAGTCACAGAGCTGGTGGACGGCACCATCTACACCAGATGCGGCCCGGAGATAGGTGTCGCCGCCACCAAGACCTTCACCAGCCAGCTGGCAGCCCTCATACTTCTGGGGATACGCCTGGGCAGGGTCAGGGGTCACCTGAACCCTGATCAAGGCCGCAAGATGGTAATTGAGCTTGCCAAGCTGCCGGGACTGGTGCAGAGGGTGCTCGAGAAAAGAGAGGAGATAAAAGCCGTAGCAGAGAATTACTTCAATGCAAGCTGCTACTTCTTCATCGGCAGAGACTTCCTATATCCCATTGCCCTGGAGGGCGCCTTAAAGATGAAGGAGATCGCATACATACCTTCAGAGGGCTATCCAGGGGGTGAGCTTAAGCACGGTCCACTGGCTCTTATAACAGAAAAAACGCCTGTGGTCGCTCTGGCCACCTGCGGCAGAAAGATCCAGTCCAATATCAAAGAGGTGAGGGCCCGGGGAGCAGAGGTGGTGGCCCTGGCCACAGAGGGCAATCCAGATATTGATAAGGTGGCAAGCACTGTCATAGAGCTTCCCGATACCCGGCCGGTCTTCTCCGCAGTTCTCTGTTCCGTGGCCGTGCAGATGCTTGCCTATTATACTGCCAGCAAGCTCGGGCTGCCCATAGACAAGCCTAGGAACCTGGCGAAGTCGGTCACTGTGGAGTAGGCTCCTATTTTCTATTTTCGAGGGAAAAAATGTCATGGCCAAGGCACGGTGTTCTGCGTATCGAGTCGAATAGTAAGCGTTTTACGATCTCAACTTGCATTATTTCCGTGCCCGCGCGTACAAATCCCCACAAACCAGATTCAAACAAAGTAGAGGTTCACGACCGAAAAAGAAACCAACAGGATAATCCCTTTTCAGACTAGCTCTTGCCTAGCAGCTCTGCTATGTGCTGCACGACCTTAAAGCTGGCATCGCCATGGCCGAAGACCTCTTTCTGCCTGCCGGCCGGGCTGAATCCTCTGGCCAGAGCCACTATCCTGTTTCTATCTGCCCCGGCAAGGACATTCCAGCCGTCCTCCACCGTCTCCACCCACTCTGTCTCCTCTCGAAGAGTTATGCAGGGGACGCCCAAAAGGTATGCCTCCTTCTGCACCCCGCCTGAATCGGTGAGGATTTGCCTGGCGTTTTTCTCAAGGACCATCATGTCCAGGTATCCCACAGGCTTGATCACCTTGACCCTTTCTTTTAGCCTCTCCCAGAGGCCTAGCTGCCTCAAGAACTTCTCCGTCCGGGGGTGGCAGGGGAAGACGACGTCCCCTATCTCTTCCATGGCCTCTGCAATGCTACTGAGCCTGTGGGGATCATCGGTATTGGCCGCTCTATGCGCTGTGGCCAGAGAATAGCCCTTTGGGCTCAGGCCCAGCTCCTGCAGAATGCCCGACCTTCTCTCTGCAATTATCTGGCAGTCCTTCTGCGCGTCTACCATCACGTCCCCAGTGAGATATACGTTCTCTGTGAGCCCTTCTCGTCTCAGATTCGCGACAGCTGTGGGCGTAGGGCAGAGCAAGATATGGGAGCAATGGTCTACCAGCACTCTGTTTACCTCTTCAGGCATGGTCTTGTCAAAGGACCGCAGGCCTGCCTCCACATGGCCTACCTTGACCTGCAGCTTGACTGCAGCCAAGGCTCCCGCCAGGGTGGAGTTGGTATCCCCGAAGACCAGGACCAGGTCGGGCCCGGTCTGCAGGAGGATCTCCTCGATCCTGCAGAGCATCTCTGCAGTCTGGCGGCCATGGCTGCCCGACCCTACCCCCAGATGAAAATCGGGCCGAGGAATCTCCAGCTGGTCGAAGAAGACCTTATCCATCTCATAGTCGTAATGCTGCCCTGTATGTATGATGATCTCGTCGAAGCTCTTGCGCAGCTCTCTGGAGACCGGGGCCAGCTTTATGAAGTTGGGTCTGGCTCCCACTACCGATGCTATCCTCATGGTTTGCTCTCTTTGCCAAGCAGCCCTGGGCCGATCTTACAGCAGAGCCGGAAGCTATCGAAGACCAAGTCCGCCTCCTCCGGCCTGATCCATTGCAGTCCCAGGTCCCGCACTTCCTTTTCGGCCAGAAGAAGATCAAAGGCGTAGACATCCAGGCCCTTCTCCCCAAGGAGCATGGCCAGGGCCAGGTTCCGGCTGTGATAGAACTCCTTAACGCCCGGCCGGAAAGTGATGCCGACGATGCAGATCCTCACCTGGCCCAGGGGCTTTTTTACTTTCAACGCCTGCAGCAGGATCCTCTCCGCCCAGTACTGGACCATCTGGTCGTTTATCTCCCGGGACGATCTGAGCAGCCGAGCATAATCGAACCTCTCCCTCTTCTCCATCTCTTTGATCAAGAACCAGGGGTAGACAGGAATGCAGTGTCCTCCCACGCCCGTAGAGGGAAGGTGAAGGTGGCAATACTGGTGGTTGGCCTCTTCCCTGGCCTCGAAGAAATCTATTCCCAGCTCGTCGGATATCTTGAAAAGCTCATTGGCCAGGGCAATGTTCACGTCCCGGTAGCAGCCCTCCATCACCTTTATCATCTCCGCCACTCGGGCCGAGGAGACCAGATGGAGGTGGGGGATGAACCTCCTGTACAGCTGGCAGGCCAGCTGTCCGCTCTTTTCATCTGTGCCCCCCACCACCTTGGGAAACTCCCTTAGCCGGGAGATGCTGTATCCCGTCATTATCCTCTCCGGAGAGTAAGCCAGGTGGAACTCCTCCCTTCCCAGACCGCTGGCCTGCTGCAGCCAGGAGCTGACAAGCCTATCTGTCGTCCCGGGAGGGACAGTGGTCTCCAGGACGACCAGGTCTCCCCCCTTGAGGATCTTGCCCAAGCTGCGGCATGCCGCCTCCAGAACTCTCCAGTCGGGATCCAAGCCCTCATCGACAAATAGGGGAACTATCACTATGAAGGCCCCGCACCCCCGAGCATCCTGGAAGTCTGCCGTTGCTCGCAGCCGCTTTCCTCCATGAATTCTGATGAGATCTTCGAGGCCGGGCTCCTCTGGAATGGGACTACTGCCCCGGTTGATTAGAAGGCACCGATCGGCATCTATGTCCACTCCCACCACGTCGCTGCCGCTATCGGCTATCACCGCTGCCAGCGGCAACCCGGCATTGCCCAGACCAATGACCGCAACAGAGTCGAACATCTCAAATCCTCTTGGCGATCTCCACTTCTCTATGACAGCTGCTGCATCTGTAGACCGCTCTGCTCTCCGTTTCCCGCGCAACCTCAGTCAGCCTTTTGCCGCAGTAGCAGGCCCAGCCCCTGGCCCTGGCGGGATTGCCCATTACCAGAGCGAAGGCAGGGACGTCCTCGGCAACAACGCTTCCCGCACCCACCATGGCGTACTTGCCAATGGTTATCCCGCAGATCACTGTCGCATTGGCGCCAATGCTTGCGCCCCGGCAGACCCTGGTGGGCACAACCTGCTCATCGCTCCAGAAAGAGGACCGTGGAAAGAGGTCGTTGGTGAAGGTGGCAGAGGGGCCCACGAAGACATCGTCCTCCAGGGTGACTCCCCTGTAGACAGAGACGAAGTTCTGTATCTTGACGTTTTCCCCGATCTCGGCGCCTATGTCTATATAGACGCTTTTCCCGATGGTGCAGCCCCTGCCGATGCGGGAGCCGCGGCGGACGTGGGCGAAGTGCCAGATCTTGGTGCCAGCGCCAATATCCTGGCTTTCTATGACGGCAGTGGGATGGGCGTAATAGCTCATAGTAGCCCTCTCTTAATCTCCTCGCAGATTCTCAGGTTCTTCAGCGCTTCCTGAGGGGTTACGGGAAAGCTTTTCCCCACCCTGGCGCAGTCTACAAAGGCTTTGAGCTCAACCTTGAGGGGCTCCACCTTGTTGACCAGGACCTTTTCGATGATGTTCTCCTGCAGGTACCTCTCGTTCTCGAGTCCGTACTTGCCCGGCTTGCGGTAGACATACACCTCCTGGGCCATGAAGTCTCCTTCGGTGGTGAACTCCTCGTTCTCGATGTACATGGTCCTGATCTTCTTGCATGCCAGCCTGCTGGCTGATATGGCGGCCACAGAGTGGCCAAAGATCGCCATGGCCTGGCAGAAGTTTCCAGTCCCGCCGCTGTATATCCTGTAGCTATCGACCCCGCGGAAGAGCACATTGAAGACGATGTCGATGTCGTGGATCATCAGGTCTTCGACCACTGAGGCGTCCGTGATCCTTGTGGAGGCAGGGTTATGCCTCATCATGGAGATGTAGTCCGGACGATCCGCTATTCTCCTTATCTCCTCCACTATGGGGTTGAACCTCTCAATGTGGCCCACGCCGACAGTGACATCCCCTTTCCCGCACAGATCGAGGAGAGCCTCTCCCTCTTTTAGCGTTGAAGTCATGGGCTTCTCAATCAGGCAGTTTACGCCCGATTCGATGGCCTGCTTTGCCGCCTGAAAATGATGCCTAGTTGGAACACAGATGCTGACTGCCTCAGCTCGGGCCAAGACCTCTTCGGGCGAGCGGCAGATGATGGCCAGGTCTTTCATCCTTCCAGCATTCTCTGCAACGGGATCGAAGATGTAGACGTTCTCCACGCCCTTGAGCTCTGAGTAGACTCGGACGTGGTTCCTGCCCATAGATCCGACGCCTAATACACCTACGTCCATGTCTAGGCCTCCGAGACTCGGGCCTCGATGCCGTTTATGGCCTCGGCTATGTAGATTCGATCTTGAGGCCGGAGAGAGGGGTGCACCGGCAGGCTCAGCACCTTTCCTGATACTTCCTCGGCCACGGGGCAGACATCCTTATCCAGCCCCAGATCCCTGTAGAAGGGCTGTCTATAGACGGGTTTAGGGTAATGTACAGCTGAGCCGATGCCCCTTGACTGCAGAAGCTCCATCAGCCTCTCTCTATTCACAGGAAAATCGTCCTCTACCTTGACCACATACTGGTTATAGACGTGCTTCGTGCCCTCGGCCTGGCGTGGAAGGGCGAGACCCTTTATCTGGATGTGGTCGTTGTAGTACTGCGCATTCTCTATCCTCTTCTGGTTGAACTCCTCCAGGCGGCCCAGCTGGACGAGGCCTATCGCCCCCTGGATGTTGGTCATACGGTAGTTGTAGCCCAAAGCAACGTGATTGTACTTTCCCCTGTCCCCGTGGTTTCTGAGAAGCCGCAGCTTATCGGCCAGCACATCATCGGAGGTGGTGATCATGCCGCCTTCTCCTGTGGTCATATTCTTGGTGGGATAGAAAGAGAAGCAGCCTATCCCAAAGCTGCCTGCCTTTTTTCCCTGGAAGTCCGCTCCGTGAGCCTGCGCAGCATCCTCGATCATGGCCAGATTATGATCCTCGCAGATCTCAGAGACGGCCTTCAGATCAAAGGGCTGGCCGTAGAGGTGCACGCCCATGACTGCCTTCGTCTTGGAGTTGATCTTGCTCTGCAGGTCATCGGGATCTATATTGAAGGTCCCCGGGTCCACATCGGCAAACCTGGGCCTCAGATCCTGATATAATACCGAGTTGGCGCTGGCAATGAAGGTAAAGGCGGGAACGATGACCTCTCCTCCCGCCGTAAGGTCCAGAGCCTTCAGGGCCAGGTCGAGAGCGACTGTGCCATTGCAGACCGCTACAGAGTTCCTGGCACTCAAGTAATTCGAAAACTTCTCCTCGAAATTCCTCACCGCCTCTCCCTGGGTGAGAAAACCAGATCTCAGAACCTCCCCTACCGCCTCAACCTCTTCGCTGCCTATCACCGGCTTGGCTATGGGAATAAAATCTCTCATCAGATCACTCGGGATTCTTTAAAGCCTATTCAGAGCAAGCGCTATGGTCCGCTCTCCTGAAAAGCTTTGTCGTACGACTGAAAATATATATAAAGATTCCACTTATTCGCTTCTTCCCGGAAAAGGCCGTAAGCAGTGGTCCAGTCGGGAGGAGAATCCCCCTGACAAGGACAACCGCCATCGATAAAATGAAGCTCAATAGTCGCAAATCTTTGGGTCAAAGCGGGCTCTTTTTCTGCTCTTTCTCATGAGATCATATTGCTTGAGGAGTGCCCTAAGATGCTTCTCGGAGTAGCCTATTGATCTTCTCTTTATCCATTGTGTCTCCCTTTGAGAGTTCAGCGCTCACCTCTCTGAGGAGCAACTCTTTCTCCGAAAGGGCTTTCTGCACATCTTCGATCTTCTTTCTTGCTTGAGCTGCCTCTTCCTCCTCCAGCCGTTCAGCCTTCCTCTCCCCAAAGTAAAAGCCAATGATGGTCGCGACGATTGCCAGGAGCCACTCGGGCATGGATTGCACTTCAATTCCCTGAAATACTACGATTAGCACTAATGTTATGAATATGAGCGTGATAGTGGCTCTTATTGTTCCATTGGGAAGTCCGAAGGGCGTTTGAGACCATCTCTCGCTATCTGCGCTCAGGTTGATCATGGAGATAAATCCGAGAATGAGCAATGTGATTATGGCGACCAGGTATATGGCTGGCAAACCTTTTACAAAAGCGTAGCTAAAGGTGGCCAGAGTTATTATGATCAATATCATCAATCCCACCAGCGGCGCCCTAGATGGTTGACCGCCCTCTTTTCCAGGATCTACTGGCTTTTTATCTGCCATTTTAAAACCCTCCCAATTTATTTATATAGAGTTTATAAAGAAATGCACTTTCCCGCCTAATTATACCTAACTTATAAATTCGACTCGAAGAGAATCCCTCCAGCACTTCAGCCGACAATTCTTCCATAGATATTTTATTGCCGATTTAGCCTATATTAATATTTTGGGTCGCGTACGTGAGCTACTGAAAAGCGCTAACAACTGGTGCAATGGAAGTTTACTGCCAAAATGAATCCCATGCATTCGATTCTCGTG
>Ga0315285_10001655_pt1 | contig 23377 bp, 15 predicted proteins | sample YL17G09_36_MG_FD_203698 | JGI IMG/M metagenome (GOLD analysis project Ga0315285, IMG submission 203698) | Sediment microbial communities from Yellowstone Lake, YNP, Wyoming, USA - YL17G09_36 | ecosystem: Environmental > Aquatic > Freshwater > Lake > Sediment | place: USA: Wyoming | collected... | reverse complement strand
CCAATACTTCAGTTCGTCAGCACTTACCATATGAACCCCTGCTGGATTTTAGCATAACTCTCCCGGCAAAAGAGAACTATTGACAACCGCCTAGATGATGGTAGAATGATGCTATAAGGCTTATATTGGGCTGGTGGTCAAGTGTGTGCGTTAGAGGATTGTCGCCGTCCGGAATATGCTCGGGCGAGCACACATAGATATGCGAACCGTGCTTTCTTTGCCACCGCATTGAAATCTATCCTCGCCTCCGAAACCCGAGGCGGTTCAGATATGCAGTTACCCCACGTGTTGGGCAAGCAGATAAGAGGCAGAGCATGAATGCAATGCTGAGTTCGATGAGACGCCATTACATAACAAGACTTGGACTCTCTTTGCTTATAGTAGCCTTAATTGCAGGGCTTACAGGCTGTGTTGGCGAGGCTAGCCGCACTGTTAAGTATGATCTTACCATTGCCAGCGGCGCAGGAGGATCGGTAACCGACCCCGGCCAGGGGACGTTCAAGTGTGACGCTGGCAGGGTCCTTGAGCTGGTGGCGACGCCGACCAGTGGCTACCGGTTTCTCAAGTGGACCGGAAGCGTGGCCACGATTGCTAACGTCAACGCTGCATCCACCACCATAACCATGAGCGGCAACTACTCAATCAGGGCAACCTTTGAAGAGACAGAAGCGACGTTCCACACTCTGACAGTAGGGGTGACTAGCAGTGGCTCCACAAGCCCGACGGTGGGACAGCATACCTACGCGGCAGGCGCAGTGATCTCCATCAGCGCCACGCCGGCTGGTGGCTATCACTTTGTCAACTGGACTGGCAACGTGGGCAGCGTTGCCAATGTCAATGCTGCTTCCACTACCATCACCATGAACGGCAACTACTCAATCACAGCTAATTTTCAGCAGACAGCGGCAACGTACTATACCCTGACCATGGCGGCAACCGGCGGCGGCTCAATAAACCCGGCGGTGGGACAGCACAGCTATGCCGCAGGCACAGTGGTTCCCGTCATCGCCAGTGCCGCTGGTGGCTATTACTTTGTCAACTGGACTGGCAACGTGGGCACTATTGCCAATGTCAATGCTGCCTCAACTACCATCATCATGAACGGCAACTACTCCATCACCGCTAACTTTGCGGTGATTCCGCCCGGCCAGTATGGCCTGACCATCTCCAGCGGTGCGGGCGGTTCGGTAACCACTCCTGGCCAGGGAACTTTCATCTATGGTCCGAGCACGGTGGTCAACCTGGTGGCGACGCCGGCCGGTGGTTACGGGTTTGTTAACTGGACCGGCAATGTGGGCACGATTGCCAACGTCACGGCTGCTTCGACCACCATCACCATGAACGGCACCTACTCCATCACCGCCAACTTTAGTAATGGCGGTCCGCCCGTGCCATACAACCTGACCATCTCCAGCAGCGCGGGCGGTTCGGTAACCACTCCTGGCCAGGGGACTTTCGGCTATGGTTCGGGCATGGTGGTCAATTTGGTGGCGACTCCAGCCAGTGGTTACCGGTTTGTCAACTGGACCGGCAATGTGGGCACCGTGGCCAATGTCACCGCTGCCTCCACCACCATCACTATGAACAGCAACTACTCCATCACCGCCAACTTTGCGGTGATTCCTCCCGGCCAGAATAGCCTGACCATCTCCAGCACGGCTGGGGGATCGGTAACCATTCCTGGTCAGGGAACTTTCACATATAATGTAGGCACGGTAGCCAACCTGGTGGCGAGCCCGCTTGGTGGTTACCGGTTTGTCAACTGGACCGGCAACGTTGCGACCGTTGCCAATGTCACTGCCGCTTCAACCACCATCACCATGAACAGCAACTACTCCATCACCGCCAACTTTGTGGTGATTCCGCCCGTCCAGTACAGCCTGACTATCTCCAGCACGGGTGGAGGGTCGGTAACCACTCCCGGTCAGGGTGCTTTCACATATAACGCGGGGACGGTGGTCAACCTGGTGGCGAGTCCGCCTGGTGGCTATCGCTTTGTGAGCTGGACTGGCGACGTGGGCACTATTGGCAATGTGAGGGCCGCCTCAACCACCATCATCATGAATGGCAACTACAGAATCACCGCTGTGTTTACCGCGAACTTTATGGTCTCGGCAGGTGAAAGGCACACGGTGGGACTCAAGTCCGACGGCACCGTGGTGGCCGTGGGGTCCAATGACTATGGGCAGTGCAATGTCGGCAATTGGACGGGCATTGTCCAGGTCGCCGCAGGTGGCTATCACACGGTGGGACTCAAGTCGAACGGCACCGTGGTCGCGGCGGGATACAACGCCAACGGGCAGTGCAATGTCGGCAGTTGGGCAGACATCGTGCAGGTGGCCGCCGGGCTCTATCACACGGTAGGACTCAAGTCCGACGGCACCGTAGTCGCTGTAGGATACGACTTCTGGTGGCAGTGCAACGTTGGCGAGTGGACGGGTATCGTCCAGGTCTCCGCCGGCGGCTATCACACGGTGGGACTCAAGTCGAACGGCACGGTGCTCGCGGTGGGATACAACTACCATGGACAGTGTGGCGTCAGTAGCTGGACAGACATTGTTCAGGTGGCTGCCGGGCTCTATCACACGGTAGGACTCAAGTCCAACGGGACGGCAATCGCCGTGGGAGACAACTACTACGGGCAACGCAATGTGGGGGGCTGGAGCAATATCGTCCAGGTCGCCGCAGGCGGCTATCATACGGTGGGACTCAGGTCCAACAGCACCTTGGTTGCCACGGGAGCCAATGACTACGGACAGTGCAATACCGGCAGTTGGACGGGCATCGTCCAGGTGGCCGCAGGTGGCTACCACACGGTGGGACTCAGATCGGACGGCACCGTGGCTGCTGTGGGGTGGAACGAATACGGGCAGTGCAACGTCGGCAGCTGGGACTTGAATTGAACTTTTCCCTCACGTCCGCCGGCAATGGTAGAGGAATAGCCATATTGTTGTTGTGAGCCCCAGAAGGCTCAGGAGCATTCCTGATTACCACACCCCAAACCCTAAGTGGTTCAAGAGCTGCACAGCAATCAGTGTGTGAGCTAGCCAACTCTTCGCTGATAAGAGCTCGATAATTCCCCCTACATTGTAGAACAGCTTCGTCCTTTATCGGATGCATCTTTTGTCGGCATTCTTCTAATCACTGCGCAAGCACCGCGCGCCGAAATGAACGACCCCCATCAGGCGGAATTGCGCCAAACGTACCTTTTTCTGACGTTCCAGAGCTAACCCTAAGAACGATACTCTTGACATGTCTGCAAGGCGTGCTACAATAATGATGAAGAAAGAGCACGGAAGCAAATGTGCTCTTTATTTGCAGCAATATAGATCGTGAAAAACGAAAGAAGGAGGGAGAGAGAATTGAAAAGACGAAAGATAGTTTTAGGGTTGCCGCTGGTACTGGCACTGGCGTTTTCCATGGCCGTGGCGGTGCCGGTGATGGCGCAGGTCACCTTCACCGGGAATGTTGAGACTGACTTCCCAGGCACAGATCCCGATATGTCAATATGCGCCGATCCAGGAGGCCAAGACGTGTTTGTGCCGAGCCACCCAAGCGCACCTATAAGTAGCGGTTGGGATATCAAAGATGTGCGTCTCGCGTACAACTCAGCCACCGATATCCTGTACGTAGGGCTTAACAGCTACCAAACAGTCGGTGACGCTGATACCGATGGTAACGAAGGACTAAAGACCTACGGGCCGGGTCAGGACGTTCCCAACCTTGGGGCAGGTGAGTCCGTGACAGTCTACTTCGACCTGAATCAGGATGGTAATTGGGATGTTATTGCCGGTGTACCATCCAACACAGATTATTTCGGTTTCACGGTTAGGAACGCCACAGGCAATACATCAAGCATGGCCTTCTTTGACACAATGGACCTGACAGCTCATCTCGGTGCCCCATACTGGTCGCCTGGCACTGCTCCAGATCTGGAGTTTCGGATTCTGGACTTCGACGGCCTCCCGAATCAGGACGGAGCGTTGGGCAATTTCACTATTGGTGCGTTCATGGGCTCCACGGTGGACTTGGATATAATAGAAGATGTGATGATCGGCTCCGTTAGCCTGCCTATGCGCCAACCTGTAGGAGGCACCGCCTTACCGGTAAGCAAGCTGGGGCTTCTGGCGCCCTGGGCAGTTCTGCTGGGCTGCGCTGGGGTTGTGACTCTGCTTATGCTTAGAAGGAGACGCCAGGCTTGATTTCTTTCGCTGGTTAAGCATCATCAGCGAGTTGAGCCTACAGGGAGGCCCTTGCCTGGAGCTGGGTGGCTGACAGGGGGTTTTGTCTCCAGGAACGCAATCCCCAGTCAAAACGTTCCGTCAATCCGTGGACGGAGCCACACCGGACGTATAGTGGAAGATACCCCCCGCCTCCTTGGCTTGAATCAGGGTGTCGGCAGAGGTGCCAGCCAGGCCGAGACAGAATTGTATCGAAAGGTTGCTTCCTCTTGCCTCCGAAAAATAGCGCGAGGTAACGTTGGGAAAGACGCACTTGACGCTCTCGCAAGGAGTGTTATAATGGTTGGTACAATAGAACTGCTGATCCAAAATCCTCGTTCCCGGAATTGGGGGAGGCAGAATTGCGAAAGGGGGTGAAGGAGAATTGAAGAGACCAAAAGTACTTTTAGGATTGCTGGTCACGCTGGCACTGACACTTTTCTTTGTTATGAGTGTGCCTGGGCTGGCGCAACCTACCTTTACCGGCGATGTGGAGACTGACTTCACAGGGCCGGGTGTCTTGACTTTTGTGGATCTGGGTGGCAAAGATGTGCTAGTCCCGAATCACCCAATCCCGGGGACAAGTAGCGGCTGGGATATCAAGGACGTGCGCCTCGTATATGACTCAGCCACCGACATCCTTTACGTAGGGCTTAACAGCTATGAGACAGTCGGTGATGCTGATACCGATGGTAACGAAGGGGGAATGTCGTATGATTCGGGGGTAGACGTTCCCAACCTTGGTGTCGGTGAATCCGTGTCAGTCTACTTCGACTTGAATCAGGATGGTAATTGGGATGTTATTGCCGGTGTACCAGATACTACGAATTTCTCCGGTTTCACGGTTAAGGCCGCGATAGGCACAACACCAAACATAGCTGTCTTTGGTGCAAGCCTAACCACCGGTTATAATCATCTCGATCCGACCCCATACTGGATCCCGGCCAGCGCTCCAGATTTCGAGTTCCGAATCCTGAACTTCAGCCACCTCCCGAATCAGGGCGGAGAGTTGGGTGCATTCACTATTGGTGCGTTTATGGGCTCTTGGGCAGACGTGAGTATAATAGAGGATGCCATGGTCGGCTCGACTAGCCCGGCTATCAACATCGTGAAGAAGACCAACGGCACTGATAACAATTCGGCGCCCGGGCCGTACATTGCTGCCGGTGCGGCGGTAACCTGGACCTACAATGTTACTAATCCGGGCACCGTGCCCCTGAGCAACGTAACTGTAATCGACTCTGTAGCCGGCGTGAACCCGGCCTACGTGAGTGGTGACACTGGCAACGTCGGTTTCCTGGACCCGTCTGAGGCCTGGATTTATCAGGCGTCGGGCAGTGCTACCGTTGGCCAGTACAGCAATACAGGCAATGCCACGGGCTATTCCAACGGTTTCCCGGTTAGCGATACCGATCCCGATTATTACACCGGAGTGGATGTCAGGATCAGCATCTCTCCGCTTGGAGATGACAACGAGGTCGGGACCAACCATATTCTCACCATCACCCTTGAGAAATCGGTGGTGTCTGGTGTGTGGACCCCTCTGGCTGGAGAGACAGTAACCGCCTCTCTTAGCAACAGTGATGGTGCTACGGCTGCCTTTGTGGGGCCGAGCTCGGGCAGCACCAACTCCTCAGGTCAGTTTGACGTCACCATCAGCTCGCCCACTGCTGGCAGCACGACTATCTGGGCCGATTGGGCCGGCGGGACGATGGAAGGGGCAACTGTAACTGCCAAGACCACCGACCCCGATGCCGACAAGGACTGGGTAGCAGTCCGGATAAGCATCTCTCCGCTTGAAGGTGACAATGAAGTAAACACCGACCACGTCCTGACGATCCTGCTGGAGAAATCGGTGGCAGCCGGTGTGTGGACACCTCTGGCTGGACAGACCGTGACTGCCTCTCTTAGCAACAGTGGTGGTGCTACGGCTGCCTTTGTGGGGTCGAACTCGGGCACCACCAGCGCCTCGGGCCAGTTTAACGTCACCATCAAATCGCTCACTCCCGGCAGCACCACGATTTGGGCTGACTGGGTTGGTGGGACAGTGGAAGGGGCGGTTATCACCGCCAGGACCACCAACCCCGATGCCAACAAGGACTGGGTGGGAGCCTCCATTCGCATTGAGAAGAGCACCAATGGCCAGGATGCCAACAGTCCTACGGGGCCTTACATTCCTGTTGGCGGGGTGGTAACGTGGACGTACAATGTAACCAACTATGGCAGCGTGAATCTGACTGACATCGTTGTCACGGATGACCACCTCGGTGTAATCTCAGGCCCCGTCAGCGGTGATGATGGAAGCGACGGTATTCTCGAGCCTTACTCCCTGACCGGTGAGGCCTGGCTTTACCAGGCAACGGGTTTTGCTGCTGTTGGCCAGTACAGTAATATAGGTAACGTCACCGGTACAACCCCAGAGCAGTATCTTGTTTCTGCCAGCGATCCATCCCACTACTTGGGTGTAAAGGCCAGGATAACGATCAGCCCTCTCGAAGATACAAACAGGGTTGGTGAGGAACATGTCTTGAATGCCACCGTCTACGTTGACACTGGCAGCGGCTACGCCCCGTACCTGGAGCCAGTAACCATCAACTTCTCCAAAATTGGTGTCGGTAACCTTAGCGCTACCAGCGTCCCGACTTCTACGGGCTGGGCTCAGACAATCCTGACCAGTGATGTGGCGGGCAACTCCACGGTCACTGCCCAGTGTTCATTTACTGTTGGTGGGGCTGGTGGTACCAGTTTCAACATCTCCACAGACGGCACAGGCGACAACAGCGGGCCGGCTAAGAAGACCTGGGGCGTACTGGCCTGCATTCATATTGTGAAGACAACCAATGGTGCGGATGGGCTGCCAATTCCGGAGGGCGCCCCTGTTACCTGGGTCTACAATGTGACCAACTGTGGCGACGTGCCGCTGAGCAGCATTAACGTAACCGACTCGGAACCTGGTGTGACCCCATTCTATCAGTATGGCGATGCCAACAACAACACTCAGCTGGATCTCACTGAGGCCTGGATTTACCAGGCAACTGGCACGGCTATCGCCGGCTACTACACGAACATAGGTCACGTCACCGGTAGAACCCCAGAGCAGGATCTCGTCTCCAACAGTGACCCCTCAAACTACTACAATCGGCTGCCTGTAGGTTGGGAGACCTATCCCGTAAACAAGCTGCGCGTGCTGCTGCCCTGGATCGGCTTGGTTGTAGCCATTATCGCTGGTGCAAGTCTGCTGGTGCTAAGGCGGCGACGCCCGGGATAGAGAAGTTAGTCGTAGGGGCGGAGTTCACCTGCGGCCCACTAAGGGGTAGGCACTCAGTTCTCCGTCCACTTGTCATTGCGAGCGAAGCGCGACAATCCCATTTGCCAAATTCCAAGCACAATTGTAGTGCGACCTTCTGGGGTGGTGGAGTCCCGCCCTGGCAGGAGGCTGAAGCCTCGCACTACACTCTTTGCGTTTTGACTTGTCATTTTGATCTTTGGTTTTTGAATCTTGCTCCGGATTTTACCCTTCGGCGCTCTCCTGCACTTCTCTCGCAATGTGCTAGAATAACTCCGCAACTCGGATTTGGCATAGAAGACATGTACAAAAAGAAAAAGGTAGCTGCCTTGAAGCATCGGCAGCGCCAGAAGAAGCTCAAGGAAAAGAGAAAGGCCCAGACCCAGCCTCCAGCCAACGAACAATGAAAAGGGCCCCCCTGTTGACCGGCCAGCCGGGCACACGTAAGACTGCTCTCATCAAAGAAGCCCTGGCCCGGACCAAAGTCAAGGGCGGCGGTTTCTACACTGAAGAAATACGGACCGGTGGGATCAGGCAGGGGTTCCGGATTGTTGCCCTTGGTGGGCAGGAGGCGATATTAGCCCACGTCAACATCTCCACCCCCTATCAGGTCAGCAAATACCGGGTGGACACGAATGCTTTGGACAGAGTGGGGGTTGCCGCCCTGCGTCAGGCGCTCAAGGAAAGCGACCTCATAGTTATCGACGAGATTGGCAAGATGGGGCTTCTGTCGCCCCAGTTCAAGGAAGTCGTGACGCAAGCCATAAACAGCGGCAGAAGACTCCTGGGCACTATTATGCTCAACCCCCACCCCTTCGCCAACAAAATCAAACGCCATCCCGAAATCGAAGTGCTCCTGGTAATCAGAGACAACCGCCCTCAGGTAATCAAGCCTTAGACTGGCTGGCGCGGGGTGAACTGAGTCACCAGCAAAGTAGCCCTTGAGGCAAATCAGTCATTCATATAAAATGGGAGAGTCAATGCCTTCAGGAATTTATAGAAGATTTGTCTGGGGTGCTGTCATCCTGTTAGCCATCGTATTGATAGGCACGGTGGGTTACTGGTTCATTGGCGGCAGACAATACTCATTTGTGGACACTCTTTACATGACGGTCATCACTATAACAACAATTGGCTTCGAAGAAGTCATTGACCTATCGGGCAATGTCGGGGGCAGGATATTCACCATATTCATCGCTATTTCGGGAATCGGTATCATGGCATACATCGTGACTAATATCACTGCTCTGGTAGTCGAAGGAGAACTGACGGAGTCCTTCAGGAGGAGAAGAATGGAGAAGATAGCTGGTAACTATAAAGGCCATTACATTGTATGTGGTCTCGGTCGAGTGGGCTGCTATATAGCCAACGAGCTTCACGCGACCAAAAGACCTCATGTAATAGTCGATGTCAATAAAAAGGATACAGAGAGCAGCCTGGAATCATTCCGTGACGAGGTCTTCATAGCAGGTGACGCTACTGACAGTGACACCCTTTTGAGAGCCGGCATTGAGAAAGCCGCCGGACTGTTCGCTGTAACCGGGGATGATAACCAGAATCTGGTGGTGAGTCTGACGGCAAAGCAGCTTAACCCCAAGTTGAAGGTAGTGGCCCGCTGCAATGACATGAGAAACAGCCAAAAGATGAAGAAGGCGGGCGCCGATGCCGTCGTCTCACCTTGCGCTATTGGCGGGTTGAGGATGGCTTCCGAAATGGTGAGACCCACGGTAGTATCGTTTCTGGACACCATGCTGCGGGACACAGGGATAAATCTGCGGGTTGAAGAGTTGCCCGTGCCTGAATCATTTGTGGGCCGACCTATATCTGCGCTGAATCTGAAGAGATTGTCCCATACCCTGCTGCTGGCGGTTAAGACAAAGGAGGGCTGGGTTTATAACCCGTCAGAAAACTATGTTATTGACCAGAAGAATACCCTGGTGTTCATGACCACGCCTGAGGGAAGAAATGAGCTAGCCGGGTTTCTTAAGGAATGAATATGGCGATGAGGCAATTTTAGTGATAGTAAAGTTTCTAGGAACACATAATGCCGAGTCCAAAAACACGAGGCTCGTCTCTTTGCTCATTGATGATGTCCTCGCTGTAGATGCCGGTAGCCTGGTTTCAGAGCTGACTTTCCCCGAGCAGAGGAGGATAAAGGCGATATTGCTTTCCCACGGTCATTACGACCACATCAGGGCGGTTCCTGCTTTTGCCTTTAATAATTCCGACCGCACTACCAAGGTCGTCGCCACTTCGAAGACCCTTGAAATTCTCTCGTCTCACCTGATTGACGGCGTAGTCTACCCCGAGTTCACGAGCGAGACCTCATTTCTCAGAAGGGCAACCATCAATTTAGTCCCGCTGGAACCGCTCAAACGGCAAGATATAGAAGGCTACCAGGTCATGGCCGTACCTGTGCCACACCCTCTTGACGGCGTGGGTTTTGAAATAACATCCGGAGATGGAAAGACCTTATTCTATACGGGCGATACCGGCACCGGCCTTTCCTCTATATGGAGCAGCATATCTCCGCAATTGGTCATAATTGAAGTGACCTGGCCTAATCGTCTAGCTAATACAGCTAAGGCCGCAAGCCACCTTTGTCCGGACATGTTCAAGGAAGAGCTGCTTGAGCTCCGTCGAATAAAAGGTTATCTGCCGAAGGTGGCTGTAATTCACATGAGCCCCCAACATGAACGCCAGATAGAGCGAGAAGTCAGAGAAGTAGCCGCATTGCTGGGAATCTCGATTGATATTCCCCGCGAGGGAGATGAGCTTATCCTGTAGCAGAGACATGCGGCCACCCATGGGCCGCGGATTGTTTGGGAACAAGAAAGCAGCTATTTCTCCTTGTCCCGGGGCTCTGTCCAGTAACCGAATGCCGAGCCAAGCTTGTCCTGCAATTTCCTGGTCTTGATGAAAGCTTCAAAGAAAGCCTTGCAGTCGTCAAGCATCGTCTGGGCATACACTATGGCTTTGGGCAGGTCTTCGTCGGGCGTACTGGATACCTTGCCATGACCGGGGTAAAGCTGTTTAACCTTCAGATTGCTCAAGCGCCGGACCGAATTCACATAGTCGCTGACGTTACCGCCTACAGCTATCTCGGACAGAGTGCCTCCGGCAAACACTGTATCGCCAGTGAAGAGCAATCCGGCTCTTGGCTCATATAGGCAGATACAACCCGAAGTGTGTCCCGGCGTATGTATTACCTGAAGCTCATAATTGCCAAGGTCAATTATGGAACCGTCCTCCAGCCAGATATCTACCCAGAAGGGTTTGCTGGGCTGGTCGTGGTATTTTCTGAAAGTGACAAATTCATCCTGCAACTCCAGTTTGTTGGCTGCTAAACGATGCGCTGCTACTACAGCAGTCCGATGGAAGAAGGCGGTGGCGCCGATATGGTCGTAATGTTCGTGTGTCAATATGACCAGATTTATGTCTCTTACACGTAGGCCTAATTCAGCAAGTCGCCGTTTCAAAACCTGGAATTTGCCGCCAATCCCGGTATCAATAAGAGCATTTTTGGTATCGCCCTTGATAAGATAGACATGACTTCCGGGCTTCTCACCACGAAGCTGATAGATTCCCGGCACCAGCTCAGTCGCTCTGCATGGCTCTGGCTGCACCTCAGCCTCAGTCTGCACCCGAGGACTGGCTCGCTTATCTTTCACATTGAGGCTCCTTCAGGGACAATCGTGTATTCATGTCTCGTAGTCTCCGACACAAAGTGTGCATGAGACTGAGGGCGAATTCCGGCTGCTGCCGCACCATAAACAGGAACCTGACCCTATCTATGACAATTAACTCGGTGTCGTCCACAACAGCGGAGGCAGTAGTTGACCGCAGCGAGTCATCCACCAGAGCCATCTCACCGAAAAAATCGCCGGGGTTCAGAACAACCAATGGAACTTGTTTGGCTTGATTTCGCCGTACCGAGAGCAGCACTCTTCCGCTGTGAATGAGATACATTTCGCTGCCTGTGCTTCCTTCTTCAAAGATGACCTCGGATTTCCGGTACCTTTGCCGGAATTTGGGTAAGGCTGCAGTCTCGTTGGCCTTGTCCTCTGCCGTAGTCATATCCTGCTTCACACTATGAGAAAGGTTACTCTGCTACGCTAGACCCCTTTCGCTCCCAAGATAGAACCCTCTTGACGTTCGGATTGTACCAAAGTATTGTATGGCATCGTTCTGTTTTGGTTGGTCGCCGCAATTCGATACATTGCCCTCTCTGGTTTAGTCCTTCGTAACCATCTGTGGATGGAAGATACTGACGGCGAATAACCGTAATGTTCTCTAAGATACTGAACAGTTTCTTTATACATTAAGTTGTCTGCCCGTAGACTCTGAGCGATTTCAACAAATAGGCGTGGCACCTTCATATGAAATAAATTATCCTTAGAGGTAGTTTTCCGCTTACAATCACAACAGAAATAGCGTTTCACTCCCTTGACTGTCCCGTATCTCGAGATATGACTACCTCCACAATATTTGCAGTATTGAGGCTTCGGTTGTGTTTTGTCCACAGTGAAACTTGTCTTCTCCCGTAACATAGGAGCGAAGCACTCTAATGTTTCATCTTGACCCGCAGTACAATCTGGCTCGGGGCAAGTGAAGCAATCGCCATGATTCTCACAGCCATTTCCATACGGCAAGCTCCTCTCCACAATAGCACCTCCTCGTTTGGCTCTCTCTAACGATTATGTGCACCAGCCAAAACAGAACAATACGTATTGTATACTATAACATGGCACCTTTGTCCATCACTACCAATGTACCATTCCTGCCACTAGAGTTGTCGCATCAGTAGCTAAGAAGAGTCAGGATTAGCTGAGAGAAATTACATGTTGTGTACCAGAACAAGTAAAGCATGCCAGATAAATAGTGGATGCCATGAAAAGCCTATGTTGCTGGCGAAACACTCTCAGCAGTTACAGGGGCCCTATCATACGTAGAGAACTGCTGCCAACGCTTGTTTTGTTTCTTCTTGTGGCCACAACCTTGGTTGGCTGTGGCGAGGGGTCATCAACTCCCTCCACGCTCACTATACTCTCAGCAGTCGAGCGGGATGTATCCGTAATGGAGGCAGGTACGGACAGTTGGACAGAAGGAGAGGTCGGCATGTCTCTGGAGGTCGGAGGCACTGTAAAGACGGGCGACGATTCTAGTGCCGAAATCACTTTCTTTGATGGCAGTACTGTCGAATTACAGCCTGGCACCGAAGTCGAAATTGCCTCGCTCGATGTCTCCGCAGATACCGGTTCCACAACCATTACTCTTGAGCAGACAATAGGTGCTACCATAAGCCTCGTTGTGAATATTATTGACCCAGCATCTAGCTACGAAGTCGAGACAGCCACTGGTGCGGCGTCGGTCAGGGGCAGTGTCCTGGTAGTTTGCGTCATCGAAGACGGCACAAGCTGGGTGGCTAACCAGAAAGGGAATATATGGATCAGGGCACAAGGTGAGGAACTGCAGGTCCCTGAGAAGCGAAAATACATTCTTAAGCCGCTTCTCCCGCCTGAACTATTGCCCCCGAACGCTCCGCCATTGGCAAGAAACGATGCCGTCATTACCAAGGAGCATGAGCCAGTAACTGTTACTGCTCCGGGAGTATTGATTAATGATTTTGACCCCGATGTTTTTGATCTCCTGCTTGTAACCGCAGTGGATACGAGCGCGACTGTTGGTGAAGTCACCCGTTGGGGTCCGCGCGGTGCTTTCACTTATGACCCTAATGGACAATTCGAGTACCTGCAGCCTGGTGAGTTAGCCACCGATAGCTTCACCTACACGGTATCCGATGCCGTTGGCGACACCGATACCGCCACTGTGACCATTACCATTATTGGTGTTAGCTAATGGTGTCAGCGATGTGCATACGGGCGTCAGCTTGGACAACGTCAGTGATGCTGAGAACCGGCCTCTCTAGGCGGCAGTGGCCGACTCTTCAACCATCTGCTCAGACACTGGTGCCACACTTTACTTACAGTCTGGCGAAAGGTCGCTTCCGCTGCGCCGGGTCCCTTCCGCTCCCAAAGCAAAACCCTATTGACTACTTTCTGAGAAAAGTGGTACTCTATGAGAGCTAGTCGTGAGCCGAGATGCTCGGCGGAGTCCCGCGTAGTAGTTCCAAATCGAGTAAGAATTCTGAAGACTAGCCTTTTGCTCTGTGGATGGACATGGCGAGGTTGTTGGGTTGGGAGTAGGTATCGGAAATCGCAGTTATCGAGGTCCCTTCCGCTGAAGGCGGAGGAAATGCTACTAAGGAGGGAAAATGACAAGGAAACTGATGTTAGTCGCTTTGATCGCACTCGTAGTATGTACAGGTTTCGGTTTCAAGGCTTCTTGCACCGCTCCTGCAACGGAGTGGCGCCTGACTATTAAGAGCACGGGGGGTGGCTGTGTACCCGTTCCTGGAGAAGGGATGTTTTGGTATGCTGATGGCCAGGCCGTCATCCTGAGTGCGCGTCCAGATCCCGGCTACCGGTTTGTCAACTGGACCGGCAAGGTGCAGGCCATCAACGATGTCTATCAGGCCACGACCATCATCAATATGAAGCTCGACTACACTATTACCGCTAATTTCGCCCCTGTGTCATAAGGCGAGCCTATGGGGTAGCAATAGAAACTCCTAATTAGGGCGAGCTTCTAGGCACGCCCTGTGTTGGCCTCTTCCCTAGTCCGAGGCAAGGCGTCACTTAGGGCGAGATTTCCGTTACGATCAGAGTTGGGCTAGCAAGCCTAATACTCAACACTCTCAAAAAAGCGTCCTGGCATTCACAGCCACAAAATGTCCTCATCATCCCGCAGTTCATTGCCAAGCAAATGCACTTTAGTTAGGCACTGCCCTTGACTCTTATGTCTTGGACACGGCAAAGCGTGGCTGAAAACGAGCCTTCCGGCGCGGCGGTGGACAGGCTTTCAAGCATCTACTCACACACTGGCGAAGCCTTTGCCTGTAGTCTGGAGAAAAGTTGCTTGTGCTGGTCTAGATCCCTATTGCTCCCGGAATAGAACCCTATTGACGTTCTGACCATAGTAGAGTATCATGTGGTATGATAAAGCACCTTAATCCGTTGGTACTAATGTACCGTCCAATTACTATTCAACGCCAGCAGAATCATCGCACCAGTGGCTCAAGGAACCAAATTCAGACGGGAGAGATCTTTGAGTCGTGTATTAGAGCAAGGAAAGCGTTGCAGATAAACGGTGGATACCCTCAAAAGCCCAAGTTACTGGCAAAACATTCTCAATAATTACAGGAGGCCTGCCATGCGTAAGAAACTGCTGTCAATACTTGCTCTGACTATTCTAGTAACCTCGACTTTGGTCGGCTGTAGCGGGACAGCGTCAACTCCTTCGACACTCACTATACTTTCAATAACCGAGGGGACCGTCCTTGTAATGAAGACAGGTACGGATACCTGGACAGAAGCGCAGGCAGGGATGTCTTTGGAAGTCGGAGATACCATAAAGACTGGCGATGATTCCGGCGCCGAGATTACTTTCTTTGATGGCAGTACTGTGGAACTGGAGGCCGGCACCCAGATAGAGATTACCTCACTCGATAGTTCCGCCGATACTGGCGCCACCACCATTACCCTCATGCAGACGATCGGGACTACCATAAGCCGTGTGACCAAGCTTCTTGACCCAGCATCCTCCTACGCAGTTGAGACACCGACTGGTGTGGCGGCGGTGAGAGGCAGTACACTGATAGTCACCATCCTACAAGATGGCCCAACCCAAGCAACCCAAATATGCAACGTGGGAGGGGACATATGGGGCGTTGCACAGGGTGTCGAACTGGACATCCCTGAAGGGCGGTGCGCTATCATTAGACTTGGTCAGCCACCTGAGCTGATACCGTTGAACAGCCCACCAGTAGCGATAAGCGATAGTGTCGTTACCAGTGCAGATAGCTCGGTAACTGTTTATGCTCCGGGAGTCTTGAGCAATGATTCCGACCCGGACGGTGATACCCTAGCTGTAACCGCACTGAGCACGAGCGGGACTGTAGGTACAGTCGAGGCCTGGGATACGGATGGCTCCTTCACCTATGACCCTGATGGACAATTCGAGTATCTGCCGGCTGGCAACTCAACCAGTGATAGTTTCACCTACACGGTGTCTGACGGCAATGGCGGCACTGATACTGCCACTGTGACCGTCATTATTAATGGTGTCTACGATCCACCGGTATACTACCCACCAGTATACTACCCACCGGTGAACTACCCACCGATGGCAGTAGCCGACACTGCTACGACACCACAAGGCACCCCGGTCACCATCGATGTCCTGAATAACGACTCCGATGCCGATGGTCATACATTGACTGTGGGCTCGGTAACCCAGGGCGCTCACGGCCCGGTCATCAATAACGGCGGCGATGTCACTTACACACCAGACCCTGGCTTCAGCGGCGCTGATAGTTTCACCTACACCGTCACCGACGGACATGGCGGCACCGATACAGCCACCGTCAGCGTCACTGTCACCAGCAGCAACCACCCACCAGTGGCAGGAAACGACAGTGCTACCACACCGGAGGGTATCCCTGTCACCGTCAGTGTTCTGGCTAACGATTCCGATGCCGATGGGCATGCATTGACTGTGGACTCGGTAACTCAGGGGACTCACGGCTCAGTCATCAATAACGGCGGCGATGTCACTTACACACCAGACCCTGGCTTCAGCGGCACCGATAGCTTCACGTACACCATCAGCGATGGACACGGGGGGATCGATACGGCCACCGTCACCGTCAACGTCACCGTCACCAGCATCAACCACCCACCGGTGGCAGTAGACGACAGTGCTACCACACCCCAGGATACCCCAGTCACCATCAGCGTCTTAAGTAACGATTCCGACCCCGACGCCGGTGATACACTGACTGTGGCCTCGGTAACTCAGGGGGCTCACGGCTTGGTCACCAATAACGGCGACGATGTCACCTACACACCGAACCCTGGCTTCAGCGGCACAGATAGCTTCACCTACACCATCAACGATGGACACGGCGGCACCGATACAGCTACCGTCACCGTCACCGTCACTTCCGTTGCAACGCTGGCCAGGATTAATGTGCAGATAGATACGGGGCCGACAGCCTCGATATATATTTGGGATAATACGACTGGTGGGTGGGCCATAGACCAGGATACTGGATTGCCGGTAGATGGCCAGAATCACGTATCATCTGGTTCAACTCATACCATTAGTGTTGCTGGAGGACACTATTATTGCGTCTGGGTGGGAGGAGATGTCACACGCTATGTGAAGAAGTGTCCCGCCAGTTGGAGCAGCGAAGATACGGAGGCTGCCTGTGGAATTGCGGAGGCAGGTCATAACTACCCAGTTCATTTCACCCAGACTTGAAATTAGAAGTGGGTAGCTGGCTCGCTCGATTACCAACCAACAGCTTTCCCAAGTTGGTTACGATAGGATAGTAGCCGTGTAGTATGATGGGGAAGTTGTCCTAGGAGATACCGACCAGAAACAGACACCTAGAGGCGAATCAAGATTACAGCTAATTCGTTACCCAAGCACAGAATGACCAGACGCCAGCGCAAGCGCCTTTATCACACTCTAGTACTCATAGGAGTGGGCTGCCTGTTTACACTTGTGGCTTTGCTGGTCCAGCCGTTCCATACCATCAATCTGTGGTTTTCGGATCAGCTTTTCACCTCTGAACCCCCTTCTCCGAATATCGTTATCGCCGGTATAGATGACGATACTCTCGAAGCTTATGGCCGATGGGCGGAGTGGCCGCGCAGCCTCCATGCCCAGGCTATTGATAACTTAAACCAGGCTGGAGCCAAGGTAGTCGGTTTCGATGTCATCTTCACCGATACTTCCACCGATGACGAAATGCTGGCGACAGCAATCGCCGAAGCGGACAACGTCGTCCTGGCCGCCGTCGGGATTCCGCCTGTCTCTCAGACTGAAGGGGGGATCGCCTACGATAGTTTCCTTCTGCCGGTGGCTTCTCTAGAACAGGCCGCCAGCAGTATCGGACACGGCAACGTAGTGCCCGACGGCGATGGCACGGTGAGGCGGCTGCCGCTGATTGTTAGGTCAAGCTCAGGACAGGTCTACCCCTCATTGACCCTGGCCGTACTCTACAGACTATTCTCCATGCCCCTGCCCCAAGAATATGTGCTTGAAAATGGCGCCGTTAACCTGTTGGCCCGTGACGTTCCAGTTGATACCTCGTATCGTCTGCGCATCAACTTCTCTGCCGATAATGATGAACGACCGTACGTTTCCTACGGTGATATTATCAGCGGCGACTTTGACCCGTCGCTGGTCGATAACAAAATAGTATTGATTGGGATGACCGCCACCGGCGAACTCGACGCCTGGGCCATCCCCACCTCGGCCAGCAAGGTTCCCGGAGTCTTCATACACGCCGGCGCCATGGATACCATTCTCAGGGAGCGTTTCTTGAGGGAGCCCGGCATTCTAATCACACTGATGATTATGCTGCTGCTAATCGGCATCACTGCCTTTGCCTTGCCCCGGTGTGGCACCCGGCGCTGGACCGATATAGCTAAGGGAGTGGGAATAACGGCAGGCTTATTTGTTGCCTGCCTGATAGCCGGCTTCGTCGCTTTCGACAGAGGATATAGCCTCGATTTGTTTTATCCACTGTTGCTGCTACCGATAGTCTATGTCGGCAACATTATCTACGTAGTCATCACCGAGCAGTCGGATAAACGGTTTGTCAAGGAGCTTTTTGGTCGCTACATTTCGCCCCAGATAGCCAATGAGATAGTCAGCCGGGCCGATTCTGGCAACCTTCGCCTCGGCGGCGAGCAGAGAGAAGTTAGTGTTTTCTTTGCAGATATCCGTGGCTTTACGCGGATAAGTGAGCAACTGTCCCCTGAAGCTGTAATGCAAATGCTCAACGCCTATTTATCGGTTATAGCCGATTCAGTAGTACAGCATGATGGCATAGTCAACAAGTTTGTTGGCGACAATATCATGGCAGTATGGAACGCCCCGCAATCCCAGCCAGAGCACGCATTGCTGGCAGTAAAGGCAGCGTGGGAAGCACAGCAGAAACTTGCTGAACTACGAAAAAGAGATAACCGGCCGCTCCCGGTACAATTTGGCATTGGCATCAACACCGGCGTAGCCGTGGCCGGCAATGTCGGCTCGGCCGGACGCAGTGAATACACCGTCATCGGGGATTCCATCAACACTGCTTCACGCATTTGCAGCAGCACGCCCGGTAATGAAGTCTGGATTGGGCCTGAGACGTATAATCAAACAAAGGACTATATAGAAACGGAGAAACTCGAGCCGCAGAGTGTCAAGGGGAAAGCAGCACCCATTACAGTATATCGGGTAACTGCGTTGCGCCCTACAACCCCTCAGAACACAACCGAGCCCTCACCTTCTTAATGTTCGCCTTTGCCCTCAAGGAGAGCTTCTCGGATAAGTCTCTCCGGGTCATCTGGGATAACAGGCTTGATTAGATAGTCGGCAGCACCTCGTTCCATCGCCTCAACTTCGAGGATTAAGCTCCTTGAGGCGTAGGCCTAATTGGTATGGTGTCGCCGGATTACCTTCCCTTTTTAGGAAAGCCTGTTTTTTGCTAAAATGGAGCGCCGAACAAAATGGGCTACTACTTGGGGGTAGATATCCGCTCTGTAAATGCTGAACTGGCACTCATAGATGAGAATGGCAGAACGTTCAATTCGATACCGAGTAAGTAACTTCCAGCCCCAGGGCGGCCGTCGGTTCGCTTATCGCCAAGCTGGATAAGGAGGTCAATCTCGAAGAGACTATTGGCGCAGGCGTATCTGGCTCGGGCAAAGGTGTTGATCCCAAAGAGCTGGGCTGAACAGAATGCAGCAGCTCACTGGCGATTGGCTCCGGCCTGCTCCATCTTTGCCCCGACGTTAAAACTATCATACGGATTGACGGTCAGAGTACCATGGTGATAGAGCTGGAAGATGGCTTGAGAAGGCGATTGGAGGTGGGATCCAATCTCCTTTGTGCTGCAGGTACGGGAAGGCTGTCGGAGCAGTAGGCCTACAGGATTGGCGTCAGCATGGAGGACTTCGCCAGCCTGGCCCGGAAATGCCGGCTGCTCCACCACAGGAAATAGGTTATGAATCACTGGAAGTTTAAGCACTGGGTTGCCGGGTACATCGCCGTGGCAGTGATGGTTCTAGTCACCAGCTTTTGGACATTCTGGGCCGTAAGAGCAATGTCTTACCAGGGCTGGTGGGAAGGGTGGTATTTCCGCCTGCCATATTTAGTGCCGGCCATTGTGGGTCTGGGGTTGACATTAATAATGATTGCGCGGCCCCGTGCCGGGGGTCTGTTGATTATTGTCATCGGTGGGGCTTTTACTGCCTGGTGGTGGTGGCAAATCTCGATCACTGCCGGCCTAACCCTGAGCAACGTATTGACCACTCTGCCTTTCAGTGGCCTGTTAGTGGTCGCTGGGGCGCTGTCTCTTGTGGACGGCCACTACCGACCGCGTTTGCGCTCTGAAGAAGGACCGGTCCCGTCAAAGGAATGGCTCCCTCGCAAACTTCGCTACGTATTAGCCATCGCACTTCCGCTGCTGGTAGCTATCATCGCTTCAATCTTAATTCCGCTGACCCTGTTTCCTCAGACCGGTAATCAGCAGGATGGGACAGGACTTATCCGTGACGGCGACCAGTTCAGGAATCTGTGTGTCCAATTTGTGCGCACGGTAGCTGAGAATCATCTTGGTGGGCAGCCCACACAATACCCCGCGGAGTTAGGAATCAAAGGCAATTGGGAGCTTGATATAACCATATATCACCAGGGAGAAGTAAAAGGGGCCGGCGGCAGTAAAGCGAAGGACGAAATGCTGCCCTTAACACTGGAAGAAGCAACGGTAAACGCGCTGGAAGAAGCGCACCAGAAGCTGAGTCAAGAGGATCTTGAAGAGGCAAGATTTCTGATTACTTTCTCTTATCCTCCTCACTTCTTCACCCAGGTCGATAACTTGTTTCAGCTAATCCCTCGCTTCGAGTATTACTACAGCCACTCATTTTGCCTCGATGACCGTTCGTTTTCCTTCATAGAATATGAGGGAGAAGGGAAGGAACTTGTTGAGGGCCTGGTGATAATACGCAGTTTGGATAAGCAGCTAATGCTCGAGAAGATTGAGCAGGGAAAAGAATTTCTGTTCAGGGCAATGGACGAAGACGAGCACGGGTTTTACAAAAGGTATGACACTGAGAACAATTACTTTGGGAGCCGGTTGCATACGGTATATACGGCTTCAATTGTATTTACGCTGCTGAAAATTTATGATTTCGACCATGATGAGCGGATACTGGCAGGGATACCGGGGTGGGCAGATTTCCTGCTTTCCATGCAAAGCAACGATGAAGAAACGTATGGTGCATTCCATTATTCGTATTATCCTTCAAGCGGGACAAAAGAGAAGAGCTTTCCTGTTGGTACTACAGCATTAAGCATATTCACGTTGTTGGATTTATACCAGCGAACGGATGACTCCAGGTATCTGGAATCGGCAAAACTGGGCGGTGATTGGCTGACCACTATGCAGAGACCCGACGGAGTCATGTACGCATACAAGAACGAAGCTTCGGGCGGGGAATGGGCTTATGGCGAAAATGAATCACTTCTTTACAATGGTCAAGTCCTTTCTGCACTTTCCCGGCTCTACATAACTTCCGGAGAAACAAGATACTACGACGTTGCAGAAAGGATTGCCCAGCACTTCTCGGCAAGAGTTGAAAAAGAGGGCTGTTTTCTGGGGGACGACTACCGCTGGGCAAATCCGATCTCAAGCGCCTGGGTGGCGATGTCTTTGCTTGATTTCTACCGAATAAATCAAGAGGATTACTATAAAGACATAATTCTTAAATGCAGCGCCGAACTTCTGGAAAGACAGCCGAAGAACATAAGTAATCCCCTCTATAGTGGAAGCTGGTACCGGGCGTATTCCACCAGCGGAAACGGCTGGCTAGCTGAGGTGATGATGACAATGTACAGGTTCTGCCAGGAACAGAACACAGACGGCTGTGATAAATATAAAGAGGCCATAATAAGAGTAATACGGTGGATTATTCAGAACACCTATTCAGAAGAAAACACCTTTTTCCTCAGAGAGCCCGAAAAAGCAATAGGTGGCATCTTCTGGAACTATGAAGATAGATACGTTAGAACTGATTCACTGTGTCATGCCCTGAATGCCTATGCCGGCATGATGGGCGATTGGGAAGACGGGACCCTGCTTTCACTTCCGGAGCAGCCGATCGGGGTAATCCTGAGCCAACTAAGAGGATGACCGGTTCGGCGATGCTGCTAGACTATACTCTCAGCGGCTGAGCCCCTCTATTCCTGCCTATCAAACACCACATCGCCAGCAGAGTCATCACTGCCTGGAAAGCTGCCAATTATGAGGCTGAGTCCTGTCAATTGGCGACTTCGGGGGCTCATTCTTAATCTACCTGAATCTGGGATATTTGAACCAGAGAAACAAAACAGAGGGGAATGATTTGAATCCGCAACCAAGTGCTTATGAGTCCCGGCCCTGGCAGTATTGTCTTCTATCTTGGGTAGAGTCTTATCTTCCGCTTACCAGCCTAACTACCGGTTTCTTTGGCAAAATGTATGTCTTTGTCTGGCCAGGCACAGGCAGAGCCAGCACCTCCGATAGTGCCATCCTCCCGTAGTACGATGGTGTTAGGATTAGGCGGGCAATTCCTCACTAGTATTGGATTATTAAAGGTCATCCCTGCGATTGATAGGTTACTACTTTGGATATCGAGAACCTCCATTCGGGTTGACCCGATATTGGACGGGCACCCGCTGGCCATTCTTCCTTCTCTCTCGACACGAATGTAGTGACTAATTGAGAGCCATCCTCCAATTCCATTATTATTGTGTTCGATTCGCGTTCCACAACCAGTGTGTCGATTCCACTTATTGTTGCTCCATTCGACTCACTGTGAATGTCGATAACAGTGTATTGGCCCGGTTCGACTTCGGCCCACCTATCAGTTGAGCATCCTAACGGAGTAACCAGAACCACTGCGATGAGCAAGCCCACAGTGAACTTCTTCATAGTTTGCTCATTCATCTTGTTAAGCCTCTAATACAAAGATAAAAGATAATCCGGTAGATGTCAAGACTAAGGGATTGGGACTTGAATTTCTTGGAGATAATCAAAGTCGCAATGACTAGATCGGAACTATTGGGTCGTTTTCCAACGTTTTGTTTGGACACCCTATTGACTGGTCTTCATATTGGTGTTATTCTCAGAGACAAATCTCAAGCGCAAGGAGGTTAGAATGCAGGCATATTGCGTGAAATGCAGAAAGAAGGTTGAGATCAAGAGTCCCAGGGCTATCAGAATGAAGAACAAGCGTCCTGCGACCCAAGGCCTGTGCCCGAGGTGCGGGACCAAGGTGTTTCGCATAGGGTAAGTAGAGCCCTCAGTCCTGCAATAAGGACGCACCAGGTAGCCCTCATCGTATCAATAATAAAACCGGCTGCCAGTCGGCTAGATGTTGTGCCCTGTTGTGGAACGATTGAAACGATCCTGACCTGATAGCCACAGAGAGGGCATCCGGACCTGAGCTACGGCTCCAGCCGAACACGAATAGCGCAAGCCGGCAGGCGGCAGCATCTCCCGTGAAGTCGCTTTCCCAGTGTTGACAGGAATCTCTCTAAATGGCTAGAGCTTAGCAGATGCTTGTTGACCCTGTTTCCCGCTTACTCTTCTAGAATGAAGGTTATCTTCATCTGAACGCGGTACTCTGATATCTTACCTTTTTTGTCAACCAGTACTTCTTGATTCCAGATCCACGCTCCTCTAACGTTTGTCAGGGTCTTACTAGCG